>Ga0131853_10025578_pt1 | contig 10636 bp, 9 predicted proteins | sample TergutLab28metaG_FD_92764 | JGI IMG/M metagenome (GOLD analysis project Ga0131853, IMG submission 92764) | Labiotermes labralis P1 segment gut microbial communities from Petit-Saut dam, French Guiana - Lab288 P1 (version 2) (version 2) | ecosystem: Host-associated > Arthropoda: Insects >... | reverse complement strand
GAGCGTCAGCTGCAGCGCCGACACGCCCACCGACGCCTTGAGCTCGTCGGCGGTGCCGTCGGCGATGACCTTGCCGCGATCGATCACGGCGATGCGGTCGGCCAACTGGTCCGCCTCGTCCAGATACTGCGTGGTGAGCAGCACCGTCGAGCCCTCGGCGACGAGCCGCCGGATGGTGTCCCACATCTGCGCGCGGGTGCGCGGATCGAGACCGGTGGTGGGCTCGTCGAGGAACAGCAGCGGGGGATGTGCGATCAGGCTCGCCGCAAGGTCGAGACGTCGCCGCATGCCGCCGGAGAAATTCTTGAGTGGCTTGGACGCCGCCTCGGTCAGCGCGAACTCCTCGAGCAGTTCGGTCGCCTTGCGCTTGGCCGCGGCGCGGCCCAGGCCCAGCAGCCGCGAGAAGATCACGAGATTCTCGGTGGCTGTGAGGTCTTCGTCGACCGACGCGTACTGGCCGGTGACACCGACGAGGGAACGGACCGCCGTCGATTCGCGGACGACGTCGCGGCCGAAGACGCGGGCCTCGCCGCCGTCGGGCCGGAGGAGTGTCGCGAGCATCCGGACGGTGGTGGTCTTGCCGGCGCCGTTGGGGCCGAGGACGCCGTACACCGAGCCGGTGGGCACGGTGAGGCTCACGCCGTCCACCGCGCGCTGTTGCCCGAACGTCTTGACGAGCCCGACGGCTTCGATAGCCGGAGGTGAGGTGTCGAGGTTCATGGCAACACTCTGACGTGGCCCGCTTGCAGCGCCCTTGCAGCCCCCTTGCACCGTTCTCGCACGGGTGCCCGGCGCGGTCCCGGAGGGGGCGAAAACACCGGGGCCGCGGTGTGCTCACCGCGACCCCGGGCCTTTCGGAGAGTTCGTGTTACTTCAGCAGGCCGCCCACGAGACCGCCCAGCAGAGCCCCGAGATCCGGGACGATGTCACCGAGGCTGCCCGTCACCGTGCCGAGGCTGCCGAACGCGTCGCCGATGTGCACGATCTGCGGCTGGCCGAGCACGGGCGTGGGGTCGGCCAGCGAGACGCAGGCACCGACGAACGCGTACACGCCGTCGGCGAGCGGAGCCGTCGTGTACGACCGGGTGGCACCCGGCGCGACGGCGTCGAGACCACTGGTCCACACGACGAAGCCGGGCTCGAGCAGTTTCGTCGGATCATCCAGGGCGGCAGGGACTTTGGCGGCGTCGACAGCGGCGGCGCCGCACGTATTCGCCGGATAGTCGACGTTGGGGTTGGTGACCGTCACAGTGACGACGTTGCTGTCGGCCTCGGCCGTCAGGACCGGTCCGGTGAATTCCTGGGCGGGGGTGGCCGATGCGATTGCGGGAGCGGCGAGCAGTGCGGCGGCGAGCGAGACGCCGGCCGCGGCGTGGGGGAAGAAGGATCGTGCGCGCATGGTCGTGCCCTTTCTGCGGTGGGAAGCGGACCTCCGCCGGCGTTCGCGGCCGAACACAGGGCGGGGTCACCCGCGGACGGCACGGCGTCGGATGCGCCTCGTGTAACGGGAGTCGTGAAAGGGAAAAAATGCGCGGCGACCCGGACATCCCCGACCAACGGCCGGGCCGCCGCGCACGATCGGGGGTTACGCGGGCTGCGAGGAGCCCGCCGAGATCGCCTGGATAAGGCCGTCGATGTTCCCGTTGCTCAGGAACTCGAGGAGGTTCTGCAGTGCGCCGTTGCCCAGGCTGCCGAACAGTGCGTTCTCGGGCAGGCTGACGACCTGGGGCTGGGTCGCGGCGGGAACGCCGGAGGCCGACGTGCACTCGCCGATCACGGCGTACATGCCGTCGTGGAGGCTCGGGGTGGTGAACTCCTTGGTGCTCGAGGCACCTACGCGGTCCGCGTTCTTGACCTTCCACACCGCGAAACCGGGTTCGAGGAGCTTGGTGGGATCCTTCTGGAGTTCGGACACCTTGGAGGCGGGGATGACCCACGCGCCGCAGGTGGTTCCGGCGTCGGCGTTGGTGTTCTGCACGCTGACCGTGATGGAACTCGCGTCGGTGGACGTGGAGATCTTGGGCGCCGATACGGCGGGTGCGGCGGAGGCGAGAGCCGGCACGGCGAGGACCGACGCGGCTGCGATCGCGACACCGCTCACTGTCCGGGCGAGTGCCTTCCGGGTACGTGTATGCATGAACAACCCCTCATTCGTTGGAAATGTCTCTGACGGATGAGTGATCGCGGTGTCTTGTCCCCGACAACCAAGATCACTTGGGTCAGCATTGATGCTGGGTCAACTCCGCGCAACACGAATCACCTGAATCGGTAAGGGGCAGTCTCCGCGGATGAGTCGGGACGCGATATTCCTACTGGTCGGTAACGGGAATTGAGCAGCGGAAACCTTGCCGCCCGCAGCGGATTGGTCTGGTATGTAACGATTTCATCTCGAAGCGCGAAAGCTACAGAACATTCAATTGCTTGTTCAACTACCGGTCGTTCACTCCCGTTTACCGGGCGCTCGGCCAGGACTTCCGCAGCGCGTTTCGGTCCGTTTTGCCCGGTCCGCGCAGGGGTAGTGCGTCGAGCAACCGGACCTCACGCGGTGCCGCTGTGGCATCGAGCGCCGCCCGGACGTGTTCGCGAAGGTCCTCGACGGTGGGCGCGAATCCGGCGGCGGGGACGACCGCCGCGACCACCCGTTGACCCAGCCGGTCGTCCGGTACTCCGAGGACGGCGCACTCGCGCACCGCGGGATGCTCGAGGAGCACCGACTCGACCACCTGCGGCACGACGGTGAGCCCGCCGGTCGAGATCGCCTCGTCGAGTCGGCCGTGGATCGTCAGGACGCCGCCGGACAGGGTGCCGGCGTCGTCGGTGCGGAACCATCCCGGCTCGGCGAACGCCGGATGCCCCGGCAGCCCGCGATAGCCCGACGCGACCATGTCGCCGCCCAGCAGGACACGGGAGTCGTCGGCGATCCGGACCGTCGCGCCGTCGAGGGGGACGCCGTCGTAGACGCACCCGCCGCACGTCTCGCTCATCCCGTAGGTGCGTACCACCCGAATGCCCGCGTCCAGAGCGCGGCGCAGCAACGGCGCCGGCGTCGCCGCCCCGCCGAGCATGACCGCGTCGAGCGCGGCGAGTGCCGCCGTCGCGCCGGGGTGGTCGAGGACCTTCACCAGCTGAGTCGGCACCAGGGAGGTGTAGCGGCGTGGCCCGGTCATCGCGTCCACCGCGGCCGGCAGGTCGCCGGGATCGAAGCCCGTGACGACATCGACGACCACCGGCGTCCGTCCGGCCAGAAGGCTGCGCAGCAGCACCTGCATGCCGGCGATGTGGTGGGCCGGCAGGGCCAGCAACCACGAGCCGGGACCGCCAAGTCGCCGGTGCGTCGCGTCGCCGCTGGCGCGCAGTGCGCGGGCGGTGAGCATCGCGCCCTTCGGTACCCCGGTGGTGCCCGACGTCGCCATCACGAGCGCGACGTCGTCGGCGTCGGGGATGGCGTCGATCGGCTCGCCGGGGTGCAGCGCGTCGGTGAGCCGGGTGGTCTCCTTGGCGTCGGCTTCCGGTACCGGCAGGAGCGGGGGAGCACCACCGCCCAGCACGCGCTCGAGCGTCGGCAGGATCGAGGCGACCGTGCTGCCGGAGGGGATCGGAAGTGTGTGCAGGACCGGACTCACCCGACGATGGTTTCACGCCCCGGGTGTCGGTTCCGGCGCGGTCTCGGGAAGGGCGCGGTCAGGGGAGAGGTGGCCCGGCCAGCGGCCAACCGCCGGCGGACATGTGCGATTGCACCCGGTCCACGTCGGACTCGAGCGGCATCTCGTTGGTGATCTTGGTGATCAGGACCTGGATGTCGGTCTTGGAGATGGGCAGGTCGCCGTGCTCGACGAGGGCGGCCGTCACCAGCTCGACCTCCTCCTCCGAGAGGCGACGGGTGAGGAGGGCGAACAGAGGAACGTAGTCCTGCTCGGGCACACCGTTCGGATAGCCGGCGCGCAGCCAGTCGATGATCGAGGCGAGAAACGGAGTGAGGCTCAATGATGCTCCTGACCGTCAGCTCTCGGCGTCCGGGGCTTCCTGGTCGTCACCGGCCGCCGCGTCGGTGTCGTCTCCGACGACGGGCCATCCACCCGCGACGAGGCGTTCGGTGACGCGGGTGACGTCTTCCTCGGTCGGTTCCTCGCGGATGACGCCGGCGATGATGCTCTTCAGGGCGTCGTAGTCGACGTGCCGGTCAGGCGTCTCGTCCGCGGTCGCGATGGACAGTTCGACGATCTGGCCGATCTCCTCGTCGGTGAGGCGGCGGCCCAGCACCGCGAGCAACGCGAAGTGATCCTTGGCCGGAATGCCCTCCGGGTAGCCGGCGCGGAGCCAATCGAGTACCGAGCGGAGCGAGTACCTGTTGTTCACGGATGCGATCACTTTCACGAAGGGAGCGGGGGTGCGGGTCTGGTAGGGACCCCGCTCAGAAAACGTGGATGCCGAAGCTGCTGGCCAGGAAGTTCTGCATCAGCATCAGTATCCCAGCGATGATCGCGATCAGCACCACGGCGAAGCACAGGGCCGCGCCGATCTTGCCCGCGGTGGACGCCGTGGTCGTCCCGTCCGCGTTGGTGCGGGCACCCGTGGCCAGGCTCTTGAGGCCCAGGGCGAAGACCGCCGGCAGGCCCGCACCGAAGAGCAGTCCGACGAGGATGACCTGCCACAGCGAGTTGGCGGTCTGCGTCAGTAGATCCATCGGTCGTCTCCTCTCAGGTGCTGCTGGTCGTGGTGGTGGTCTGGTCTGCGTCGACGGCGAGGCCGGTTCCGGTGGCCGGGGCGTCGGGCGCGGTCGCGGTCGCGGGTGCCAGTCCGCCGTCCCAATCGTCGTTGACGTTGTTCGGGTCGATCGGTTCGCGGCGCGAGCGCAGGTACATGACGACCGACAGCGCCACCAGGAGGGCGAATACGACGAGGACGCCGGGCAGCCCGCCGATCAGGTGTGCCATCGCCCAGCAGATCGCGCCGACGATGCCGGCGGAGGGAAGTGTGATGAGCCACGCGACGGCCATGCGGCCGGCCACGCCCCAGCGGACCTCGGAGCCCTTGCGTCCGAGTCCGGTACCCATGATCGATCCGGTGGCGACGTGCGTGGTCGACAGCGGCAGGCCCAGGTGGCTCGACGTGAGGATGATCGCCGCCGACGACGACTCGGCTGCCATGCCCTGCGGTGCGGCGATCTCGACGAGGCCCTTGCCGAGGGTGCGGATGATGCGCCAACCGCCCAGATAGGTGCCGAGCGCGATCGCGACGGCGCAGCTCAGCTTGACCCAGAACGGCATCTCGGCGTCCGCCGAGATCGAACCGTGGGCGACGAGCGCCAGGAAGATGACACCCATCGTCTTCTGGGCGTCGTTGGTGCCGTGCGCGAGCGAGACGAGCGAGGCGGTGCCGACCTGGCCGATCCGGAAGCCGCGGCTCTTGGTGTCGTCGGGGATGTCTCTGGTGATGCGGTAGATCAGGTGGGTGCCGACGGTTGCGACCAGTCCGGCGACAACCGGCGCCAGCAGCGCCGGCAGGATCACCTTCCCCAGCACACCGCTCCACTCGACGCCGTCCATGCCGATCGAGGCGATGGCCGCACCGATGAGTCCGCCGAAGAGTGCGTGCGACGAGCTCGACGGCATTCCGAACAGCCAGGTCGCGAGATTCCAGAGGATGCCGCCCACGAGGCCGGCGAACACGATCAACAGCAGCGCTTCGCCGCTGACGGACTGGAGGTTGACCACACCTTTCGCGACGGTAGCCGCGACTTCGACGGAGAGGAAAGCGCCGACCAGGTTGAGGGTTGCAGAGAGTGCCACTGCGACCTTCGGTCGTAGTGCGCCGGTGGCGATGGAGGTGGCCATCGCGTTCCCGGTGTCGTGGAAGCCGTTCGTGAAATCGAAAGCGAGGGCAGTGACGACCACTACCAAGAGAACGACGAGCTCTGCGGTCACAACCGAATTGTGCGTATCGAACGCGTAAAAGTACAGCGAGCGCCCGGTGAATCGGCGGTGCTCTAGCTCTCATCCTCCTATCACCTCGCACGACGGTTCCCGGAGTGTGCGAACACTCACGTTTTTCGGGGAGTGTGTCCGCTATCACCGAGTTGTCTCACTCACTGGGACCAATGTCCGGGGGCGAGTGTGATGCTCGTTACGGTCCTCGCCACCGGGGACGCAGCGTCCCGGTGAGTGGAGCTCGGGAAGGTCGGTGGCGGGATGGCGGCAGCGGTCGGGGTGAGTTGCCCTTCCTCTTCTTTACCTAAAGAAAGCACTTGATTTACCTAGGTTTTGCGCGACATCCGGTTCGGTGCGTTGACGTCGGTCATCGCCGCAGGTCCGGACTGGTTTTCGATCTGTTGGATCTACCCCGGCCCGGTCTCGGGCACTGAGAAGGAGATACACCGACCGTGAAGAGAAACAAGACAGCCAAGCTGGTCGTGGCGCTCGCCGCGACCGCGGCACTGGTCTCGGCCTGTGGCGGCGACCGCAGCGGCGACGCCGTCGTGCCGGGTACCGGATCGGGTGACGCGCAGGCGTCGTCGTCCACCTCCGTCGACAAGTTCGGCACCCTGGCCTCCCCGTGTGGCACGGGTGACGCGAAGGGCGCCACGGACCAGGGCGTCACCGACACCGAGATCAAGATCGGCTACGGCGACGACCGCGGTTACGCCAAGAGCCCGGGCCTGAACAAGGAGATGTCCGACGCCGTCTCCGCGATGATCGACTGGTGCAACGAGCAGGGCGGCATCAACGGCCGCAAGATCGTCGGCACCGACTACGACGCCGCGATGATGCAGGCCAACTCCGTCATGCAGGACGCGTGCCGCAGCCAGTTCATGATGGTCGGCCACGGCTTCGCGATGGACCAGACGTCCGAGCAGACCCGCGTCGCGTGCAACATGGCCGCAGTCCCCGGCTTCACCGTCTCGCCGGATGCCGCGAACGGCCCCATGACCTACCAGGGCGTGCCGTTCCCGGTGGACGTCGCGAACGCGTCGGTGTGGTTCCAGATGGGCGAGATGCATCCCGACCTCAAGAACGACTTCGCGCTCGTCGGCTCGACGATGCCGACGATCATCACGTCGCTGACCAAGACCAAGTCGATGGCCGAGGCCGCCGGCTTCAAGCTGAAGGACTGCGGCGTCACCCTCAACTACGAGGGTGAGGCCAGCTACGTCCCGTTCGCGGAGAAGATCAAGGCCTGCGGCGCCAAGGGCCTGTGGACCTCGCGCTCGCCGGTCCCGGCCGAGTTCAACTTCTTCAAGGCCGTCGACCAGGTGGGCATCGATCCGATCATCCTCGGTGAGGCCACCTGGTACGGCAACGCTGTCCAGTCGTACAACAAGGACTCCGGACTGCTCGACAACCTCAACGCCGGCATGACGTTCCAGATGCTGGAGAACGACAACAACGCGGCCGTCAAGCAGTACAAGGATCTGGTCACCGCCAAGGGCGGCAAGACCGCTCTCCTCGGCATGCAGTCCACCTCGTCGTTCCTGCTGTGGGCCACCGCGGCCAAGGAGTGCGGCTCGGATCTGACCCGTCAGTGCATGATCAACGAGCTGTCGAAGATCCATAAGTGGGACGCCGGCGGACTGCACGCCGTCAGCGACCCGGGCGCCAACATCCCCGCGCAGTGCGGCCTGATCGTCTCGCTGAAGGGCGACCAGTACTCGCAGGCGTTCCCCGCCGACCAGGGTCAGTTCAAGTGCGACCCGCAGTATCTGGTCAAGACGGATCCGTCGACGTGGGGCACCGAGCTCAACGCCGACCGCGTCTCGACCAAGTACCTGAACCCGAACGTGATCACGCCCAAGGCGTGACCCGAGGCCGGCCGGTCGGAACCCACAGGTTCGCGACCGAACGGCAACTTCGATCCGACCGATGAATGCGGCGCCCCGAGCCACCGCTCCGGGGCGCCGCGTCCATCCCGACTGAGTTTTTCAGAGGGTTCGCAAGATGGACACATTCGTGACGTTCACGATCCTGGGTCTCGTCCTGGGTTCGGTGTACGCAATTGCCGCCTCCGGGCTGGTGCTCACCTACAACACGTCCGGCATCTTCAACTTCGCGCACGGTGCGCAGGCGATGCTCGGCGCCTTCCTCTACTGGCAGCTGAAGTACGGCTGGGAGCTGCCCACGCCCGTGGCGCTGATCATCACCGTCGGCGTGGCCGGGCCGCTCATGGGCCTGCTGCTGTACGCCCTGATCATGCGCGGTCTCCGTGACACCGCCGAGGTCACCAAGATCGTCGTCACGGTGTCGATCATGCTCGGCATGCTCGCGCTGTCCCAGTGGTTCTGGCATCCCGAAGAGCCCCGCACGATGAAGATGTTCTTCGGCGACGACAGCCGGTTCTCCTTCTTCGGCGCCACCATCCACACGCACGAGATCATCTGCCTGGTCGCCGCGGTACTCATCGCCGTCGGCCTGCGCTTCCTGTTCACTCGCACTCGCGTCGGCGTCTCGATGCGCGGCGTCGTGGACGATCCCGACCTCCTGCGTCTCAACGGGCACAACCCCGAGCGCATTGCCGCGTTCTCGTGGGCGCTCGGTTCCACCCTGGCCGTTCTCGCCGGCATCCTGGTCACCCCGATCAGCGGCGGCACCCTCGAGGCGAACATGCTCACGCTGCTCGTCATCGACGCGTTCGCAGCCGCCATGTTCGGGCGCCTGCGCAGCATCCCCCGCACGTTCGTCGGCTCGATCGTGCTCGGCCTGGCCGGCACCTACGTGCTCGGATACTTCCCGGCGGAGTGGACGTGGACGTCCAACTTCCGCGTCTCGCTGCCGATGATCGCGCTGTTCGTCGTGCTGATCGTGCTGCCGCAGGACCGCCTGCGTGGTACCGCGGTCCGCACTCGTGAGCGCTACACCGTCCCCAGTGTGCGCAAGGCCGTCGCGTGGGGCGCCGCACTGATCGTGATCGTGTACCTGATCCGCCTGCTCATGGTCGAGTCGGCGATCACCACACTCACCCTGGGCATGTCGTTCGCGATCATCGCGCTGTCGCTGACCCTGCTCACCGGATACGCCGGTGAGCTGAACCTGGCGCCGGTGTCGTTCGGTGCGATCGCGACCATCGTCGCGTTCCACTTCGGCATCTCCGGCACCGGCCTCGCGGCCCGCATGAACATCTGGGGCCTGATCTTCGGCACCCTCGCCGCCGCGATCATCGGCGGTCTCGTCGCCTTGCCGGCACTGCGCCTGCGCGGCCTGTACCTGGCCCTCGCGACGATGGCCTTCGGTGTGTTCCTCAGCAACATGGTGCTGCGCGACACCACCGAGCACGAACTGTTCGGCCACAAGTTCTCGATCTTCACCGGCGGCTCCCTCGTGATCCCCGCGCTGAAGATCGGCCCGCTGGACCTGAGCAATCAGACGGCGTTCCTCATGACCACCACGTCGATCTTCGTGGTGCTCGCCATCGGGGTGATCGCGCTGCGCAACAGCGGCTACGGCCGTCGCCTCGCCGCAATGAAGGACAGCCCGGCGGCGTCGGCGATGCTCGGACAGAACCTCGTCAAGCTCAAGCTCAGCGTGTTCATGCTCTCGGCCGGCATCGCCGGACTCGGCGGCATCCTCATGTCGAGCGCGACCGGTGCGGTCTCGAACGAGAACTTCTCGATCATGATCAGCCTGACGATCCTCATGCTCACCGTGGTGGCCGGTATCGGCTACGTCTCGGGCGCACTGTTCGGCGGCCTCATGGCCGGCGTCGGCTTCGCGGTGATCATGGTGTCGTTCAACAACCTCGCGGCCGCACAGCCCGAACTCGAGGGCCTGTGGACGTTCATGGGTCACCTCGCCGCCGTCAGCCCGGCCCTCATCGGCCTCGGCGTCGGCAAGAACCCGTCCGGTTCGGTGCACGACGTCATCGAGGGCTACCGCGATCTGCGCAGCGCCAAGCCCGTGCTGATCGGCGGCGCCGCCGTCGTCGCCCTGGCCTACGTCCTGGCGGTGACCGGCGTCCTCGACAACTGGTGGTTCGCGACGATCACGATCGTCACGGTGTTCATGCTGCCGGTCGTCGGCCGGATGGTCATGCCCGAAGCGGTGCTCGGCGAAGAGGCCGCAGCCGCTCGACAGGGTCCGGCGCCCGAGGACATCGGCATCGACGAGCCGTACACCGAGGAGAGCCTGCTCGCACTCGACCGCGAACTCGGCCTGCCCGGTGCCGTCACGGCGCACACCGCCGCGGTCACCGAGCAGTTCGCCTCGACGCCGAAGGAGTCGATCGTCCATGCCTGACACTCCGATCCTCGAAACCCGAGGCATCACAGTCCGTTTCGGCGGTCACGTGGCCGTCAACGACGTCAGCATCACCGTCGAGCGCGGAGCGATCACCGGACTGATCGGACCGAACGGCGCAGGCAAGACCACGCTGTTCAACACGATCACCGGCCTGCAGAAGCCGGCGTCGGGCAAGATCGTGCTCGACGGCCAGGACGTCACGCGACTCTCGCCCGCCAAGCGCGCGAACAAGGGTCTGGCCCGCACGTTCCAGCGGCTCGAGCTGTTCCTGTCGCTGTCGGTGCGGGACAACATTCGCGTCGCCGGCGACATCCACAAGGCGAACACCCGCAGCCGGATCGACGTGGACGCCGAGACCGATCGGATCCTCGAGCTCACCAAGCTCACGGACGTCGCCGACAAGGACGTCT
>Ga0131853_10025577_pt1 | contig 10636 bp, 7 predicted proteins | sample TergutLab28metaG_FD_92764 | JGI IMG/M metagenome (GOLD analysis project Ga0131853, IMG submission 92764) | Labiotermes labralis P1 segment gut microbial communities from Petit-Saut dam, French Guiana - Lab288 P1 (version 2) (version 2) | ecosystem: Host-associated > Arthropoda: Insects >... | reverse complement strand
TAGCTGCTACTAGGGATATTGGACTGGAAGTAAGTGCTGATAAAACTAAGTACATGGTCATGTCTCGAGATCAGAATGCAGGACGAATTCAGAGTGTGAGGATTGATAATAGTACCTTCGAGACGGTGGAAGAGTTTAAATATTTGGGAACAACTTTAACAAATCAAAATTCTTTGCGGAAGAAATTAAGAGCAGATTGAGGTCAGGAAATGCTTGCTATCATTCGGTGCAGAACCTTTTGTCTTCCAAGTTGCTATCCAAAAATTTAAAGATCAAGATATATAGAACTATAATTTTGCCTGTTGTTTTGTATGGGTGTGAGGCTTGGTCGCTGATATTGCGGGAGGAAAGGAAGCTGAGGGTGTTTGAGAATATGGTGTTGAGGAGAATATTTAGACCTAGGAGGGAAGAGGTAACGGGGGAATGGAGGAGTTTGCATAACGAGGAGCTAAATGACTTGTACTCCTCACCCAATATTGTGCGGGTGATAAAATCGAGAAGAATGAGATGGGCTGGGCATGTGGCGCGTACGGGTGAGAAGAGAGTGGTGTATAGGGTCTTGGTGAGGAAACCGGAGGGAAAGAGACTACTGGAGAGACCTAGGCGTAGATGGGTGGATAATATTAGGATGGATCTCCAGAAGTTGGGATGTGGGTATATGGACTGGATTGAGCGGGTCCAGGATAGAGACAGATGGCGGACGCTTGTGAGTGCGGTAATGAACCTTGGGGTTTCGTGAAAACCGGGGAATTTCTTGACTAGCTGCAAACCAGTTAGCTTCTCAAGAAGGACTCTGCACCATGGAGTAAGTAAGTAAGTAAGTAAGTATGCCTTCCAGTACACTTTATTGGTACCGTCCTTATTCCTTATTCGTAACTCTCACAAATCGTCTTGTTCTTCTACCAGCTACGCCTATGTCAGAGATACCCAAACCGCGGCCATAATTTTAAATTTTATATATATTATATAAATATTGCACAGTCATTTAGGAGGTCAGGTATACCACTTGTGATTTTGACAAGTGCGGCCCGCGAACCATCCCACAATAACGGTTCTGGCCTTTCCCCCCTCACAAGCTTAACGCCCTGGCCTATACCAGTCACATCCATAATAGCAACAGAATAACGAAAATCTGCTGACTTCTCGGTCAGTTTGAGGGAGCTCTCTTCTTTTTTATTAATTGTAGGGGCTCGCCAACAAAGACCAAACTACAAGCGCCGGCTGCCATCCTCTGGTCCTATTTTGTAATCCGAACACCCTATACGGCACAGCGATCACAACACAAGAACAAGTGCTCCAAATGTGTGTAGACTTTAAAATTTTTTCGAATGATTTACTTACGACTGTTCCCAATATATCGCCACAGGCACAAACCTATCGTCAAGGGAGCTAATTATGTCACTGTCACATTAGTTACGTGCCCATCGAATTCACTGTCCCAAAATGATAAACACTTCACTCGTATCTTATTACCAACCAGAACAGCTCTGTCGGTAAATTGATTAGTACGCCTTTGAAGACCAGGCTTCGATTCCAGGAGGCTGCAGGGATTTTTCTCCTTGCCACAAATTCTAGATGGTTGTGTGACCCGACTTCCTATCCGAAGGCCATGGAGTCTCGTTACCACAAACTCAAGCGGCCAGAAGTCTGGCAGGATATCCGAGTTGAAGAGTTCTCGAAACCTTTGCTCTTCAAACACTGCACTCATTCAAGGCGTGCCATGCAGCAGTACAGGCAAATTCGCCTATATGTTCTGTCGGATGAACACGTTGCTTTCATTTTCATAGTATAAAATGAGTATGGAGGGTCTGCTTTCCTCCGAACGGCTGGTAGCCACAACCATTAGCATCTGGTATCAAAACTATACTGTCACACAGTATTTATCTGTTCCTCTGTTTGTCTCGTTGGACTTATTTCTTGTAGGAAGACGGTAAAAGTGGAACTATTCTCTTCGTACTCCCCATGCGTGAAATGCTGCGAGTTGATTGAGCAGTTCCTGTACCTTCGGCCTCAGTGTAAGATCTCCATCGCCTTCACGTGCGTGTACCGACACTACGACCAACAACAGCGTTCCGCACTCAGCAGGCTCAGCAAAAACGCTTCGGTAATTCGGTTGGACGTGTTCCGGGAAGAGGAATGGAAAGTGCTGCAGGACATGGAGCTGGTCACATTGACACCAGAGCAGTACATCGAAATGAGACACTGGGACGAATACTGGCGGAACAAGTTGGACGATATACTGGGGTGGTGTAAAGTGGTCGAGGCACTGTTGGTAAGTCACGTTTGGATCTTAAACGAAGTATTTTGCTCAAGATAGGTATGTTACGTCATGCGCTCTGGTAGACAGGCACCACCATTTCGAAGAAATTTCTTACCTTCATCTTTAGGATAACAAGGTGAAGCTCTATAACCAAGGCACATAGTGCAACAAAATACAAGACTAATTTTGGAATTGACAACCATCAGAACTTCGAAGCTCGTAAGACAGTATCACTTGATACGTTCATCAAATTCTGTAAATGATTCCGCTGAAAACATTTCTCCTCAAAGTGCTCTGAACGCTGTGACACTTGGAGCTCTCAATACAGTAACGGGAAATCACAAATTTCGGGGGAGTTTTGAAGTTAACGGATCAGTAAATAAGAAGATTATGGTCTTCGGGAATGTGACGCCGTGTAACTTGGTGGAGAGGTATTGGTGTTACGGTATAATCAGCTTGTGCGATCTCCAGAGTAGAAGATCCGTGCAGATGGTGACAGCAGGCTGTTCCAAAACGTCATCAAATATTACCCTCAGTACACGACTTCACACCCAATTCACACAGTAATATTCAGTTACCATGGTCAGGGCCCCAGTTCTCTACCACCACAAGTTTTTCTAATTTAAACCATTAGAGTAGCTATGTAGAAATATACTTTTTATACAGGACGGCCTTATTGCATATAGGTGCTTTGTATGGGATTCATACACATTATTAGGTAGCCAGTAGAGCAAGGGTAGCCAGTCTTTTTACGGCAAAGGGCCACAGCCGTTATTGCAGGCTGGTTCGCAGGCCGCACGCGCAAAAGCGACTATAATTGGTATATCGAACCGACTACATTATTGTGTAATTTTTAGAGTGTATATGTAATTTACAAAAGTGGCCGCGGGCCGGGGGCCGCCGGTTGGAGACGCAGGCGCTACAGGTGACAGCATGAACATTATTGTCTGTGACAGCATCAGGGACTTTCTGACATAACAAAATGAGATATCAGAGCGAGGAAAGCGGTTTCATTAGGGCTTAAGATTTGGCTGAATTAACTTAAATCAGCTTAATTAAAATATTTTATGGAACAAGATATGTTTATTGGCGAAAGTAATTACGAACTTAATATGAGTTGTTTTCTTTACAGGGGGCAGGGATGGTTTATGGATCACAACGGGAGGTCGCCCAAAGGCAGGGTGGAGAACTCAAAACAGATGGAGTACAAGCATTTCAAAAGAGTATTAGTGCTTATAAAAAGGCTGGTTTCCCATCTCAGGTAAATGTACGGTGTTTCCTAAAAGTCGTTATAAAAATATGGATTGTCACATTTTATTGTATAATATCTTCAGTATCTGGACTAATAACAAGAACAAGGTAAAGGGTAAGAGGCGAAGTTCGTCCTAGAACAGGCCATGATGGCCCAGACGATCAGTAGTGGTATAGCTTTACTCTTTCTTTGTATTACGGTTATACGTTCACTGTCTGTAACATTTAGTTTGAAATAACCAGTACTGTACCTGCATCCAGAACTCTACCGGAATTTAGTTCAGGAAACAAAAGTTCTGCATGATAAAGCTGTCCGGAAGATTTGTATATTCAATAACGTTACAGTGTTACAAAGTTTATGGCAAAATAGAGATTCCACTAAATATTTTTATTCTCTAACTGTAACTCATAAATAATACATGCCGGGATGATGAATTTATGTAATTGTGTGTTTCAAACACTTACGCCAATGCAGGCCTACTAGATCTTAAGATGAAGTCCTTCACAAATATAAAATAATAATAATAATAATAATATAAAATATAATGTATATAATAAGTACAATACAAATGGAGTGTGACGCCATACAATTTGGCAGATAAGTCCCTCCAAAATGTCGGTACGTACCCACCAAATAACAAAACGTCACATGGTCAGCAACTACAGCCTTCAGCATCTGTTTAGCTGCACCAAACACAAAATTTAAGCCTGATCCTGTAAGAGTATTTCAATATGAAACGCTCTCCAAAAGAAAAGATGGGGGACTGTGTGAAATTTGAGAAATATGTTGATTTTGTTGCAGGCCAAATTGGAGGAGATGGACAAGAAAGTAAGAGAGGCGAGAAGAAAAAACCGAGAGAACCGGCTTCTGTTTGTGGCACTGGTGTGCGTTTTGCTGTTTGCCTTATGGTTTCTAATAACTAAGTTCATCTTTTGAGCTAGCAACCTTAGGCACTATAAATGCATAATAAGTTGTCATGTAACTAGCTGTCAGTGCACAGCTTCCACTCCCCAAAACACGTGGCTGATTTATATAAAATCTGATATATTTATACATTGTCTAAGAAGTATGGCCCTGTTCACCTGAGTATAACCCAGACCCTTAAAATAACTTCTCACTTAGAGCACGTCGCACGTGTACTGCAATTACGGAAGAGCCCAACAAACCGATCTGTTTACTCGTTCATGATGAGTGAACAACAAGACCTGTCGAGTTTCCAGTTATGTCTAACAGTACATTTGAACAAAAAGCCAAAATATTATTTCGCTTACACGTTACATAATATAAGAAGCAGTAATTTATATGTTTTCTACTTGACGGTAAATAGAATGTGCGGATAAAATACGACAACGAGGTTGCGGTTTGGATCGCGGGATCAGGCGAACAGAATTTCTTATTTTTTGACTCGTTAAATAAAATGTACGTGTTCTGAACCATGGATATAGAGATAATTACAACATATCAGAAAACAACCTATATGTAAAAAATGTTTGTGTTGTGTAGGTACCACGAATACGCACAAATGATTGTTAATGCAGTTGAAAAATAAAAGACCAACTTGATGTCACTTGCTATTTTATTTCATTTCTTATGCGTTCAACATGTTTCGTACATTAATGTATCTATCATCAGGAGCTTGCGACTGCTATGTTGAATTACCACATTGGTCGTGTTGTTCTTGGTTCGATGTGTGTTGGGTTGGAGTGGTATCCGTGTTGCAGGCTTCAGCCTGCAACACGACCAATGTGGTGATTCAACATAGCAGTCTCATGCTCCTGATGATGGATATATTAATGTCCGAAACATGTTGAGCGCATAAGAAATGAAATAAAATAGCAAGTGACATCAAGTTGGTCTCTTATTTTTCAACTACCACAATGGTGCACGGTCCAATAAACATAAGATTGTTAAGACGTTTAAATAAGAAGTTCATACGCACCGTGCACGGTATTTCATAGGCCAATCTAGAATATCGGGCAGTCTTCGTATATAATTTCGCGAAAAACTATCACGCGTCGAGGGGATGGCAGAATGAAACAGTAAAGCACGTTAAGGCGTTGTGATGTGACCGAATTCGCTTTCAGAGGTACATTTTTGTATCAGCAACGTTACAACGCCATATTCTGTTGCTGAAGAATTATTCATTATAATAATTGTCATATTTTTATGTTTGTCTAATAAGTGTTACAAAATTTACGATTAACTTATGTCCTAATATCAATAAGTGTTTTAAAATATGGTGCAATAAACAGAGCATTTGTTGTCGCCTAAGTACTCGCTGTAGAGCGGACGACATAACTGCTGCACGGCGATCGATAAAGCCATAGGCTCTGCAGTGTTCAGGCCGGCGACAAAAATGCTCTTTATTTATAACATTTTAGTGTAACTAATTGTGATTGCATTCACTTTACGTTCTTCCTTTATAACACAGAACATATTACTGTTAATTAGAAGCATTAACTTGTTTCAAAATGTCGATCTTATCATGGATTGCAGCATCCAATAATTTATTTCCAATAAAAATCAGAATTCTACTTATCTCAGTACTTAGTTAGATTACTAATTTTAAATACAACCTGTTTTATCATGACATATTCAATTAGGACACAATATAAGTGTGAACCAAGTCTGTGTCTCTATTACGAACAGAAGCCTGCATAACTCGAATAAGACTCCGTAACACTCGGTCGATGGCGTACACGGGGATCCCCCTGCTTTTATAAATTATTCATCGCTTTTCCCGGGCAGAGACTCGAGCGCTGCGTTCATTAACTAAATAGCTAATTACTGCCGCCCCATCTCACTGACGACCAAGGCCGGCAAATTATTGCCAGGCGGGTGCTGTTGCTCCCTGTTCATTGTTGATTAATTGTTGTAAAGTATTTTACTCCCAAGCGATTGTTCCCGTACGACTCTCACTGATTTGCGATGGACAGACTCTAGACTCTTTCCCAATGACCAACTTAACTACTTCACTGAACTGAATGACTGAACGGCGTGACAGAACCTGTGAATGGATGTTATTAATATTTGTTCCAGATCTTCTACCTTGGAACTCTCTTGGTTGATTTAATACAGCACATCCATTTGTGTTCAGTGAAATTTTCTCGGGCATACATACGCGTCAAGATGTGATGGTTTTCCGGCGTTTCGGTAACAAACTCTGTCTCCATCTTCAGGGTGAAGATTGGGAGAGAGTTAGTGCCCAAAACTTCGGAAAAACTTTCCATCTTGACGCGTATGTCTGCCCGAGAAACTTTCATTGAATTCATTAGTCGCGAAAACTTCTGTACTTATATCCCTTTGCGTATTTACGTAAACTAGTAGATAACAAAAGCTGACGGTTACTGACACTCGGTAGTTTATATTAAGATGCAAGGGTGATGTTCCATATCAACTGAATACTTCCTCGTCAAGCCTCTATCCATCAGTACAAAAATATAAAGACGAAGACCTGTAATTGCACAGCCAACATTCATCTTAACCAAAAAATGTCTTCTATAGAAACATTTGTGATTACAATTATAGATATCTACTAGCTGACTCTTGTTTCGCCATTCACGATAGACTTCTGTATTTAAAGACGCTGTTTTAACTGCATTCTACTGAAATATGTGCGAAAATTATCGTAATGAAGTTTAGGAAGGGTTTAAAACTAAGCGACCCCCAGCCTTTCTGAGGTGCTACCCTAGAATTCTCACAGACGAAGAGAGCAAAACCACGAAAAAGTCAGTGAATTCTCCGCCAGAGCAAAGCGAAAGCATGCCGAATTCCGAATGCAAAGCAGAATAATTTCCTACTTATTACCGAATTCGGAACAGACGACGGAAATTAACAGCAGAAAGCTGAAAATGGGACACATCCAGCGGAATTCCTGCCCAGCCTTGAACTCCATACCCTTCCCAGGTCTAACAATGTGTACAGCTTTGCCTCCACGTCCCTTTACACCTTTACTGTATGCAAATTAATCAAGCGGATATTTTAACTGTGTTGTGCAAGGCGCAACTGAGCCCCTGATGCAGTGTATCCCCTCAGTTTAACCCCTCACTTGCAGATATACTGCCCTCCCCTCTCCGCGACAACCCAGATGTAATATACACTGGTATCTGCTGACGAGGGGCAGAGGGAGGTTCAAATTATCTTTGCTCCAACTTATATCCCCCAAACACAAGCACTGAGAGGAAAGGGGTAACTTGCTTTTATTACTGACGTCCTCTTGTGATATTCAGGAAAGAGGTAAAGCTTTAAAAATCAAAGATACACAGAGCGGTATGTGCAGGAGACTGCAATGACAGCTCGTGACGAAATCGTAAAAAACGCCAAATAAATTTTTGTCCTTTTATTCAAAATCCTGCTCTTTCTTTTTTCAGCCTGATCTCTTCCACATATTCGTTGTAGGCGTACTGGGTTATTGTTGCACTTGATCACACACAGTGACACACACACACACAGACACACCACAGTCGGTAGGACTCCTCCGGACGAGTGATGAGACCCCCCCCCCCCAACACAGACCTCTACCTGACAACACAAAACAGTCACGAGAGACAGACATCCATGTCGCCGGAGGGATTCGAACCTACAATCTCATCAACGAGCGGCCGCAGAACCACACCTTAGACCGCGCGGCCACTGGGATCGGCTTCCTCAATTCAGTATAATCATAAAATCTTCTGATCGATTATTCAGTTAAATAACGTTACGTCATTAATCGCTAAGCTTAAAACACAAAGACGAATTGCACAACGTATGTGAATAATGAAACCGAAATTAGTGGAGGCCGGTTTCTGTGCTTTATATGAAGTAACTACCCCAACATTTTTGCTGAAGTAAACAATAAATACGGAAACCCTGTCCGTCTCCAGGTCGAGGCTCAAACCCGAGACCACCCAAACACGACGCACGGTTCGAACCAAGCTTCGACAGCTCATGGCTTAAGATAGGGCACAAGACTGCCACGGATGTGATATCGTTGTTTCAAGAAAAGGATTTCACAACGGCTCCCCGAATACGTCGGTATTCAGCATTAGAAGACCTCTTTGGATGAAACAACTTGTAATCTGGTAGATGAGGACCAATAGCAGAACAACCTCCTAGAAACTGACACCCACCAAAACACACGGCGTCACATCCTAGATAAATATAATCTTCATATTCTCCGCATAAGAACCTCAAAACTCACACGTTATTTCAAAAACGTATAAATCTTACAATAAAGACAATAACACTTGTGCATAACGATTCATAAGCAGGCCCGCCGTGCACAGGTGTCGTGGAACAGTAATGCTGGCTGAAAACTCCTATCCCTCCTCTCTTCCAGGGGCACACATGGTACCTACTTCAACTTCCTCCTTGAGGCCTTTGATCTTCTAGGATGTTACACGGCGTAGGTTAGATTGCTACGACGTTTCGGTATAACATATCGATCCCATCTACAAGGGCCAAGAAGTCCGCAGTCCAAGAATCACAGACCCTTGAAAATAGGATAGGTTGTCACGAAACGTCGGTAACGAACTGCCGACCTACGCGACTTAAGAACGGAGGCCTCAATTACGCCGCAACGACAGCTTGAAAACTCGCTTAATTACGGACCATGTCATAAAGGCATGTGGAGACGTGGATGTAAGGCTCCATGTAGTATTAACCTCTGTACTAGGTCGAGGTAAGTGGTCAACCTTACCGCCCGTTTACCACCGAGGAAAGAGACCCTGGTTTTCATTGAATATTAGGCTGGGTTGGCTCCAGAATTGTTCCGCACTAACTGGGGAAAAAGTATATACAATCTCTTGTCCCTGCCGGCAATCGAATCGCAACCCCTCAGTCGTGTAGTCCATATCCTAGTCACTATGCCGATTGAGCTATTGTGGCTTTTGGTGTAATGTTCACTGCAATAAAACTTAAAGAGTTTTGAAATTTCCCGCGGCGCTCCTCCATCCTGAAACCAGAGGCAGTACGCTCCTCCGAAACGTCGATACATATTTCTACAGGACTAAATGGCGTTTCTACGTGCTTGATGGTCCGGAGATCAAATTCTGGTGGTGGCAAGATTTTCTGCACCCGTCCAGACCGGCACTGGGGCCCACCCAACTTCCTTTACTATGGGTCGCGGGGGCAAAGCGGCCGGGGCGTGGTGCTGACCACCCACTCCCATCCAGTGACCAGGTCAAATAAATGGTAGAACTACACTTCTACCCCCCCCCCTCTGGGCCTCTTCTAGGGTGAAATACATGACGTTACAACCAAATCACTGAATTCTTAATGCCGGACCACTTGATAAGTTTCATCAGCGTAGATGGAACTGTACTTTGTCTCCACCGTTACCTGTGCTCCATACAATGCTATTTAACTTGATTCTACATAATGTGGGACAAACATCCCATTGTACACCCCTGAATTCTCCGGCTCGGCAGAACAGATAATATATGAGACTACACGGATAGCAGCTATGGCGTAAAAGTTGACACGGTTTAAAGAGCCTGCGACGATGAGATACCTACCCCAACCGGGTTTTAATTACTTACTGAGCGCAACGCCCCCCCCCCTCCCCCGAGGTGTTGCAGAATCCTAAGGATCGCACATATTGGAGTATTAGCAAAGTGCAGAAATGAACCTGCAATGCCGAATACTAGTCTGCGAGCCTACCGCAACAGCCACTACGCTTTCCACCCCGTGTGACAGCACCACGGACCACAATTCAAAAAACAAACGTAGGTAGAATAGTAGTAAGGTCCGTCTTGATAAGTCTTTCGGCGACTCAAGAATTTGCCCGTCCTTTCTGTAATATAATGTAATTTATTTGCATTCTATATATCCAAATTAGGATATAATCCTGTGGATATAGACATAGTCACATGCATTCTGTCTAACATAATATACACAGTTTTGGAAGAATCTTAGCAATACTTACTTACTTACTTACCTACTCCATGGTGCAGAGTCCTTCTTGAGAAGCTAACTGGTTTGCAGCTAGTCAAGAATTTCCCCGCATTTCACAGAACCCCAAGGTTCATTACCGCACTCACAAGCGTCCGCCACCTATCCCTATCCTGGGCCAGCCCAATCCAGTCCATATACCCACATCCCACCTCCTGGAGATCCATCCTAATATTATCCACCCATCTACG
>Ga0131853_10025575_pt1 | contig 10637 bp, 8 predicted proteins | sample TergutLab28metaG_FD_92764 | JGI IMG/M metagenome (GOLD analysis project Ga0131853, IMG submission 92764) | Labiotermes labralis P1 segment gut microbial communities from Petit-Saut dam, French Guiana - Lab288 P1 (version 2) (version 2) | ecosystem: Host-associated > Arthropoda: Insects >... | reverse complement strand
ACCTTCGATAAATACGCTTATAGCTTGATCCATTTGACTTTCGTCAAGCTCGGATAACTTTTTTATTTCGCCCATGACTTCCTCCGTATTATGATTTTCTGTTTTTCAAGAGATATACAACAAGAATAATCAGAGCAATTACTCCAAGCGGGCTGAAAATGAACCGCCATGCAAGCCCGGCGATAGCTCCGACTAAACTCAAAATTAACCCAACGATTGAGAACAATATTATTATTGCAAGGACAACCAGTAGAATGGTAATGGGTTTCATAATCTTATCTCCATTTCAAATTGTAATTTCAATCCTGTTACCATCAGGGTCTGCGATGCAGCTCTCATAATAACCATCACCGGTATTTCTTGGTGGACTTAATAGAGTATAGCCATCACGTACAATTCTTTCGGTTAATGCATCAACATCTCCCCTACTACTGACCGAGAATGCAATATGGCTAATACCTACAGCTCTTTCCTGTATTTCTCCATCGGTTAGCTCTGTATGTGACATGATTTCTAACCTTGCACCGGATGGAAACTTTAAGAAGTAACTTGAAAAACCTGATTTATTCTGGTATTTCTGATTGCTTTTTGCACAAAAGTATTTAACGTAAAAGGCTTTTAAGCGCTCTAAATCCTGAATATATATAGCAACATGTTCAATTGAAACTTTCATTGAAACCCTCTCCTATGACTCTGCCCAAGGGGGAGCTTTGGGTCTTACACCCATGAAGATATAATCAAGAAAACCATTAACAACTGCGTCTACTGTTTTACATTCAAATCCATGACCACCATTAAAAACAGTATACATTATGACTTCTGTTCCTTGTTCTTCCAGAGCATTTCTTAATACCTGGCTTTGATCTATAGGAACAATTTCGTCACGGTCACCATGTATAATTAGAAATGGCGGCTCTTTGCCGTCAATATATGTCAAGGGGCTTGCTGCTGCCGCTGCCATTTTTCCTTTTGCAGAGTTTACCGGTGAATCTAACAATGTCGAAAGAACAGGCGGAGTTTCTTCTTCAATCGGTTGTGACATTTTCGCAAATGTGAAACCATAGAAGTTTATTACTGCTTGAACCGTGCAATCGGCTCCTTCCGGTTCCCAATCAGCATGTCCAACTGATGTTCCCATAAGAGAAACAAGATGCCCTCCCGCGGAATCTCCTGCTACACAAACACGAGTAAAATCAATAGGATACTTATCAGCATTTTCACGCAGAAATGCAAGTGCATACTTACAATCTTCAATACATGCCGGAAATGGTGCAACGGTACTCAAGCGGTAATCTACACTTACAACCGCATAACCTCTCTCAACTTGATTTTGCATTCCACACCATTTTCTGTCACCCATCATCCACGCTCCACCATGTATCCAGAATATAAGAGGTGGTGACTCGATATCATCCGGCAAAAATATGTCCAGTTTCAATTCAATATCATCTACAACACGGTATGTTACATCTAAAATATCTTTCATGTCTGCTTATCCTCCCTATTATGATAATCACTCTCTTTCCAAAATTGTTTTAACTTGCTTCTCAAATTTTGGTATAACATCAAGAATAATATACTCCAGAGTCGATTTTAAATCGTCCTTTTGGTATTTTTCTATATTCCATGATTGAAGTCTATGGAATCTCCAATCAGTCCGATTGTTCTTTCTGAAAGCATTGCAGTTTACTTTTTTATACCTTATTGATGTATCTTTATCGAAGCGTTCTGCGTGAAAATGGAGAAACGCTTGTGTCGGTCCGGGAAAACGTTCAAAACAATAATAACAAACCCAACCGTGTACATCTGTTTTATCTGCTTTCGTTGTCGGGAACAACTCATCTAATGCATCTGTACGAAACGCTATATATCTGTTATCAAGAAAATATGTCGAAATCCATCCTTGTTGTTTCCATTCATTACACCATTTTTCATTATCATTTACAATATTATACATTTCTTTTTATCCTCTTGAAAATTAAGTCATACCTCAAACATACTCCTCAAACTCCCGGATAAGTTTATCATATTGGGAAGAAGTAATTTCATCATTCTCATAAGCTTCTTCTACACGGGCGATAATGTCTTCAACATCAACTTCATTGAAGCTGACCTCATTAAGCTCTCCCATGAAACCCCTAAATCGTTCATCTTGGCTATAGTTGCTCATATCGATACTCCTTGCCTAACATAGCTTTAATATATCTAACAGTTACTAATTTTGAATATATCATGCTTTAATTAAAATGTCTATTAAACCGCAGTTATGCGGTTATTTTTATGAAAGAGAAGGTGCAACGCATGAAAAACGAATACACACGGCAGCGTCAAGGAAGAGATTTTACTGAGCAACAAAAGAGCTATGATGCTCAGAAATCCATGCTTGACCGTTTGGAACAATTCAAGGCGGAAGCGGAGCGCAATTTAACTCCGATTGACGGGCATGAGCCGCCGGAAATGAAGCGGTGAGATTATGGACTATAAAGAGATTCTCAAAGTGAATATAAACAGCAGCGATTTCATACTTTCTGAAAACCCTGACGCTGAATACCGCTACAAATTAGAGGAAAACAGGTTTACGCCGTATTACAACAACATAGGAAATAACAACATTTTCATGGGATTTACAAACGACTATGTTGAAGCACTATCGGAGTTCACTGACAAGTTGCAATATAACATAGGATGTGTTGAATCAAGACGCAGATCCAGCCAATTAAAAGGTGTTGAGTACCTAGAATTATCGTCCGCTGATTGCATAAAGGACAGCAGCAATGACGATTTTACAGGAAAGCTGATAATCATCAAAGCAAATGAGCTAATACCAGAATATCGCACGGCAGAGTTTCAATTAGTTCAATGCTCACACGGAAATGGAGCAAGACCAAACGCAATAGGCACATCGGTTTTCGGAAATGAATTATATTCCGGTGACTCTGTTTGTTATGGGAGACATCAAGTTGTCGGAGTTGCTGACCCTGCGTTATTACCACAATGGGCAACACAAAAACTGAAAGAACTGAGTTCAGAGAAAACTGAGCGAGTATCAAACCCACAAAATAGGAAGCCATCAATTTTAGGCAAGCTAGATGAAGCTAAAACGGAAGCTGCTAAACAAAAGGCAGTAATCAAAACAAAAAAATCAAAGAAAAATGAAATGGAGGTGTGATATTAATGGCAGAAATGAACACAGTGCAAGAAATAACCGCAAAAATAGAAACCGGTGTCAAAGAGCTATTTGAAAGCGATACGTACAAGGACTACCTGAGAACGATGTCACGCTTTCATCGTTATTCAGCGCGGAATATAATGCTCATTCACTTACAACGTCCTGATTCTACGCATGTTGCCGGCTATCAGGCATGGACCAAGAAATTTAACAGGCAAGTCAGGAGAGGGGAAAAAAGTATAAAGATACTAGCTCCGGCAACCTTCACAATTAAACAGGAAACAGAAGTGATTGATCCAGTGACAAAAAAACCAATCATTGGAGAGAATGGTGCGCCGCTACATGAGGTAATAGAAATCAAAACGGCACGATTTAAGGTTGCAAATGTATTTGACGTCTCTCAAACCGTTGGCGAACCGCTTCCGACACTTGCGGAAACGCTCATCGGTGATGTTGAGCGCTATGATTTATTCTTAGACACTCTGAAAGCAGTATCTCCATATCCAATTGAGTTTGCAACCATGCCGGATGATACCGATGGACTTTGTAATTTCACTGACAAAAAGATAAGCATACGGGAAGGTATGAGTCAAATTCAAACAGTTTCGGCAATAATTCATGAGATCGCACATGCGAAATTGCATGATATTGAAACACTCCGGCTTGCCGATGCTGATGTAAAACCAAAGGACAGACGCACCGAGGAGGTCGAAGCTGAGAGTGTAGCGTACTCTATTTTGCAATACCATGGTGTAGAAACCGGTGCGAATTCTTTTGGTTATCTGGCAACTTGGAGTAAAGATCGAGACCTTAAAGAGTTAACCGCATCTCTTGAAATAATACGTATAACAACCGCTGAACTGATTGACAGCATTGATGAGAAATACAAAGAGCTTGCAAAAGAACGTGGTATTGACCTTAGTAAAGAGGTAAATGCAAACAATATCAGCACCGAACAAAATAATACAGTAAAGTCCATAGAACATCAGTTACATGAAAAGCTGTCAGAGATGTTCCCCGATTTAATGAGTGGTAAATATAACGAAGCAAATCTTGAAGCAGAAGGACTAAATGCACTTTCAATTGAATGGTTAAGTCAATACTCTATATTAGTAATGCACACTTATGAAAAAAATGGCGAAGTGTATTATGATCCGAAAATAGTATTTGATGTGGGGTATGAGAAATTTGACGGTAACGAAGTAAAAACTCTCACCGCTGTTGAGTTTGAGCAAAGTAATCCTTACTTGTATCAGTTATATGATGCCGATGGTCGCTGGTTGTGTTATGACGAAGAATCCAACGAAAGTGCAGTCTTCGGGTTACAGCACGAAATCAACGGTTTTGCTTTACAATGGTTTGACAAGATAACAGAGCAAGGATATATGCCTGTTGCCGAAGTTAGTAATATAAACTCTGTTGTTGATTTAGAACTATTAAGCAGCAACCAAAAAGATATACCATTACCCGACCCCTCTGTAACAATAGAGCAAATGAATAACTATGGCTATATTAACGACAGTATGTATCCATTATTAGACAAGCGCGCTGCTGAGTTATTCCATTCTGATGAAAATATATATCTTCTTCATAAAGATAATACTGAGGATCTTGCGTTTGACCTTGGAGAAATAGAATCACATGCAGGATTGTTTGGGATAGAACATACTGATTGGGAAAACAGACTTGGCTTAGAAGACGCCATAACGGAAGTAAACAATTCTGAAAGCAGCCGAGAAACTATTCTCATTTTTGGCAAGGTGAACCAATTCGGAATATACCAAATCTCTGACAAAAGCGCGCAAGCCCGTGATTATAGGTTTGAAAACATGGAGCGTCTTAATTACAGGGGCTTGACCGTAGACAGGGTAAACTATGAACTCGTATATACCGCTCCGCTTACAACTCACGATCAAATGGTTAGCTGTAATATATTATGGTCACAATTTCAAGGTGAAAACCCAGATCGTCCAAGTGATTACAAAGCTCGCTCGGTATCGGTCAGTGATGTTTTTGTCCTACAGCAAAACGGTGAAGTGTCTGCATACTTTGTTGATAGCTATGGCTTCATACCGGTTCCGAACTTCACAGGGCATGAAAAACAGTCTGTTACATTGATACAGGACTCGACCCAATCACTTGATAAATCTGCCGCAGAATTAAATAAACAAGCACCAACAGTTGCTGATTTAAAAGCTGATGTTGACGAAGGCAAATCAATATCTCTTTCGGATTTAGCAAGAGCTGTTCAAGCCGAAGGTAATCCTTCTGTTGCAAAGAGCAAACCATCACTTCTCGGCAAGTTGAAGCAGAACAAACAAAGGGTCGCAATGCAAACAAACTCACAAAAACAAAACGAATCGGAGGTTACGAAATGATTGAGCAATTCACATTTGAGGAAATTAACCTGATGTGTATTTTTGACACAAGCAGCAGAGATAACCTAATAAACGATCTCACAGCAGCAATAGAGCATTTTGAAGACGATATGACGGAAATCGCTGATAGTATTATCAAAAAGCTTAGCACTATGAGCGATGCAGAATACGCAGTAATCGAAATGTACCCAATATAATGAAATGGAGGTGTAATCGGAGATGCCGAGCGAAAAATATAAATATTACTCATTTGTCGCTGAGAAAACAGTAGAGGACCTTACCTATAAACGCGGGAAATGGATAAGGTTTTTGGAAACATCAGCACGTTTGTACAAGTACCCGTTCCCCGAACAACTCCTTATATTCGCACAACGTCCTGACACAATTGCCTGCGCTCCTATTGAAATATGGAATAAAACTTTCAACCGATGGGTAATGCGAGGTTCAAAAGGTATCGCACTTCTTGATGATACTTGGGGCAAACCTCTCTTAAGATACGTCTTTGATGTAGCAGATACAGAACCCTTACGGCTCAACGCAAGACCTGTAACAATATGGGAAATGAAACTCGAGCACCGTGAAGCGGTCCTCAATGAACTGGCGAAATCGTATGAAGGTGTCACCGATACACTTGCCGACACATTCCACAACATTGCAAAGGAACTTGCGGTCGAATATTATGATGATAACGCCCATGATAAAAAATACAAAGCAGAAGAGAGTTTTTTAGGACACATTCCGGTATATGATTCTAGTGGGAGTCAGATTGAAGAAGGTGATGACAGCCATTTAAGAGCAGCGTTTATTAATAATCTGAGCAGAAGTATTGAATATTCATTACTGTCACGCTGCGAGCTTGATACTTCCGAATCCTTCGATGAAGACGCTTTTGAGAACATCTATCAGTTTAATGTGCCAGACATGGTATATGCACTCGGCACAGCCGTCAGTGATTTATCGGAACAAGTCCTACGTGATATCGAAACAGTTATCAAAAAATACGAGCGGATACACACCGCTGAAAGGAGCGTACAAGATTATGACAGAAACCCTTACCTACAGAACACAGGGAGATTATCAGCTCCCGAACATCATCTTGATGGAACAACCGCCGGAACTGACGGAAACAGCGGGCAGATACGCGAGGATGCGCAAGAACTATCTGAAGGAACACAGGACGATCAACTACAACCGCCTGCTGCTGACAGAGAAACTTTACCCGCACCTACAGGACGTGGAAGAAGCGGCGACGAGACGAATGGAACAAATGATGAGCGAGTTGATTATAAGGAACAAGCTACCGAACAAAATGACCGACCCAATGAAATGGACCGCAGCGATGAACGCATTGAAGTCACAAGCGGAGGAGATAGTCCTCCACGAGCTGGTTTACAGTTAGACCCAACCATTTCCCAACTTGGGAAAAGCTCAATAGAAGAACTCCTGTCAACCTCACCGATAACACTCGATGAGGTTGATACTATTTTACGTGACGGTGGTAATGAAAAACACAGCCATCTTCGGATTGCTGCTCACTTTTCAAAATCACTCAGCAATAATAATGAGTTCTTGAGGTATGAGTACCTTCATGGACGTTTTTTTAGAAACCCTACAGAAACCGGAAAGGGTTATATTTTCGGAACAAAAAAAGTCGCTGCATGGTACTCCGAAGAAGGTATTTTATTAAATATCGGAGACTCCGCCCGATACAATAGAAGTTCCATCCTTATACCGTGGGAACAAGCAGCAGAGCGTATAAATAACTTAATGATTATCGGGAAGTATGTTTCCGGTGATGTGCTTGATGAAGCACTAGAAAACGAACGCTTTGAGCTTGCATACGAAATAAATGATTTCTACCGTGACGGTGTAGACAACTATCCGGAAGAATGGAAAGCAGAAAGAGCTATTCGCCCCGATGAAGTAGCTGTTATCCAAGACTTGCTCAGAGATACTAATAATCATCAAGCTATTCTTAACCGATTGGAACAAGATGCGCTCGTTTGGTATAACGGTCCTGATAAGAGAAGGTGGGTTGACCCCGAAAGAGCATTAGTTTCAATGCGTGAAATAATGAACTCACCTGTTATATCTGCTGTTTATGGAATACAAAATAAAAATGACTTCAAACATTTCATAACAGATGATGAGGTAAATTCATTTCTCATTTCTAAAGGGTTATTTAACGAACGGAAATATCAGACCCTATCCTTTTTCTTACGAAATGCTAACCCCAAAGACCGTACTAATTTCATTAAGAACCAATATGGTCACCGTGGCGGCACTTGGTCAGAGGGTGACGGTGGATATGATGCAACCCCAAGCGGTGGATTAGAGTTTAAGCGTGGTCGTTTAGTAGAGCCTAGCGCCAGAATAAAAATCAACTGGAACAATGCCGCAAAAAGGATTGAAAACCTTATAAAAGAAGGACATTTCATCAACCGAAATGAGTTTGATAATCTAAAAAAGTATGAACTACTGGAGCTTGCCCGGTCTGTAAAAAACTTCCACAGTAATTTACCGGACGAGTATGAACACCCCTTCAATGATGATATAAATTTTAACTACCCGAATAAAGAAGAATGGGATGCTATTCATGAACTGCTGGACGATTCTGAGCTTGTAAATGATCTGTTAAATCAAATGCATCATATCTTTGAAAACACACCTGAAGATGACAGATATTATAGTACCCGCAAAGCAGGTTATGAACGTTTAACCATGTATCGGGATGGTTCTTACTCACTCTTCCCCGGTATTGATGCGATATTTGATAATAGTGAGAATAATGTAAGCCGGGAAAATGTAATCGATCTTAACAAACAACAATCGTCGGAGTCACAGCAAAACAATGAACAGCTCTCTCTCTTCGGACTATTTGAACCATTACCGACTGTTGACCAGCAGATTGAGCGAATTGACCGAACACTATACGAAGAAGCGCAACAGATAAAACAAGAGCAAGAAGCCGAGGTAGAAAAACCCTCGGCTCTTTCTTTGCCTAAAGGCTTGGATGCTTTACTTCTTGGAGCATCAGAAGAAAACAAAGAAAAAATAGCAGAGCAATTTGCATCAAACCCTCGCTCCCGTGAAGCTGTGAACCTTGTTAAAGACATCTATGGTGAGTTTAATGGGGTATCCATTAAACTCACCATTGCAAGGATATCGGAGCTTATTGAAGATGGCAAATACTTACCCATTCCCGAACACTCCGAAGAACTTGAACCTGAATCAATAAGCGAAGATTTTGTAGAAATAACCGATCCGGAAACTATCACTCAAGTCAATGAAATATTCAGCGACAACAAATCTTCCATACCATTCATGACAGTACCTCCACCCGTGTTCTTTGTTGATTGGAACAAAGCACAGTACGATTTTAGCTTGGGTCAATATTACGACGGAGACATTATCGGGTATGACAAGGATGGCGTTACATATGGGGTTGGACGTAGTCGTGGTTTGACTTACGTCACTACTACCGGCTTTGCTTATGGCGAAAATGAAGTACCAAATGACATATACGAGCAGATTCAAGAATATGCGGAAGGCAAATTATCTGATGAAGAAGTTAAAACTAACTACCTGAGTGTATTGGAAGTGTTTAAATGTTATCGTGCCGCTGACCTCAAACGTAATGACTATGACGTTCTTATAGATGTACTGTCAAACAGCTTGTTTGCAGTGGATGGCAGAGATAATATCTTGACAATGTTTAACCAAAACAGGACAAACTACTCAATAACTGCAAACCTTGAAAACTTGTATGACGAATCCGGATCATTATTGCTGACAAACGGTGAAACCGCAACCTTTACGGCCTTTAGACGAGGGGTAAATATACAGGTATCTAAAGATGATCGAATTCCTATCTTGAGCTACCCGTGGAACGAAGTAACAACTGTCCTACGAGCACTCATGCCTCAATGGGTCATGGAACGCTCCAAGGATTTTGAACCGGAAGCAACAAATGAAGAAATATACACAGAAATAATCGATCCGGAAATAATCGCTCAGGTCAATGAAATTTTCGGAGACAACAAGCCGGATACCGTCTTGGATGTAGAAGATAAAATCCGTGATGTATTAACATCCAGAGGATATGCTGTATCTGATGAGTTAATCGACGATGGAATCTCTAAATTTATAACACAAGGCAACACCGGAAACATTGAAGAAATATCAAACTTCATCGAAGACGAGTTTTTAAGTAATGAAACTGTACAAGAAACATATACCGAACAATCACATATAAAAACGGTGCCGGCTCAAAACTTCCGGATAATAGATGACAATCTTGGTGAAGGTAGTGCTAAAACAAAGTACCGTAACAATATTAATGCTTTACAAACCCTTTTCATCATAGAAAGCGAAAACCGAAACGCAACACCGGAAGAACAAGAGATTTTATCAAGATATGTTGGTTGGGGCGGTATTCCACATGTATTTAATATTAATAACCCACAATGGACAAACGAGTATGTCGAATTGAAAAACCTTCTTAAATCTAACGAATGGGAAAACGCAAGAGCGTCAACTCTAAACGCACATTACACAGCTCCAATATTTATAAAAGCAATGTATGGAACAATGGAGCGACTTGGCTTTAAGACCGGGAATATACTTGAACCAGCATGTGCTGTTGGTAACTTCTTTGGATTGCTCCCTGATTCTATGGCAAGCTCCAAAGTTTACGGAGTCGAAATTGACGGGATTAGTGCCAGAATTGCAAACCAGCTATATCCAAACGTAAATATTCAACACACTGGTTTTGAAAGAGCCGATTTCCCTGACGCTTTCTTCGACTTAGCTATTGGCAATGTACCATTTGGAAACTACGGTGTAATTGACAGTAGATATGATAAGCACAAATTCAGTATACACAATTATTTCTTTGCCAAGGCAATCGATAAAGTGCGTCCAGGCGGTATTATCGCATTCATAACAAGCAAATATACTATGGACGAAAAAAGTCCAAAGGTTAGAAGGTATATCGCTGAACGTGCTGAACTGCTTGGAGCAATCAGGCTTCCAAACAACGCTTTTCTCAAAAATGCGGGAACAGAAACAACAATGGATATTCTGATTTT
>Ga0131853_10025574_pt1 | contig 10637 bp, 6 predicted proteins | sample TergutLab28metaG_FD_92764 | JGI IMG/M metagenome (GOLD analysis project Ga0131853, IMG submission 92764) | Labiotermes labralis P1 segment gut microbial communities from Petit-Saut dam, French Guiana - Lab288 P1 (version 2) (version 2) | ecosystem: Host-associated > Arthropoda: Insects >... | reverse complement strand
CAAGTCCATTAGTCTCCACCACCCAAATGTCAAGGCCCGACAAAAAATATTTTTTGTCGGGCCTTTGGCTTTGTAATATGGTGAATATACTGCGAAAACGTCATAGTCTATTCCGGTCGCTAATTTAAGAGCCCAATCAAGCACGAAGCCGCCAGAGTCATGATTCTGGGCGGCTTCATGCTTGATTATCGTTCCGGCGGTTTTTTGGGCTTCTGATCAGAGCCTTGCTGCGATTGTTCTGAGGCAAGCTTTTTATGTTGTTCCAATCTCTCAAGGAAAGAGGGTTTCTGCTCCTTTTCCAAGGATAATGGCCGCATAAATTCCATACACCGTTCTTCTACGAACGCAAGGGTTTTCTCAGTAAGCTGCCTATCCGTGTAATACTCTTTCGTCGCGTCATATATCTGCTCAAACAAGGCCCCGGACTTGATGCTCACAAGCAGCTTGTTTGTCATCCCTTGAAACTCTTTCGTGTATTCGCAGTCCTTCACAAAGTCATATTTCAAGCTGAAACTTGCGAAATCGAACTTCTCACGCAAATCCTGTGGCTTGTCATAGTCCAGAGACATCCCATTGTCCCAAATCGGCGCGAAGCCCAGAATGCGCTGTGTCTGGTTGTCCACACGAAAACCCCAGTTGTTCAAATGGCGGTCAAAGTTCTCTATGATGTAGTCGAAAAAGCACATCTTGTAAAAGGGGGCAAGGTCAATGCCGTCTTGTCGCATGGCGGCAAATAAATCCGATAAGGCTTTGGCTTTTATATTTGGATATTTGTAATCCAGGTATTCACTGCCCGTCATAAGCCCAGTTTCTTTGGATGTAAACAGCTTGGAAACGGATGCGATCTTTCCGCTCACATATTCCAAATGATAGGGGATTGTTGCAATGCCGAGACGGTTCGCTATGATATGGCTTGCCACCTCACGATAGGGCTCGTAACCGGCGTTGGAGTATCCGCTTGTGCCGCCTTTTACCAGACGAATGTCTCCAAAGTTCATTCGCTGCCAAAACTTGGGCAGCACACCCACGGTAGTGAGTTCGGGTGTACTTAGGTTGCGAGAAATGTCGCTTGGAAGTCCGGTAAAGGCAATCCAGCCCAGTGCTTCGTCAAATTGATTGTCGTAGAGGTTTATTGCCGCAAAGGTTAGTGCTTCGCCTTCTTCCTTCATCCAAAAGGTGTCGTTTAGACTGAGGGCATGGGAGTATCGCATGATGTCAAAGGGCTCTTTTAAGTTAAGGACCCCCAGCATGGCCTCCATGTGATGTCGATTTACAGGTACAGAACGTCGTCCAATCCAGTCTCTTACAGTTGATTCGGTACATTCATTTTTTAGGCGAATGGGAAGCTGGGTCGGCTCATGCACAACAATATCCTGATAGACATCGCCCGTTAGCGTTCTATCATGTGAAAAAGAAAGCACCAGCGTATCCGCATTGAACAGTTGAAATCGTTCCATGTTCTAACTTCCTCTCGAAGTGGAGCGTCTCTTTGAGGCGAGAGCAACTTTGCTTCTCTAGTATACCGCATTGCCATGAGTGTTACAAGCGCAATGTCTGTCGGTCGCGCTCAGCATCAAGGGCAGCATAGCCCGATTGAAAGACCTGGACATCTATTTCACCGAGGATGAATCTTTCGTAGAGTGTGCGCTTTGCGCCCTCTATCCGCTCCACATGTGCTCGTTGCCCTGAGTGTGGCGATAGATGCTTGCTACTGCCGATAGCTGTTTGCGGCCTAGCAGTCTTGCTTATGAGCACATGATCGCTGGAGCCAGACCGCTGCTGTGTCGTAAGCTTCCGTTTGTGCCGTGGCCTGTTCCTTTGGGATATCCTCTCTTGCACAACCTCAAACACCGCTTGATCCACAATCGCCGGGTGGTGGCCAGGAATCCGTATCCATTCGGCTTCATCAACCACAACGGTTCTGCCGCTGCCGACATCTACGCATTTTGTCTTCCCGGCGACATATGTACCCATGTACTGCTCGTCACGGAGGATCGTGTGGATATTGGACGCGCCTCACAAGCAGGAGGGGATGGGCGTACGCTTTTTGTGTTCCCCCGGCGTGGGGCGCTTCTCTTTGTAGAGCAGTGCGGCGATTTCCGATAGCCTGTGGCCATCTTTGTACAACTCGAAGATCAGCCGCACAGTCTCGGCGGCGGGTTCGTCGATTTCCAGGCATCCGTTGATTTTCTTGAACCCGAAGGCGCAATTTTTGCTGACATACTCGCCCCGCAGCGCCCTCGTGTGTTTCGCGGCCTTTATCTTCCGAGACAAGTCCCGGCTGTATTGCTCATGGGCCAAAGAAGCGAAGGCGATGTCAAGGCCCCCGGTACCGCCTTCATGCTCATTGGAGTCAAATCCATCTGCTACTGAGATAAAGCGTACACGGAATAAGGGGAATACGCGCTCAATATAGTACCCGTTTTCAATCAGACTGCGCCCAAATCTGGACAAATCCTTGACGATCACGCAGTTGACGCGTCCTTGATGTACAAGTTCCAAAAGCGCTTGCATGGCGGGCCGCTGGAAGTTTAGGCCACTGCGTCCGTTGTCCACAAACTCTAAGATTTCCGCGCCGGGAATGTGCAGAGTCTCAATATGCCTGTCGAGCAGGAGTCGCTGGTTCTCCACGCTGAGGCTATCCGTCTTCGCGTCCTCAATGGAGAGGCGAATATATTTTGCGATCACATACTCAGCCAACTTTGCGCACCTCCCCAACTTTCATGCGGAATCGAGGCATCACCTTGAAGCTTTTATTGGGATACACGCGGATTTCTTGAATCAGCCTGTCCACAAGCACAGCCGTCAGCTTGTCGTCGGAGAGTATCGCGGAAGCGGCATCGGCGATGTCATGGCATTCAGATAGCTGGGCCTTCGCCTCATATCGACGGTTGCGGATTTCATCGGCTCTATCCGATAGCGCTTTGATCTTTGCCTCATACTCAGCTTTCATCCGCACAAACTCCGCCTGTGTAATCAAGGCGCTGACCATGTTTTCATAGAGGCTTCTGAGGATGCGCCCGTCTTTGTCCAGTCCCCGGTTGATCTCGTGTAACTCGGCATTGTCGCCCGTGGGGGGAGTGCGCTCTAGGCTGATATACCTGCCGAAGATCGTCTCCGACTGTTCGTGAAGCATTGTCATGATCTGGGTTTTTAGCTCGATTTCCTTGACGGAGACAATGGTGCAGGCTTCTTTTCCATATTTCCCTTGAGATTCACAACGGAACCAATAGGTTCCGTCCTTGTTCTGTCGCTTTCGCTTCATAAGATGATTGCACTTGGCGCACAGTATTTTGCCTGAGAATATATTTGTTGCATACGGCGCACGAGTCTTATGGATATCCATTGCCTTGCTGTAGATGTTTTGCCGTATCACCTGAACGCGGTCGAAGATATTACGGGGAATTATGGACTCATGCGTATCAGGGACACAAACCCATTCGGATGGGTCAACCCGGATTTGCTTTCCATTCACCGTGCGGGTTTTTCCTTGTACCATATCGCCCACATAAACCCGGTCTGTGAGGATTTTTCTGACTACCGGCACCTTCCAATAGACCGTGCCAAGCAACTTTTCGCTGGTGTTAAAACCCTGGGCGAAATTGTGATGGCCTGGCGAGGGGGTGCCTTGCGCTATCAGCCTCCGTGCAATCTCGTGTGCGCTGACCCCGATGGCGGCCCAATCAAATATTTGCCGTACAATTGGTGCTGTATCCGGGTCGGGTATCAGCTTGTGGCAGTTGTCCGGGGATTTCATAAATCCATAGGGGGCAAGCCGCCCTACGAAGCGTCCGCTGGCAATATTTTGACGCTGCACAGCGCGGCATTTGCGGGAAATGTCAAGGGCATAGCTCTCGCTGATGAGGTTCTTGATCGGGAGCATGATCCCACCGTCGCCTTCCAAGCTGTCATGAGGATCTGTAACGGCGATGAAGCGCACCCCCAGTGCCGGGAAGTGTTTTTCCAGGTAGTACCCGACATCAATCGCGTTGCGTCCGAAGCGGGTCAGGTCTTTGACGATGACGCAGTTGATTTTACCCTGCTCAATGTCGGACAACATCTGATGAAACCCTGGCCGGTTGAAATTCCTGCCGGTCAAGTCGTTATCGGCGTAGACCTCCACGATGCGGATGTCGGACGCTACGGCGACAAAGTTCTCAATGATATTGCGCTGTGTCTCCAGGGAATCACCGCGCTTTTTCTTGTCGTCACGCGAGAGGCGCACATATGCGGCGGCGTTGTAAATCACAGGCTCCGGCGCAGACACGGGGAGTAAGAGGGCATCTTGAAGATGCTTTCTGCTTTTTCTTGCCATATCTAGGCCACCTCTTTCTGGAGAAGCATGACCGCTGCCTCAAATTCATCCTGATAATGGAACGTGATGTCCACCTCAGTCTTGCTCAGAATGCGGATGCTCTTGATGAGGCTGATCACCATGCGGCGGTCAAGCTCCGCGAGGCCGTCGAAACGCTTGAAGTGCTCCATCCAGCGCAGACGCTCACCTTTCCCGGCCAGAACATCCTCGTGCTTTTGCCGGAGCGCCTCAATCGCATCGCGCAGCCTTGCTTCATCGGCGCTGTAGTTCGCTTTGAAGTTCTTGTAGTCCTCTTTGGTGATGAGGCCGCCGACCATATTCTCATAGAGCGTAGATTTGAACCCCAGCAGCGCATTTAGCTGGCGCTCGTTCTCAGAAATCTGCGTCAAATACTGTGCCGCAAACGCTTGGGCGGCGCGTTGCCCAGCGCTTTCCGCCAGGATCGCGTCAATGGAGGCGACATTGGAGATTTGCGCTTTCAGGCTTTCCAGGATGCACTCATGCAGCGCCGACTCCTTCAGCGTCACCGCGGCGACGCAGCCAAGCCGCTTTGTGGTGGGGCAGAAATAATAATGGTACTTCTTGCTCTTGTGCTGTACGGACTTGCGTGTCATCCGCGCCCCGCAGGAGCCGCAGATGAGGATGCCGGAAAAGAGGTACACAGCATCGTGGCCCGGCGCTGTGCGCGTGTCCAGCCGCATAATGCGCTGGGCGAGATCGAAATCCTGCAAGGGGATGATCTGCTCATGCGCGTTTTCCGTTCGCGTCCACTCGTTTGCTGGCTTCTGGATCAAGTCCCGCACTTTGTAGTTCCGCGTGGTCTGCCGCCCCTGAATGAGCGTCCCTGTGTAGGTTTCGTTTTGTAATATGCGAATGATCGCAGTCGCCGACCACTTCGCACCTTCTCTGTCGGCATAACCGCCTTTGGGATGCGGTAAGCCTTTGGCTTTTTTGTAGGCCAGCGGGGAGAGCACCCCCAGCTTGTTCAAGACCTCCGCGATCTTCAAGGCGCTCATACCGTCAATCTTCATGCGGAAGATATCCCGCACAATGGCGGCGGGGTGCTCGTCAACCACAAGCTGATTACGGTCGTCCTCCGCCTTCCGATACCCATAGATGGGGCAGGCACCCACAAAATCACCGTTTTCCCGTTTACTGTTGAGGGCGGTGCGTGTCTTGATTGAGATATCGCGGCTATATGAATCATTTAGGACAGTTCTGACTGAGATATTCAGGTCATAGCCGCTATCGGTAAGCGTGTCGATGTGATCGCCCAGGGCGATGAACCTCACGCCGTAGCTGGGGAGGATGTGCCTTAGATGCAGCCCCGTGTCGATATATTCGCGACCAAAGCGCGAGAGGTCTTTGACAATAATGCAGTCAATTTTCCTGCTTTCGATGTCCGCCATCATCTGCTTAAACGCCGGGCGGTCAAAAATGAGACCTGAAATGCCGTCGTCTACATATTCGGAAATGGCTTCAATCTCCGGATGGTTGTCCAGGAAGGCGTCAATGAGCTTGCGCTGGTTTCCTACGCTGTCGCTCTCGTTTTTCTTTTCGTCCGTATAGGACAGGCGAATGTACTTTGCCGCTTTGTATGTTGTTTTCTGCATGACAAATGCACCCTCTTTCTCTGATTTCCCAAACTTCCCGAAAAATCAAGGGGTGCGAGTTCGCGTAATTCAGTTTCCTCTTTTTCGCCCATTATTGTAACGCCGTATTTCGGGAAAGTCGAGTTTGTCGTCAATATTCAAGCCACGATCCTGCCTAAGCATTCTTCTAGGGTGGGGCCGCCTGTGGAATAGCGGGTGGTTACAGTAAACTCTCCGCACTGGAAGCGGTATGGATTTTTGATCTGCCTTACAAATTCGAGAATCCGCTCTTGCTTTGAAAAAGTCTTGTCCACGGAAACCGTGCGGATTTCCACCGGCCCGGCGGTAGTGATATTCTCTTGGATATGCGTCCCTCCGTTCTCGTATCATGCAACCGAGGTTATTCCCAACTTGGGAATAAGCCCGGTTGCTGTAACTCTATTCAAAGTATCCAGGCGGCTTCTTAACCCGCATGAAGCCCTCGACCATGCTCACATCGTCGGTGGCATAGCACTCCGGCAGGGTCTCCATCACCTGATCCTGGTACGCGCCCGGAACGCTCACGCGGCTGTCGAGGATGGCCACAACACCGGTGTCGCGTTCGGTGCGGATGAGTCGCCCGAAGCCCTGTTTGAGCTTGATGAGCATTTCCGGCACGACGACACAGGCTTTGTACTCGTCCATATCTTTGTACAGGGTTTGCTCATACGCGCCGATGGGATCCGGCACCGCAAAAGGCAGCTTGACGATGATGAGCAGGGAGAGCGCGTCGCCGGGGATGTCTATGCCCTCCCACAAGGCACCGGCCGCAAACAGGATGCCGTTGCCACTTTGTTTGAAGCGCTCAATCTCCCGGTGGCCGCCCTTGTCCAGCCGAAACAGGGGAAAGGGGATGCCGAGCACCGCAAGCTGCTCCCACACCAGATCCATCACCTTATAGCTGGTGAAGAGCACGGCGGCATGGCCGTGGGATGCTGTGACCAGCTTTTCGATCTCGTCCGCGACGGCGGCGATGTACTCCTTGCTTCGTTGATCGGGGAAGGGCATGGTTTCGCTGAGGTACAGCAGGGCGTTCTCATAATAGTCGAAGGGGGAGGGCTTGCTGGTTTCGGTGAGGCGGCTTTGGTTGATCCGCTCTAGGCCCAGTGTCCGCTTACTATGAGAGAAGTCGCCTGCCGCCGAGAGTGTGCCGGATGTGAGGATGGTTGGGATGCCACGGCTCCACAAGTCGTCATACAGCTTTTTGTCGAGGTCTTTGGGGATGGCGCAGAGCAGGGTTTCACTCTCCGAGCCGGGGCCGGGCGCTTCGAGCCAGCAGATGAGATCCCCGTGTCGAGCAAGAACAGCGGCTTGGTCGCGGATTTGCGTCAGATCCCAGATGATCTTGGCTTTGCGCCCTCCGCCATTTCCCGCGACGGGTTCGACGGTAAGCAGGTCAATGAGACTTTCAGATAGATCGCGGATATTCCGTATATGCCGGGCGGCATCCGCGTTTATCACAGCGGCAAGACGATTGGAATCTTCCACGGCATCTTTGCCGCCGGTGTTCGCTATCAACCTATGAAATAGGCGGCGGCTTTCGATGGAGAGCTTTCTCGCCGCTTTCCTGGCGAATTTTTCAGCATCCCCGCGCTTGAGGTTCAGTGCAAAAATGTTGTTCTTGAGCTCCGGCTGGCTGAGACTGGACAGTTCCACGCCGTACATCGTTCGGGCCGCTTGCAGGAACTTGTGCGCCTCGTCGATAATGACGCTTTGATAGTTGGGAATCAACGGACGTTGTTCATCGGCGCGGCGCAGAGCGTCGGCCAGCAGATAGTTGTGGTTGCAGACCTGAATGTCTATTGAGGATGAGCCTGCCTGCGCCCGAAAGCGCAGGTATTGGCAGTCGTCCCGGTTTGGGCAATGATTGTCACAGCGCTCTGGTACGGAGATTTTGCGTTTCGTATAGGCGGTAAGTCTCTCGATTTCCGCAAGGTCGATTTCCGCGTGAGGTTTCAGCAACTCCTCAAGAACTTTCCGCGTTTTGGGGTTCCGCTCAAATATGACCTGTGTCCGCAAATTGCGTTGGCAGACATAATGTTCGCGTCCTTTTCGCATCACAGCGGTCAACGGGGCCTTTATGATCCCGTGCCGCAAGAGGATGTTGGAGAGCTCCGGGATGTAGTCCGTCAGGATGGCCTTCTGGAGTGCGATGCTTGAGGTGGCTATGACGATGGGCATATGCGCCATTTCAGCATAGGGAGTCCCGGTGTAAAAGCTCATGTTCCAATACCCGTTGAGTCTGCCGCGTTTGGCGAGGATTGCGGGGATGAGATAGGCCAGCGTCTTGCCGGTGCCGACTTCCGCTTCCGCCAGGGAGACACAACGGCGGCTGATGGCCTCTAGGATATGTTCTGCCAGAGAGATTTGCTCCTTGCGGATCGCGTAGCCGTGTTGGGGGAGGATATCTCTGAATACGGCGGCCAGGATTTTCTTGCACTTGCGGAGGTCGGCCTGATCGCCGAACACACTGTCCGCTTCAAATGCCCCCGCACCTGCGACGCTTGAGCGGCGCAATTTCCTTACCATTGCCTCTACGCCGGATGTGGTGAGTGGTGTGGCGCGACGGCTGAGGACTTCGGTTTTCCCGGTTTTCAGATTCTCGGCGGTGTAAATGTAGCTGCTGCCGCTGCCTCGTTCCAATAGGACACAGCCGTAGGCTGTGAGAAGGGGTTCACCTTTGCCTGAGAATTTGGCAGATATGGTATCACCGGGAAGCGCTCGTATTATTTCACGTTGGATGTTTATCATGTGCAAACAGTCCTTTTCGTAGAATTACTCCAACGGCTTTGTGGTGCGGACAGGGAGATGTTTTGCCCTGTCCGCAGTAGCAAAACCGTCAAAGTTTCAAAGTTGACGGTGAGAATGAATCTATCTCTTTTTGCTGCGCCCCATTTTCCTCACTACCCGGACGCCGGGGAAACAACGGGCTGCGGCGTATGCCGCACACGGAAGCTCCCGCGGGTCTATCCCAACCCGCACGACGCTTCCCCGAATCGCGCCTCCGCGCTGCTCGGCCCCAGTTCTCTTGGGGGAGTACCATTATCACCACCGCGCCTTTTATCTGCCCATTCCGCAATAGCGGAGAAAGGGGCGCTCGTGTCCGTGGGGACAGTCGTGGCGCACAGCGCGGGGGTTATTGTACCCGTAGTTCCGATATGACCGGGCCGGTGTGCCCCGGTGTTTGTCAAGGTGTGATGAAGGCGGCGAAATACCCCTTCACTACACATAGGAAAATATTGGTGTGTTTGATACCCCTATGCAGTTAGAAGGTTTTTGAGCGTTGCTAAAATCCGCCGTTTTTTCTTGTGGACGTTTTTCTGAGAAATGCCGATTCTTACCGCATATGCGCGTTCCGTCAAGCCTTCAAAGAACAGTGCCTCGATCAGCGCGCGTTCATTGTTGGTCAATACCGCAAGCGCATCCAACAGCGAGAGTCTGTCAATGACGGTATCTTCTAACAGTGGATGTGGGGATCTGACGCCGCCTTCCATCAAGTCGAGAGATAACTCATGCACCGCCCTGATCTGACGTCGCTTGCGTTCTGCCCAAACCGGGCGCTTATATGCGCGATAAACTTCCCCTGTGACCTCCACGGGCTGGCCGTCGATCTTGATGTAAAACTGCTTGATTTTGTTCATTTACGCTTCCTCCATTCGATTTTTTAAGAGTGGATATCAAAATCAAATGGAGGCGGCGGGGAGCGGCAGCGTGGAATCAAGGCCATAAGGTAAGCTCCTTGCTTTACCCGGAAGCAAGGAGCTTACACAAAGCCAAGCATAGAAAAATGGCCGGAGTAAAGCATACTTGCTTCACTCCGGCCATTTGGTGACTCGGCATGATCCGTATAGAATCATGCGGACCCGTTGCTCGGTAGCTGAGAACAGGCGATTATTTTCTAATTTTTCGTATTCTTGATGGACGTTGAGAAAAGGTGACGGCTACAATTCTGCCACATCGGGGACATTTGAGCGTCACTTGAATGGGCTCCGAAGGGACTCTTGACACGTCGAAAACCCGGCCTTCGCAGAGCGGACATAGCATTCGTATCTTATCATCCATATATAAGCACCCCTGTATGAAGTCTGTTAGTGCATAATACGACGTACATACCTCTTCTCATCTTATTTAACGTATTGAAGATGACTACAAGGGCCGGATGAGCTTTGCTCATCCGGCCCTTGTTTGTCTTTGTGCTTAGTTCGACTCGGATGCCTTTGCCGTAATAGGAAAGCTCCTCACAGTTTTGTCTTCACTTTGACGTAACGAACTATCAGACTGGCAGGTTCCGCTTTTCATAGGGCGCGAACCCGCTGGGACTGCTTGATTATGGTGTAGTTGGAACAATAGCTTTACTTTGCCAACAACTACCGTAACTGTAGCTAATAGCATTCCACATAACACAGCAGAAGCATAGTAAGAAAACGACAAAAGGAGCAGTGTAATAGCCGCAATTGTGATTATTGCAAGATTCCGTAATAAGCGGCGGCCGTAGACCGCTTTTTCCAGTTCGTCCAGCATTTTGTCTTTATTCCCAGTTGGGCCGAGCATGACCAGGATGGCAATGCATAACCCAAGCAGACCACAGAATACGACGGGTGTCTTCCACGCTTGCTGAAAATGAATTACGAACAAGCACGGAACGATAGCGCCAATGCCAAAGAGAAAGCATCGAAGCGGTCTGTCTGCGT
>Ga0131853_10025573_pt1 | contig 10637 bp, 8 predicted proteins | sample TergutLab28metaG_FD_92764 | JGI IMG/M metagenome (GOLD analysis project Ga0131853, IMG submission 92764) | Labiotermes labralis P1 segment gut microbial communities from Petit-Saut dam, French Guiana - Lab288 P1 (version 2) (version 2) | ecosystem: Host-associated > Arthropoda: Insects >... | reverse complement strand
CTTCTTCTTCTTCTTCTTCTTCTTCTTCCGGCGCTGAACCTCCTTCAATTGGAGGTTTTGGCCTTCTCAACGACATCCTTCCATTTTGCTTTATCCTGGACACAGGTTAACCAATTTTTCATCTTCATTTGACCAAGGTCCTGTACGATGTTGTCCTCCCATCTATATTTGGTTCTTCCTCTTGGTCTCATGGTTAAGGGATTCCATTTAAATATCTTCTTAGTTGCCCTGGCTTCAGGCATTCTTTGCATATGGCTGAACCAGCTTAGTCTCTGGGCTTTGATGTAGTTGACTATATTTTCGTGCTTTATCAGTTTGTCCAATTTTCATTATTTTTAATCCTCCATATTTGATTTTCTTTCGGAGGCCCAAATATGCCTCTTAAGATTTTCCTCTCAAAGACTAGCAGTTTCTGAATTATATTTTCTTTCAACACTCATGTTTCTGATGCATAGGTCACTATTGGTCTTATTACTGTTCTATATAATTTTAATTTCAAACCTTTAGTGACTAATCTGCTTTTGAAGAACTTTAGATTTGCATAGTATGTCTTTATACAAAGAACTATCCTTTCCTTAACCTCTTCTTCAATAGAATTGGTGTCATTTATAATGGACCCTAAGTATTTATATTTATATATATTATTTATATATATGAGCTTCTAATATTTAGGTTCTCTAGCTTGATGTCTTTTTTGACACACTTCAGATATTTTGTTTTCTTCTCGTTTATTGTTAATTCGACTTCCAATGAATTATTTTTTAGTTGTTGGAATGTGTCCGTTAGTGACTCTTTGGTACGTGCTGTTATCTATATATCATCTGCATAAACCATAAGTTGTCTAAGTCACATGGAAATATTGCCTCTTATGTCCAATTTCTTTAATATTGTGTTGATTACCAGACTGAATAACGTAGGAGAAAGCGTTCGGCTTATTAACATTTCAAAAATGCAAACTGCTTCTGCACATGGTAGTGAGTGTGGAAGTGGTGATGGTGGGTGTATTAATCCTTTGAAGAATACTATTGTAGCACAACAGCTGGAAAATAAAGCCATAATTTCAGTATTATATTTCTTAAGGTGTATACAGATTCTTGGGTACCTTAGAATACTTGCACACCACAGTACAATAAATGAACAGTATACTGACATGGGTCTGCTCAACCTTTTGTGTCATGCGTGCAACTCTGGCAAACTTTGGTATGCATGCAGGCAACAAATTCAGTACATAGAATGAAGAATGTATGACTATAAGTATAACCATAGTTTTGCCTGTGTTTGCCCAAACACCATGTTAAATAAAAATAGGCTGACAACAAGAGAAAAAATTGATCAAGAAATAAACTTCACAACCTAAGCTATAGTGCCACTGCTGTTAGTACTTCTTTTTAAACAATTGATTAATAAAGTATGTCCCCATTAACAAACAACTCATAGATTTTCAAAATTGCTCTGGCGCTCTATTTGGACCACGCTACGGAAAGGATTGAGACACTGTGTTGCCCACGACCTACGCTTTGAGTGGGTCTAAATTTCATACTGTTGCATCACACACTTCTGAGAAATACAATTTCTGCTCACTTACGATAACAATTCGATTTTACGCCACATGTCCATGACAGAACAGTACTAATTTATGTAATTATGACATTCTTCAGAACTCTTATTAAAGAACCTATCAGTATAAATTATGCTGGTTGAAATCACCTCATTTAGTGCACTGTGGAACGGACTTATAACGCACTTGTCTCTTGGGCATCACATGAAGATAGGCCTTGGAATAGAGATAGATGCGGGTAAACACCATCCACCTATTTTCCATATTTTAACCAACAAAATACACTACTTAAGGTACAACAAATTAGATAATAAAACACATTTTCAATAGGTGCCAAATCCTACACATTCTGGCACCAAGGTACCACTCTCAGGGGGTTTATTAAAAAGAAGAATCGTAAGTCCAACACGTACTTAGGTTCTACTCGCACCTGCCACTTTTTAATGTTTTCGATAGTGATATGGAAGCATAAGTAAATATGCGACATTGTGTTATGATGGCTAGGACAGGGAAATTGTGGTAGCAAACCAGCCTTTCCTAAATCTAGCGAATTCATTCGTGGAATTTTTACTGGGACCTGGCGAAATATAAGAAATGTGTAAGTTCTCACTGTTCGATTGGCAAGCCCTGGGATTTGATAGCCCATATGTAACAAAGTGGCTGCCATTTACTCAGACGATAATATGGAAGCCGAATGAGACGTTATTTTGCACCAACGAGATGGAGAATTAGAGCAAATTAACCTTTTGGCGCCGGAATCATTTTTTAAATTTTAGCACATTCTGTATATAAAATGTGAATAATACAGGAACCAAATACATTAGGATTATGAAACAAACTGCATTTTGAAAAGAAGAAAACGGAGAGTATACACCATGTTTAATATATTCAGTACCTATATTTGTTGAATAAATATATAAAATGCAACTTTGGAGTTTAGCGGTGCGGTACCTCAACTATAGTTAACGTTAGGCGTCTAAAGGTTAAGGATGCTCACGTGGCGTCAATGCACTTCCCTTTGCTGTTCCTACATAATAACTAGGTTGACATATAGCAGTTCGGTATCAAGATGACTCTACAAGCCATAACAACAACAGAGTTTCATGTCATAATTTCTCTCGCGTACGGACTCTGCATCAAGTCCTGTCGGTACTCACAGCTCCATTGCGCTACAAGATTACATGTGTGCGCGATTATTACCGAAATGCGTGTGCCTAGTTTGCACATGTCACCGGACGCAAGCTAATTAATATTATTATTACTTGCAGTTTGTTATTACCATAAATATAGTAGTAACGTGTAACGTGTAACCACACGTGAAAATATTTTAAATTGTGGTTAGGGTGATATAGTGGAGAAATTCCTAACAGATGACAAGAAGCTATGGTTGGTAATGCATGGTTATACAAATTATATCTGTGGTGAACTAGATAATCTGTGTCTGTGGTCATAGGTCTGTAGACAGCGCTGAGGTACTCTGACAATTTGTTTGTGTTTTTGGAAACACTTGGAAGTGTCCATGAGACACTGGTTTATAACAAGCAAGTGATATATGAAAGAGGAAATTACAGTGTGGAATTTGACTGGGTAAGAACATTGAGTACAAATGAGCAGTTATCGTCGTCTGTAGTTTAAAAAATTTGTGCTAAAATCCATACGTCATGGCTTTATTATTGAAGATAGTAAAACGTTTTTACCCGAATGGAACACTTGGCTTTCTTTCTTGGCATTTTGTAAATTTTCATTGCCCCGTTTGTATGAATCCATTCAAGTATGTTAGGAATTTACACACAAAATTATGTATTTGAAACTACTATGAATACTTTTTCGATCAGATAGCAGGAAGTGCCGGGTTCCCAACTAAGCGTTGTACGTCTCTCATCGAGCGTAATATTCTAGCTTGCAGCACTTTGCGTATTTTCTAAGAAAATTTAGATTATTGTGTGAATTCCCAAAACGTATAGCTGTCAGTGAGCTGGTAGATTAAAGATGACGGAATGGTTTCAGCGTTTAGCCAAGTCATAGAGAGTACGATTTAAACCTACGAAATAATACACGTATGTATGTCCAACCTAGTTCAGGACGCTCTTCTTTCGGATATTGTATGTTAGTTCTGCGCGTCTGCCGTATATGGCGGTCTCGTTTCATGACAGCATTAACGCAGGCTGCCGCGGGTAGCGCTACTGTTCCACCTCCAACAAACCAACTACCTACAAGCAGTAATTTTGACTTAGAATCTATGAATTAGGAAGCCATATTTTGCGCGACCTGTATTCGAAGTGGTGGTGATGGTGTATTCTGTGGACTTGTACCAGTAGCAGTTTGTCATATCATGTTCATTTCATTCTGTTTGTGTATCAGTTTGAGGTCTGGGATCATATTCAATTACGTATGTGAATTTTAACGTACTGTATATTCGTAGTGAGAATGATGTTATTTTCAAATGTTTTGTAGCATTCAGAATGGAATCGTGCATTGTGAACTAACACAAGTAGTTGATAACGAATGACACGTGTTTCAGTGAACCAAGGGCGTCCATCCTTTTTATGGCAAAGGTCCATACCCGTTATAGTGGGTTGGTTCGCGGGGCGCACGTGAAAAAAACGTGGTGTGCGTCACCAGGTGAATTATTATGGATTCTGCCCGCGGGTTGGAGACCCATGCCGTAAACGAAACTGCACTTTAAACCGGTCACTTGGTACATCGCAGCTGTCACGAGCCCTACTAATTGTGAGTAGTTTCCGTGGCTGTGTTTAATTTGCCCCGTACGAATGTTCCGTGGCGCGGCAGTTGAAAGTCGAAAATTACCACCTGTACCAGTCTCTCCATAGCTATCAGCGTAATTCCGAATAATGGGAAACTTCTCACCACTGTGCCATGTGGTGTGTCCATATTATGCACATATTAAGACTGCCAAAGTTAACATAGAGGTTTGTCTGGTTGTGGTGCTGGTACACCTTGTGGCACAGTGAGCTGTAAGGTTCCCTGTAAATGTCAGCGTGAAAGAAGGCAATTTTCTTGTTTTATAATGAAGTGTGCTGTTTCTGTGGATGTCCCCTGTGCTACCATTAGTTCCACATGTTTTCCTGTAAAGATCTCTTCAGCATCATTAGAAGTATGCAGATGGTAAGGTGGCATACTGTTATGTTCTTACTGTGTCCATTACGTGCACAGAAAAAAAAAAGATCTGTAATCAGATTTCATTTAAATAAATTTTGCCTGATTTTTGTAGCAGACAGTGTATCCAGGTTGGGTTTGCATTGCTATTCACATTTTATTGTAGCATTTTTGAGAGTTAGTGCTTGATATAAATGTGTATGTGTGTTACTCTATAATGTGGCATGTTTAATCACATGTATGTGATCAGTATGTTTTCTTTCAGTTACAGTTATTACAAGTCTAGAGCTGTGTCAGGTTCTTGTCAGCCACTTTGTTACACTTACTGAAGATTCTGCAGCTCCTGGCAGTCAGAGTTCCAGAATTGTAGTACGGAGACTTGAAGAAATATTTTGCGTTATGGAGCAAAGCATGGTGAGTGTTCTGTGCTTGTGTGTACACAAGAACAAGACTTCTTCAGTAAATACAAGGAAAAGAAATTAAATATCAAATGATACGTAGCCAACTGACTGACTGACTTCTTAACTCCATGGAGTAGAGTCCTTCTTGAGAAACTAATATTCCCTTGGCTAACTAACAAACTCTCAAAATTTTGTTGAACCCAAAGGTTCTCCATGTTTGCAATAGCCAGCCACATGTCCCTGTCATGAGCCAGATCAGTCCAGTCCATGCCTGCCATCCTGTTTTTTGAAGATCGTTTTTAATGTTATGCACCATTCTATGCATGAGTCTTCCAAATGGTCTTTCCTTTCGGGTTTCCCAATTAAAAGCTATGCATAATTAATTTCTCCATGAATGCTATATACCCCACATATCTCGTTGTTCGTTAGATTCCTCAAACCATATTTTGTGAAGAGTAGAATATAAACCTGGTCATAATATAACCTTCTTCATTCCTGTGTTACCCTTCCCTTTTAGGCCCATATATCATCCTCAGCACCCCAATGTCAAACACCCTCAGTTTATGTTCCTCCTTGTGAGAGACCAGGTTTCACATCCATATAAAATAACATGCAAGGTTATAGTTCTGTGTATTTTAATCTTTACATTTTGGGGTTGCAAACTGGATGGCAGATGATTCTGGACCAAATGGTAGCAGGCTTTCCCCAAGTGCATTCTGCTGCTGTTGATTTCTTTGTGAATGCAATTTTGATATGTTAGGGTTACTCACAGATATTTGAACTTTGCCACACTTTCAAAGGATTTATTACGTGTGTGTGTGTGTGTGTGTATATATATATATATATAGTGATTTTGTGCTGCATGCTGTCCATGAAACAGAAACATATTTTCAGCTTCTTCAGCATTTACTTTTAGACCAGTCTCCTTACAATGGACTAATGAAGCTTATGGTGTTTATGCTTTGACCCCATAAATTAACATTATCAGCATCAATAATGACCTGATGTGTACCATTGAATTTTAACAACTTGTGATTTGTTTTGACCTTCCTAATGGCATATTCTACAAGCAAATTTGAAAAGCAGGGATAATAAAGCATCTCCTTATTTACATCATTCTTAATAGGAAACATATCTGACAGAGGTTTGCATGTCTGTATTTGACTATAGGTTTTATTTAAACACATTTTATTAGCTGAAGTAATTTTGTATGGATACCAAACTCAATGAAAATATTATACTATATCACCATTATATTAATTTTAATTTTTTCTCAAGTATTTGATGAACGCAGGATATATGGTCAGTAGTTGACCTGTTATGTCAGTATCAACACAAATGATGCGCAGTAATGTCATCTATATGTGAAATTAGACCTCAGAAAAGGAAGCTGGATAAAATTTTGCAGGTAGTTGATAAAGTTGATGCCTGCAACCTGGCCGTCACCCTTCTTGTAAGATGGGAACACTGATAGACTCTTTCTTCTGTTGAGGCTTTTCCGCACTATTCCAAATAGAATTAATAAGTTTAAGGATCTCATAATGTATTGTCCTGCCTCCAGGTTGAAACAGTTATGCTAGAGTTTGTTTTGTGTGCTATGATCCGTTATCTATACCGGTATCATCATAGTTTTTGAATAGCCATTCAAGTGGTCCGGGTCTCAGTCTGTCTGTTCCATTACATAATGTTACGTTTTTATGGTTAGGAGTGTCAGCCGCTCGCCAAGCTGGAGGATCATTGTTTGTTTGCTGTCCACAACTTCTTATTCACTATATTAACAGCCACTGAATATCTGGAGGCCAATTGCATCCACAACCCGAAGAGGCACCATGCCATTGAGATGAACCCACTTATCATAGATGTTGTGACAGTCTAGTTTGAATTTCTATTTTCCAACTTATGAATTGTGTTAGGATGGTCATACACATTATATGGTTTAGTATGTGGATATTTTGTTTCTCAGTGAATGTTGCAGTGTGTGATGCAGTGAGATTTGAATTTTTTATCTCTGTGGCTCAATAAATAGGCTGTATACAGGGAGTTAATTGGATGATTGTGCACTTGTTTTGTGTGTGTGTGTGTGATGTATATTGCACAGTTTATGTATATGGAACTTTGATTTGTATTATATAAATCTAGTACCCTTCACGTAGTTCAATTCCAGAGCTATAAACTCATGGAATGTCATTAAAGTTCACCAGAAGTGATACTTTAAGGGAAGCATTTTCTAATCTTGTCTGGACCAGATATGCCAACCTACTTGTAAATGTTCCTCTTTCCCTCAGGTTAAATCCAAAGTTGTGCATTAAAATAATCCATGACCACATTCTTCTAGATCTTAAGATCGGGCCTTTTAAATCTCAGGTTTCTGCTCTGCAGCACTGTTCAATTGCAATACCCAATGCAACACAGCATTTTCCCTTGCAGATGAAATTGATTTAAAATTAATGGGACAGCGTTATTAATTCCGCCTACTAAGTTTATCAATTTATCATCCAAAGTGAAGTATGAATACTTGACTGCCTACTGCGCAGCTCCAAAATTGGCTCTTCTTTCATCTATAATACTAGTTGCACAACCATTAACAGTGAATCTGAACACTGAAAAGTACCAACTGGTATGTTACATTGACCATGGGGGATCAGCTGTTCAGCATATGCATGATCCTTATTTTTAACTGTCAGTTTAAGGTGTGTAGGATAAGATGTGTGTTTCTAGTCCTTTTTGTTTTTATAACCCTCGTTTTGTGTTTGTGTGGGGGCCACATAAAATAGTGTAAAATCTGATAAACCTTTTTCTTATGGACATTTGTTAAGCGTCTACAAAACGTGTGTAAAATTACAGGCAAAATTTGGGAATATAATATCTGCGGTTTACTCTAATCGGTGGTTAGTAGGTAACCTGGAAGTGCCAAAAATTTTCAAGACTGAAGATGCATGTTGTCATGCTGTTATGCACTTTAGCACTTGACTGTAGCGTTTGTAAAGTGAAGTTTTTTTTATTGAGCAAAAGTTCCCCTACAGTTTCATATGAGTGATTATGGGTTAGTGACAGTAGCCTTAGATTCTTCCAAAATATGTTTATTTTGTACTGTTGGTATTAAGGCAGTTTCGTATGACTGTCATGAGTCAGCTTGTTTGATGTCATTATTGTGGTGAGTGAAAAATATCTGATATGTTTTTTATGATCCGGCCGCCATGATCACGGCATCTATTAACAGCATGATAGAGTCTGTAGCATGGAATGAAGCTTCATGTGTGGCGTCACCAATTTTGCTAATATGTGGCAGCATAACCAGTGTTGTAATGACATACATACATGCATTTCTCTAGAGGTTTGCTCTCTGATTTAGTGTGGTGGATGAAGAATATGGTGCCGGATAGATTTTGTACAGCACGCAGTTATGAGGGGGTGCTGATAAGTCCTTAGCCCGACCTGCTTCCCAATGTAGGATGGAATTGATAGTGTCTTTGGAAAGAGGGGTCTGTTCATGTGCTGAATTCCAAGTCTTTTCTTGTTACAGAAGCTGAAAGGAAGCTTGTCAGGCGATGCGTGTGATTTCAACAACATGGAGATGCGAGCTATCATCAAGTTTTTTTTCCTGCAAGGCAAGGCACCAAAGGAAATTCACACCATTCTGAAAGAAACATTAGGGGAACATGCACCATCGTATGCCACCGTCAAAAACCGGGTGGCCCTGTTTAAACGTGGTGATTTTTCCACCTGTGATGCGTCTCGTCCTGGACGACCCAAAACAGTGACCACCCCGGAGATTATTGATCAAATTCACAAGCTAATCTTGGAAGACCGCCGGATTTCTGCTAAATCAATAGCTGAGCAACTGGGCATCTCACGTGAGCGGGTTGCATCCATCATCCACGACGATTTGGACATGCGGAAGCTCTCTGAGAAGTGGGTATACACCAGCGTGGGACATACTGAAGATATTACCATGTAATTAAAACCAGCTTATACTGAGAAGAGAGCATTTGACACATTTTAATCACAATAATTGTGCTACAAATGAGAATTTACAGTGATGTGAATTGTAGGTCACAACAGTTTTTCAGAATATGAACAATTCAAGCATCAGGTCGCTTAAATGTTGAAGTTGCTACACTTCACAGGTAAGCTTTCCGTGTTGTGTCCGATGTTAATTGGTGTTCTGTTTAGTTTAAATGGAACATATTTTATTGCCTGCGTGTCGGTTGTCCAGATACTGTATGAAATGTATGAAGTTAAGTAGCAAAGTGCCAGTTCACCTGTCACTGTAGATTTTAAAGAAAAACAGAATCTAGACATATAATATTGGCTGTTCATGAATTATTGAGAATTGTATTTTGTTGTTTAAAGGTAGTACAGTTAGTGAAATTGGTGTAACGTAGCATGTTCCTTAGAACATAAGGTTTGTTAAATAAAGTTGAATGTACTGTAGATGTAATTACATAAGGTATTCAAACAGGCTTCTGTTATGTTGATGCGTATATTGCCTTGCTGAATGATTCTCTTGTGTTCCACCTGCACCGTATGGTCATAATACAACAGCACATGGGCCACTTATCGTCTGGTGTCACAACAGGAGCCACATATACATGGGCATCACCACAATATCTATGTTCCATGCTCAGTAAAATGGAATTTAATGTGCCTATTAAATGTTGCATAAGTTGTAATGACATCTCATTTAATTTTAATTGTGTAACGGTTGTTACGTACGGAACATCTCCCAAACCAGCATGTGCATTGAAACTCGCTTAAGACATTCTTGGCTAAGCACTTTTCTCACCAAACACATCAGCTTGAAAAAGCACCAAAATTCTGACACATATTAGTGGAGTGCTGCATTTTTGAGATCAGAATGTTATAAATTCCATTGTGGAATGAGATGTGTATTAGTCTAATTTGTTTATGTACTGAAAGCATAAGAATTGTGTCGTGTATTGATATTAATTTGTGTTTATAATTATAAAACAGAGGATTGAGACCATCAAAGTAGGAACAGATGTGAGCATTCATAATCAAGAGGATGTCATTGGAAACTAACGAAGTTTGTGTGACACAAGAATGTGAACCAGAGGTGAGCCACATTTTGAGATGACTTTTGTGGTGGTGGTGGTGGTTGATGTATATTTTTATGTCTGGTTTTGCACACATGGAACTACTGAGATTGGTTAATTTGCAGTCCTGTTTGTCTGGAGCTTTGGATCTGTTACGATGTTAAGAGCTGATGCATCGTCCTATTATCATAGTATTTGTAAGTGCACACGGCTGAAAACTTTTGAGAGCACAATGCCAGCTGTGAATTTTATAGTTCACACATTGAAACTAAAATATTAGCCATGAATGTTACTTTCAAATGAGCTGAGAGGATAATTATTGTAGTTGCAACTCACAGCCAAAGCAGAGAACAATAATGGCAGTCCTGCTGACATGTTCTTGCAGTTGTATAGCAGATTAGGTCTCATATTCTATTTAAAAATTTGTCAGGTATTAACAAATGATGCTGGAGGTCGTGATACCCATTGTAAGTTAATTTCTGTACTGCATCCAGTATTTTGTAT
>Ga0131853_10025571_pt1 | contig 10638 bp, 12 predicted proteins | sample TergutLab28metaG_FD_92764 | JGI IMG/M metagenome (GOLD analysis project Ga0131853, IMG submission 92764) | Labiotermes labralis P1 segment gut microbial communities from Petit-Saut dam, French Guiana - Lab288 P1 (version 2) (version 2) | ecosystem: Host-associated > Arthropoda: Insects >... | reverse complement strand
GCAGCATGCCCTGGCTTAAACGTTTGGGCGACCGCTTGACGGAGAAAAATTCGCGGCTTACGCTGCTGCAGCCAGTGCTGATTGCCATCATTTTGATTTTGGTCACCGCCAATTTGGTGGATGGCTCATTTAACCCGTTCATCTATTTTAGGTTTTAAGGAACTTTCATGGAAAAAACACGCAATAAACTAACCATCATCGTTTTCGCTGTTATCCTGCTGGTGCTGGGCGCGGCATTTTTCATCACGCCCGACCAACACAGCTCACAGGCGGAACGGCGTTTGCTTGCCCGCCCGCCGCAGCTGACTGTGCAGCGCGTGTTCAGTGGTGACTATGCGCGCGATTTTGAAGTGTATATGCAGGATCAGTTCCCCGCGCGGGAACAATTTCGCATGCTAAATGCACTCACGCGGCGTTATGGCATGCGCCAGCGTGACCACAACGGCTACTATTTTGTGGCCGGGCATCTTTCGCAAATGGAATTTCCGCTTAACAGCCAAGCAGTGCATGACAATGCCGCATGGCTTGCCGGCATGAGTCGTCAATTCTTTGCAGATATGAATGTGTATTATGCCATCTTCCCTGACAAAAACTACTTTTTAGCACCACCGCATGGTTTTTTGGCGCTGGACTATGATGCGATGCTACGACTAATTCACCGGCAGATGGGGCAGCACACATTCATTGATTTATTCGATGTGATGGAACTTGACGATTTTTATCGCACAGACATCCATTGGCGGCAAGAGGAGATTTTCCCAGTTGCTGAGCGTTTAGCGCAAACAATGGGTGTCACGTTGCCTGCACAAGATAGCTTCACCGCGCACAGATTATATCCGTTTTATGGCAGTTTTCATGGTCATGCTGCCCTGCCTGTGCGGCCGGATGAACTCATTTTTCTTACCAATGAATACACAGAAAACGCTATCGTGTATATTTTAGACAACCAGCTGCAATGGCAGCGCAACACGGGTGTTTATAACCCCGAGTTGTTTGGTGGCATGGATAGTTACGATGTGTTTTTGGCCGGAGCACAAGCACTTATCACCATTGAAGTACCAAACGCACAGACCGACCGCGAGCTGATTGTTTTTCGTGATTCGTTTGGTTCAAGCGTTGTTCCGTTGCTATTGGGGGCTTACTCGCGTGTGACACTGGTCGATATTCGTTATATACCCAGCCGCCTATTGCCGCAATTTATCGACTTTCAAGGGCAAGATATTCTGTTTTTGTTTAACACGATGTTGATGAACCGACCAAATTTATTTAGATGAGATGCGTGGCAGTTATATCAGCACAATCGAATTATGTCCAAAAGAACTACCCAAATAGGTGGTTCTTTATTTATATAGATGCGGCATTGCAAAAAAATTGCTTATATGGTATAATACATAAAGAAGAAACAAATCCGAATAGATAGGGAATGTTTTTGATGAACAAAATTAAACAATTTATAGATGAGTTTATTCGCCCGCGCGTGCAGGCCGATGGCGGCGAGGTTGTGGTTGATTCAATCAATAACAGTGTGCTGCACTTGGTGCTGATGGGCGAATGCGCTGTGTGTCCCGGCAATTGCGGTGTGCGTGAATGGATAACAATGCAAGTGCATGAGCGTTTTGGCGCGCAGATGCAAGTCGTTTTTAGTGTGAAAAAGCGTTATTTTCAAGATAAATAGGGAGGACAGCATGGGACATGTAAAGGTGATACGGCGCAGCATGAGCAAACACGAGTGGATTGCGTTGCGGCTGGGCTGGCTGCAACGCAACATCGAAGCCCAAGCAGTGCCCATTGGCGGCTGGGAAATCCGCGAGGTTCGGCAAGTGGGCGAAATGGACTATGAGTTTTATGATGCTGATTGGCGCGCACTATGCATTGGAGATACAATGTTTACGCCGGACGGCACGGCATTTTTGCGCACAACAGTTGAAATCCCCGCAGAGCTTTGTGACAAACAAGTGTGGTTTAGTCTAAAAACAGCGTGCGAAATGATGGTGAAAGTCAACGGCAAATGGGCTGGTGGCATTGACCCGAACCGTAGCAGGTTTAGACTGAACAGTGAAGATAATACGCTTTGCATTGAGATTGAAGGCTATAATCGCTCAAAACCCGATGATGACCGCCACCCAGCCACGCGCAGCCTGATGGGATGCCGTCAAACCTGGGGCGGAGCAAATTTTGTGGTGTTGAATGAGGAAGTGCTGGCGGGCTATTATGACTGTGCTGTGTTGTTTGAGATGTTCAACAGCGATGCCTTTGAAGAAGATTTGCTTGCACGCATTGAAACACACCTAGATAAAGCACTTTGCCTAGTTGATTATGAGCAAAATGACATAGAAATCTACACAAACCAAGTGCGCGATATGCGTGAGTATTTGCGCAAGCAGGTGTTTGAAGATGACACATTCAAAGGCAGCGGCAAAGTCGCATTGGTGGCACATTCGCACCTGGATATTGCGTACTTTTGGCGGCGTATACATAGCGTGCAGAAAAACGCGCGCACTTGCTTGATTCAATTGCGCTTAATGGATCAATACCCGCAGTTTAAGTATGTGCACACACAGCCGTTTTTGTTTGAAACGCTGGAAAAACACTATCCTGACTTGTTTGCTGAGCTTTGCGAAAAAGTGAAAAGCGGGCAATTTGAACTTGCCGGCGCAATGTATGTTGAACCGGATTGCAATGTGCCAAACGCCGAAAGCTTGGTGCGGCAATGCTTGTATGGCCAGCTGTATTATCAAGAAAAATTCGGCAAGATTGTTGAAAATTGCTGGCTGCCGGATGTGTTTGGCAACTCATGGATTCTACCACAAATTTTGAAAAAATCTGGCGTAAAACACTTTGTGTCGAATAAGATGAGCACATGGAACGACACCAACCGCTTTCCGCACAATAGTTTTATTTGGCGTGGAATTGACGGCACTGAGGTCTTTGCTTGCGTGCCGCCCACGCACTTCATTAGCTGGAACGAACCTGGCCAGCCCTTGGAAAACTGGCAAGCGTATCAAGACAAGGAAGCTGTGCCCGAAACACTGTGCATGTTTGGCTATGGCGACGGCGGCAGCGGTGTGACGGAAGAGATGCTGGAGTATATGGCTCGGTTCGACAAACTGCCCGGCATGCCGCAAACACGGCATATTAGCGGCGCGCAATATTTGGCCGAGAACTTTACGCCTAGCGCTCCACTTGAAGTTTGGGATGGTGAATTGTACCTAGAAATGCACCGCGGCACATTCACAACCAAGGGTGACTTGAAAAAGCATAACCGCCAACTTGAAATCAAACTACGTGACGCTGAACTGCTTTGCAGCATCGTCTATGCACAGGGTGGGGAATACCCACAGGCGTGGTTACGCGAACTATATAAGCTGCTGCTGGTCAATCAATTCCACGATATTATCCCCGGTTCGCACATCGCACCGGTGTATCGCGATGCGATGACGGACTATACACAAATGCACGAGGCGCTTGATGGAATCATCGCCAACACATTGCACAAGTTGGGCAATCCCTGCGTAAACACATTGCCGTGGGAAAGAAACATGTTGCCGCAAGTAAGTGGTTTGGATGAAGTGGATTGGTTTGAGTTTCATGATAACACCCTGCAGACGCCGCTATATCGTGTGCGTTTCCATGGCGGAGAAATCACCAGCTTGTTTGACCTGACGTTGCAGCGCGAGTGGGTGCAACCGGGTGGCGCATTCAATCGTATTACGCTATATAACGACACACCGGGCAATTATTGTGCATGGGATATCTTGCCGGATTATAAGAACATCACGCATGCGCTTGAGATAGCAAGCGAACTTACAATTGTTAAGCAAGATAGCCATTCACTCGCGCTTGAAATTCAGTATAAGACTGAGAAATCGCAATGGGTGCAGCAAATCATATTTTACCGCAACAATGCGTTGATCGACATTAATAATCAAGTTAGCTGGCATGAAGATAACCGTCTTGCCAAGACGTTGTTCGACGTAAACGTGCTGACGCGTACGGCCATTTGCGATACTTCTTCTGGCATTTGCATGCGTGAAACACATCGCAACACATCATGGCAACAAGCACGCTATGAAGTTTGCCAACACAAATTCACGGATATTTCGGAGGCGGGGGCAGGTGTTGCGCTGCTCAACAATTGCAAGTACGGCATTTCGCTAGAAAATTCAACAATGGGTCTGAGCTTGCTGCGTGCCACCCAACGGCCGGATGTGTTTTCTGACCGCGGTGAGCATGAATTTTCATATGCGCTGTTTCCACACGCAGAGCATATCTCTATTGCGGACATCACACGCCTTGCGTGGGAGTATAATATACCCCTGCTTGGGGCAGGCGAGTTGACACAACCATTCATCATTAGCCATGCAAACGTGTTTTTGCAGGCAGTGAAACAAGCGGAGGAAGGCGACGGAATAATCGTCCGCCTAAGTGAACAATGCGGGCAACGTGGGCGTGCAAGGCTGGTTTTGCCTTTTGAGGTTACATCAACCCAGGCGGTTGATTTACTGGAGCGTCCCTGCGTCGGTGATATAGCCATCACGGGAACAAAGGAAATAGAATTTGTCTATCAGCCTTTTGAGATTTTCACGATAAAGATTAGTTTATAATACATAATGGAGGAGATTGCCGTGAAACTCACTGGCGGAGGAATGGGGCTAAAGCAACTGGTTGCGCCGGTTATCCTGTACCGCGATGGAAAAACCACGGAATATTGGGACATGAAACACGACTGGGCGGACTCGTTTGAGGGCTCCACGCTCGATTTCATTGACAGTGTGGCGAATGACCGCGAGCCAATGCTTAGCGAAGAACGCGGCCGCAAAGTGCTCAAATTTGCACTGGCGGCAATTGATTCTTCCGCGCAACAGCGTGAGATTTACCTAGATGAATACGAAGACAAACCTGTGCCCCGCCGCAAAAGTTTGCTGAGGGAGCTGTTTGGGAGGAAGTAAAATGAAGGCAACAAAGTTGGTTGCACAATTGGATAAAGATTTTATTTTCCTGCAAATGCATGATGATTTCGCACAGTATATTCCTAACCTGCATCCGTATATGACCGAAAGTTTTAAGCAAAGTAGCATGGGCTTGGTTTGTGATTTTACAGATGAAATTAACATGATATACACGGCGGTGTTTCCGTCTGACCGGGTGATGGAGCAAGTCTTTGCCGAAAAGCCGCACAATGCTATGCTGTTTTTACATCACCCATCTTGCTGGGAGCTGCGCGAAGACAAGCTGTTTTGGTACCAGATGAGCGAAAAATGGGTCAAGCAGTGCCAACAGCACGGCGTGAGTATCTACGCCATTCATGTGCCACTGGATAATTTCAGCGAATACTCCACCAGCAAAACTCTTGCTGATGCGTTGGGGCTTGAGATTATTGAGCCATTTTTGGAATACGGCGGCGGATTTGCGGGCGTGATTGGCAAAACGACACACAACACTGTGCAGACGCTTAGCGATGCATTTAGCTTGGCGGTTGGGCATGCAACAAAGCTATATGCCTATGGCAATGCAGAAATTGCGGGTGAGAAAGTGGCCGTGATTGCTGGTGGTGGCAGCGATCATGCTTTTTTGCATACCGTTGCCGAAAAAGGTGTGAACACGCTCGTCACGGGCATTACGGTGGAGCTTGATACACACATCAAAACCGCCGTTGCACATCAATATGCACGTGAACAGGGTATCAACATTTTGGGCGGCACACATTATTCAACCGAGAAATTCGCTTGCCAGCGCATGTGCGATTATTTTGCAAAGCTTGGACTCGTGGCGCGATTTATGGAAGATAAATCAACCATGAAAGATATGTAGGAGGAAAACACACATGAACATTGCAGTGATCAGCGAAGTGAGCGCACGTGACAAAAACGGTGTGATAATTGCTGCTTTGCGCGAAGCAACTAACGCAACCATTCATAATTTTGGCATGACGGAAAGCGGCGATGAACCCGAATTGACTTACGTGCACACAGGCCTAATGGCGGCATTGGCTTGGCACAGTGGCAAGGTGGATTTTGTCATCGGCGGCGGCACGGGACAGGGCTTTCCGTTGCACCGCGCCGAAAGCCAGGCTGCCAGCCGCCAAGTTTTGGTGAATATCGGCCAGGTGGCCAAGCGTAACATGCCCGAGATTGACCCGACTATTATTGAGCACATAATGAGCCAAGCAGCCTTTGCGGAGGTAATGCGATGATAACCTCAGTTGAAAACATTGCAAATAAGTCGCGGTTTGTTGGCTACGCCACACGGATAGCAAATAAAGATGAGGCCGATGCATTTATCGCTGACATTACTGCGTTGCATACGGGCGCACTGAGTGTGGCCTACGCTTATGCTCTGACATACGCAAAAAAAATGCATGATGGTGCTGAGCGCAGAGGCATCGCCGGGCTGCCAATATATAGCGCCATTGTCCGCCGCAACCTGAAAGGGGTGGCGGTTGTGGTAGTGCGCGAATTTGGTGGCAAGATGACAGACAGAAGAGCAATCATGGGCGCCTATGGCAAAACGGCAAGGCTGGCACTAGAGGAAAATATTCCACCTGCGTGAAAAAACACTTGCATTTTTTGCGCAGATGCGTTATAATAGATTATTATTGATTTTTGTGCGCTCATTTAAAGCGAGAAAGGAATCCAAACAAAATGGCAAGAGTTTTTAATTTTTCCGCAGGTCCATCCATGCTGCCCGAAAGCGTGCTTAATCGCGCTGCTGCCGAAATGCTGGATTATGCAGGCAGTGGCCAAAGCGTGATGGAAATGTCGCATCGCAGTAAGGTTTATGATGAAATCATCGTGGGCGCACAGCAACTGCTGCGCGAGGTGATGAATATCCCCGATAACTATAAGGTGTTGTTTGTGCAAGGCGGGGCATCGCTGCAATTTGCGGCCATTCCGCTCAATCTCATGGCCACCGGCTGTGCGGACTATGTCGTCACCGGGCAATTCAGCGGCAAAGCACACAAAGAAGCGCAAAAATATGGTCTGGCAAAATGCGTGGCAAGCAGCAAAGACCAAAACTTTAGCATCATTCCCACGGTCACTGCGGCAGACTTGACCCCCGGCGCGGACTACCTGCACATTTGCCACAACAACACCATTTATGGCTCAAAGTTTGCGGATTTGCCTGAAACGGGGCTGGTGCCGTTGGTGGCTGATGTTAGCTCAAGCTTTTTGAGCGAACCAATGGACGTGAGCAAATTCGGCGTGCTGTATGGCGGTGCGCAGAAGAACGTTGCACCCGCTGGGTTGACGATTGTAATCGTGCGTGAAGACCTGCTGGGCCGCGCTCGTGCCTGTACGCCCGATGTGATGAACTGGAAATTGATGGCCGAAAACGACAGCATGCTTAACACACCGCCGTGCTGGTCCATTTATATGTGCAAGCTGGTGCTGGAGTGGATTATCCAACTGGGTGGCTTGACGGTGATGCAGCAGCGCAATGAATACAAAGCCAAGCTGTTGTATGATTATATTGATAAGAGTGCGATGTTCAGCAACCCGGTGGAGTCGAAATTCCGCAGCATGATGAACGCAACTTTCGTGGCCAGCAGTGATGAACTCAACAATCTGTTTGTGAAAGAAGCCACGGCAGCAGGCTTTGTGAACCTGAAAGGCCATCGCTCGGTGGGCGGCATGCGTGCGAGCATCTATAATGCTATGCCCGTGGAAGGTCTTGAGCAACTGGTGCAATTTATGGCGGACTTTGAAAGGAAATATGCATGAAAATTTTAACGCTGAATAAAATAGCTGCGTGTGGGTTAGCGCAATTTCCCGCGCATTACACCTGCGGTGACAACATTGCGGCGCCCGATGCCATTATGGTGCGTAGCGCAAGCATGCACGACATGCCGCTTGACCCTGCCACCGTGGCCATTGCCCGCGCGGGCGCAGGCACGAATAATATCCCCATTGACGCCTGCACGCAGGCAGGTGTGTGTGTGTTCAACACGCCGGGAGCCAATGCCAACGCCGTGAAAGAATTGGTTATCGCCGGGCTATTCCTCAGTTCACGCAAAGTGCATGATGCGATTTGCTGGTGTCAGGGCCTAAAAGGTAAAGGTGATGAAGTGGGTGCATTGGTAGAAAAAGGAAAGAGCGCGTTTGGCGGGCCGGAAATCACCGGCAAAACGCTTGGGCTGATTGGCTTGGGCGCAATTGGCAGCCTCACCGCCAACGCTGCCGCCGCGCTGGGCATGCGCGTGCTGGGCTGCGACCCTTATATTAATGAAGAAGTGAAAGCTTCGCTTGATTCTAGCATACAATTAGTTGACACTTGGGATGAAGTGCTTGCGCAAAGTGATTATATCAGCCTAAACGTGCCGTTAACTGCACAAACCAAAGGCGCGTTCAATGCCGGAGCCTTTGCCAAAGCGAAAGATGGCCTGCGGCTACTCAACTTTGCTCGTGCTGCACTGGTGAATGATACCGACTTGATTGCTGCGCTACAAAGCGGCAAAGTGGCAGCTTACGTGACGGACTTCCCCACAGATGAAGTGATTGGCGTGGCGGGGGTGACGGCCATTCCGCACTTGGGTGCGTCCACGCCCGAAAGCGAAGATAACTGCGCCATCATGGCTGCGCAGCAAATCACGGCGTATCTTGAAACCGGCGTGGTGAAAAACAGTGTGAACTTACCTGCCACGCAAGTGCCTGCCAAATTTGCCCATCGTGTGTGTGTGGTGCACAACGCTGATGTCAAAGCTGCTGTGCTGGAAAAAATCGGCGTGGTTGAGCAGCTCACCAGCAATGTGCGCGGTGAGATAGCCTACACCGTGGCGGATACAAATGCAGCGGTTAACGCTGCCACGTTGGAAGAAATCCCCGGTGTGCTGCGTGTGCGGTCTTTATTGGGTTAGCGGGGATTTGCAATTCGCAGTGCCTTGAATTAAACACAGCGAAGCGACGGAGCCCCACCGCAGGTAGTTAACCATTTGTAAACAATACAGGGAATTGCTGCTTTTTTGCGAAAAACACTTGCTTTTTTCGCGCAACCGTGTTACAATAGTAAGTGGAACAGAAGCATACTATGAAAAATGGAGGGATTCCTTATGTTCAAGAAAAGCTTGGCATTGTTGTTGAGCGTGTTGATGGCGTTTTCGTTTGCCATGGTGGCAAGCGCAAATGCTTCAGATTATATTGACGCGCCTGTAGCAGTGCAAGCACAAGAAGAGTATACTCCCGCGCCTGTGACAGAAGATGTGTTGGTGCAGGCAGAAATTGCGCCGATAAGCGATGCTGAAAGCCGCAGTATTATTCCGGAATTTCGTGCTGGAGAAGGCGATGGCTGGGGTTGCTGGTTATCGGCTATTTTGGTGTGGCCGCTGGAACTATTTCTCAATCTGTTCGCCATCCCATTCAACTGGTTTGGTGTGGGATTGGGCAACTTAGCATTTTGGCTTGATGAAATCGGCGTGATAGATGTTCTGGGTACTATCACGACTGTTGTTGCCGGCTTTGCGCTGCTACTGAGCTTCATCATACCGCTGTGGGGCTGGCTGAGTTCTTTCTTTGGCAGCGGAGAGTAAGCGAAACAAACAAATTTGCCCGGCGGCATTGCTGCCGGGTATATTTATATGGAGGAGTAATATGGGCTTGGTATATGATCTGGTGATTAACCGCGAATGCGAAAACTGCGTGCATGGAGAATATGATCTGCTGGAGGGCGCGTTTTTCTGCAACTTGCAGGGTGATTTCCGTGCAACAGACGATGCCGGCCCATGCCCGGACATGGAGGAAATTGCAGATGCGACTTGATAAATATTTAAAGGTGTCACGCATCGTTAAACGCCGCACCGTAGCCAATGAACTATGTGACGCTAAGCGCGTGCAGGTTAACGGTCGCGTGGCACGAGCGAGCTATGAAGTGAAAATAGGCGATGAAATCACTATCACGGGTGCTAATGAAACACGCGTGAGGGTGATTTCTATCAGCGAGCACGCAACAAAAGAAACTGCCGTGGGCATGTTCGAACTATTGTAAGGTAGGGATACAGCGAAGCGACAGAGCCTCGTCGTAGGCGGTGCAACCAATAGTTGCGCAATTGCGCACCGAAATTGGTGGCGACATGTTTGTAATTTTGCTATACTGAGCATATCAACAACAAAGGAGAATTTGCATGAGAAAAATTTGGATTGTTCTTGCGCTTGTGTTGTGCATAGCGTTGGCATTGGGGGGCTGCACGGTAATGATGGGCGGCTTTGGCATGCGCACGGTGCGCGGCAATCGCAACGTAGTTACGCGCGAATTTGCACTTGACGCACCTGATTTCAACCCACCCGAAGAGGGTGAAGCTTGGGAGCTGCTGAGCTTCACGCTGATGAATTTGAGTATGCACCAGCGCAATTTTGGCGAAAACCGCAGCAATGTGCTGATTTTTAATGAAACGCTGGGCAATGCGGTATATGTGACCACTGATGATAATTTGTTTGATCATTTAGTGATCCGGACGGACGATGGGCATTTTTCAATATACAGCACCGCGCGTATTATTCCCACTGAGCTGCGCATTACCACCGGGTTGCCGTTTACCTATCTGCAAATCAATGGCGCGTGGAATATCGCCTACAACCACACGGGCGTGCCCTATGCGCACATCACGTTGGGCGGTGTGACGACAGGGGAGTTCAATTTTGGCCAACT
>Ga0131853_10025570_pt1 | contig 10638 bp, 7 predicted proteins | sample TergutLab28metaG_FD_92764 | JGI IMG/M metagenome (GOLD analysis project Ga0131853, IMG submission 92764) | Labiotermes labralis P1 segment gut microbial communities from Petit-Saut dam, French Guiana - Lab288 P1 (version 2) (version 2) | ecosystem: Host-associated > Arthropoda: Insects >... | reverse complement strand
ATCTTCCAGGTTGCTATCCAAAAATTTAAAGATTAAGATATATAGAACTATAATTTTTCCTGTTGTTTTGTATGTGTGCGAAACTTTCTCGTTGACATTGCGGGAGGAAAGGAAGCTGAGGGTTTTTGAGAACATGGTGTTGAGGAGAATATTTGGACCTAGGAGGGACGAGGTAACGGGGGAATTGAGGAGATTGCATAAAGAGGAGCTAAATGATTTGTACCCCTCACCCAATATAGTGCGGGTGATAAAATCGAGAAGAATGAGATGGGCTGGGCATGTGGCGCGTATGGGTGAGGAGAGGGGGTGTATAGGGTCTTGGTGGGGAAACCGGAGGGAAAGAGCCCACTGGGGAGACCTAGACATAGATGGGTGTATAACAATAGGATGGATCTCCAGGCGGTGGGATGTGGGTATATGGATTGGATTGGGCTTACCCAGGATATAGACAGGTGGCGAATGCTTGTGAGTGCGGTAATGAACTTTGGGGTTCCGTGAAATGCGGGGAATTTCTTGACTAGCTGCAAACCAGTTAGCTGCTCAAGATGGACTCTGCACCATGCAGTAAGTATATATATATATGCATATATATACATACTCATACATGTATACACGTATAAGGGTTTTCAGTTGAAATCCAAGCCCCAGCGTACTGCAACCTGATCGGCCACAGCATGCCCCCGTGCCCCATCGCTGCTTGTGTTATCGCCCAGCAGTATTCTTCCGTCGACGCCATTGTACTGCGCCCTCATACCCGCAAGGAAAACAACGGCGCGCATTTCAACGTTACTATTTCAATACTTTTTAAAATTCGAACCCCGGATGGTCCAGGCCGTAACCTGGTCATTATACCTCTTCTCCCTTTTGCCATTCACTTTTAACGCATGTAGAACGCACGGTTCGTCCCCGCAACATTATCAGTTCAGCGTACGCTGTCTCGCAGGCTTAGACCTATGTGTCACGGCGCGTAGCGGGTAAAGAATGGAGACGTGTGATATTTAGTTGTAATGACACATGGTCATGTTCACAGGGTCTCACTTTTTTCGTGTCCCAGAGCACGACTGCTTTATCGCCTAAAAAGCATGCATCCGCTGGGACATCGCGTGACAGCTGCCTTGCTCAGCGACACGATAAAAGAAGGCACCCTGTACTTCTGAAATGTAATTTGTTTTGTTTATGGTAATTGTCATTGTTTGTTTGTTTGTGTGTGTGTGTGTGTGTGTGTGTGTGTTTTACTGTCGGAGTAAATTCCATATCCGCATTAGATAAACTGTAATTAATTACCGAGGAATTCTGTTTGTTAGTTTCTTAAATTTAAATGGCATTCCGTAATTTCATTTTAACTGTCTCTTCCGTCTGCTCTGATAAACTGATTAATAACCGGTTCGTGTCTCTAGTATGACTTCATGACAGCTCATACAAATTTCCATCTGTAAGGGAAAATATTTTAGCAGTATGTAAATGTCATTCTGTTCGCTGAAGACACTGCTTCACGACATGATTAAAACCTGTTCCGGCCGACAGGTTGGGTTACTCCCGCTTTAGTTACGCATCTACGCCAGACGTTCTTAAGTGCGTCCGCTGTAACGCAGTGAATTTTGACGTTTTGTTGACCGCGCGTCTCAGTATATTTATTTCAGTATATGCAGTTGATGCGCAAAATTTTTGTTTTACAATAAGTTTATTTCATGCCTCTACATGTTTCGAGCATATGTGCTCATTAGCAGGAGGTCAAAATTGCATTACAGAGCCTCTGTTATCATCACACTGAAACAAGTGAGAGGTCTAAAATTACTAAAATACAATTCTATAAATATGAGCAAATAGTAATAAAATTTATGTGTGAATTTTTTCGGGTGTGATTACTGTGTATTACTTACTGTAAACATGTTATGTTATGTTATGTAGAGGTTATGTTTATCCAGTTATTAAACTTACTAGAAAGGTACTATGTCTTTATTTACATTTGTGTTTGCTTAGTCTATCTAGTCATAAAATCGTATAAACTGCTGATTATAGATAATAACCTTATAGATACAACAACTAATCAGCAAGGATGAGGTGGAGTGGGATAATTTCGCCCATCCTCAGGAGCACTAGACTGTGTTTACAGCTTGTGGTATAATGCACCGACGATGCTGCCTGCTGGTGACCAGGATGAAGTGGAACTCTACCTCATCCTGGTCACTAGCAGGCAGCATCGTCGGTGCATTGTACCACAAGCTGTAAACACAGTCTAGTGCTCTTTAGGATGGGCGAAATTTTCGCCCGAAACATGTTAAGCTGATTGTAATTAGCAATAAAATTTGTTATTTTTGCATCTAGCTGGCTCTTTATATTATTGTATCAATGTTGCAAGGCCACACATACATCAAATTCTGTTGAAGAGTTGAAACTATTGAGGCTTTGAGTTAACAGTTTACCAAATCTGAAGCGTTCCGGAATCAGGATTCTGAGGTTTTCGGAGATGGAAACCGCATGTTTAGATTCGTCTTGTTAATGTCGAGGCCCAGAAAGCGCGAATCTTTTGTTTTGGATTTTCCTACGCTTTTGAAGCGTGACGTGGTGGGTGCTTGCTGGTTGTTCGCAGGCGAGCAATTACTTTGGCTGGATTCATAAAGAAAATTGTTCACCTTGGCCGCGTTCACGAAGAAACGAGTCTGCACTTGTCGCATTCAGTTCTGTATCAAGTCGTGAAGTTTAAATGTGTTTGGGGCAAATACATATGAATGTATTCCTATTTTAGACATCGGAGCTAGGAATAGTGCTCAACTCTTGATTCCGAACGCTTTTGCGTTTTTGGTAGGGGACACTTTGGGCCCCAGAGCCGGTGTGAAAACGAATGTTTCATAGATTGGTGCCCTTCGTGCCATGAGAATCGGGTTGGTGCCGCACAGCTGTTGGCTGGCCGCTTTTGCATTGCGTGTCTTTTCTTCCGTCAGTCGTGAAACTGTTGAAGCGAGAGCAAGAAGGCTGACACAGTAACGACTGTAAAATATACTGGGGAGTGTCGGGGTTTGAATCTCGGGCTGGGCAGTGGGATTATAAGATGGAGGAAGGACGTTCCATCAGAGCACACTGCTCCGGGAGACTGTATTTACAATCAAACTCGGTTATTACGTCGTAAAAGGGACTAAATGTTTTGTGTCGTTATAAACGAGTGTTGTCATAATCGGGAAGTATGAGGTTATGGTTAACAGTATGGAATTAATTGATACAACAGAGTAACGTTATATGCGAGGTTTCGTATAAACCGATGTCGTTATAACCGGGTTCGACCGTATGTACGATCGTGTGTGCTACAACGAATGATACTACAAAGAAAGAATGTTACAGCGAACAGTTTTTATCAATAAAATCAGGATGTTACAACGAACACAAATGCTTCAACGAACGCGGAGGAATACTATCGGCCGACGTAGCACGCGCGTGCGCATGACGTGTCGGGCCTTCCCGCTTTGATGAGAGCGCCGGTCGTCATCTTTGTTATCGTTTGTAAGGTTCAGTTATCAGTTTAGTTCGGTTATTTGCTCCTTTAGAAGTGGAAAAAATATGTTTAAAATTATTCTGCTACATAATTTTAACCATGAGCCGGCAAAATAGAGTGAGAAAGCTAATTAACTTAGGTATTTGGATATTACTTTAACATTTAAGTAACACACCAACAAGTGCACGTATATAAGTCTTTAATAATCTAAAATTTACATTAAAACACTTAAAACGCCTCCTATATGTTTCGACCATACGATCATCCTCAGGGAGCATACTTTGTTCCGTGCTAAAGTTACAGTTTAAAACACTCAGTGATTTACTTCGTCATATTAATTTGGTGCTGTGGCAGCATGTCGTGTGTTATTTGCGAGTCTACGTTGTTCAGTTGAGACCGGCTGTCGATGTGCTTGTTGTGCCGTATAGCGTGAGACTGGCGTTGTAAGTGCTTTAATGTAAATGTAAATTATTAAAGACTATATATGTGCATTTGTTGGTGTGTTACTTACAAAAGGCACGGCGCAACGATACAGATAAACACATTTTTTATTTCGCATTATATTTTTCCAGTTAAATGGTTGTGTTGGATGGTAACTTTGCTCTAGGCTGTAGGCCTGGGACGGATTACCCCTAAATACATATATTTCAAAGTGGGCCGGGTAGCTCAATCGGTATAGCGACTGACTACGGGCTGGACGGTCCGGGATCAAATCCCGCTGGGGACGGGATTTATCGCCCGTCCAGACCGGCCCTGGGGCCCACCCAGCCTCCTGTAAAATGGGTACCGAGTCTCTCCCGGGAGTAAAGTGCGGCCGGGGCTTGCTGCTGACCACTCACCCCCTTCTAATGCAGCGACCATGGAAAAGTAGATCTATACCTCTACCCACCCTCTGGGCCACACCGGGCCTGTAACGGGATCACTTTACCTTTACCTTTACATATATTTCGGTGTATGCTAAAACGAACAGATGCTATAACGAACGAGGTTCTAGGACCAATTACGTTCGTTCTAGCATGCCCCACTCTATATATTTTTTGTGTTGGCGGTGACGAATAGTCTTGAACCGCTGAGTTAACTTTGGTCGTGACACAGGCAGGTCGCTACGATTTGTGGACAGCCCTTGGTGGCGTGTTAAACTGCGAGGCTATTCTTCTTGGGGCATTACGATAATGAATACACAGGCGTGGCCGGGTGGTCGCTGCTGCGAGCGACTTCCCGTGGAGCCTCGGGTTGCGTGTCAGGGAAATTACAGAGAAGCTAGATCCATTGCTTTAATGGCAGGTTTCGAAGCAAGTCTCAGTTATGGTGTTCAAGTGCTTCGAAAACGTAGTCATTTGCCCGCTTGTGAACGGATGAAGTGCAAGTCGGTTCACAATATTCTGCAAGCAGGCATTGTCAGGACGAGATGCAACCTTGCTTGAAAATACTGGCAAAGCTGTTAGTGTAAGAACGTAGTCACTTGACGCCTGTTTGCGGACGAGACGTAACACATTCATTATGTTTTTAAGGGTACAGTGTTAGCACAGTCTTTGGGGCTCTTTGGACCGGGTGACATGCTGATCTGCCATGATTGCCTGAGAACAGTCTGTGACATGGAAATATTTATGAAGTCTTACTTACTTACTTACTTACTTACTTACTTACTTATCCATGGAGCAGAGTCCTTCTTGAGAAGCTAAGCGGTTTTCAGCTAATCAAGAAATTCCTCGCATTTTATGGAACCCGAAGGTTCATTACAGCATTCACAAGTGCCCGCCACCTGTCCCTATCCTGAGCCGGCTCGATCCAGTCCGCACCCCCACTCCTACGTCCTGAAGATCCATCTTAATATTATCCTCCCATCTACGTCTGGGTCTCCCAAGTGGTCTCTCTCTCCCTCAGGTTTGCCCACCAAAATCTTGTATACGCCTCTCATTTATGAAGTGTGTGTGTGTGTTTACCTCGGATGAACGTGATGATATTGGAATAAAACCATAAATGTTTGCTGTGAGAGACGAAATAAATTCGTACACAGGCAGAATGTCTACAGAAACATTATGACATTCCATATTGGATTGCCATTCCTAAAGGAAAGGAAGATGTACAGGGTGTGCTCTGTAAGTGCAGGGCTGGAGACAGAACAGACTTATTTCTGGACATTGAAAGACCCAGAAGACTAATGTGGAAGCACAAAACCTTGTTCGGACCACAAGGCAAACTGCCAAAATTTGTATTGTATTGGATTTCTGTGATTTTTTAGTTCTAAGATGTAATCTTTACCAACAAATGCATAACATAAGTAAAAGTTATACGTAAAGTATGTAATATTTTTGTATATTAAATTTGTATATTGTATATGATACGCATTTTATAATTGTTCAGTCTAGAAGGTTGGTATGATTGGGAAATGGAGCGTTTATGCTGGAAATAAAAGTGAGCGTTGTACGGACTTGGTCACTGAATCTCCAAGTACACAGAGCGTATTAGATATTAGGTGTGGGCGGGCGAAGAGATTTGAAAAATTGACACAGAACTGCAGTGCTGGTTGGATTCAGCTGCCTCAGTAAGTTGTCGAATGCTGGCTGTTTGTCGGCTTTGAGATTAATTTGAAAGTTATTAAAGACTGGAAATTGTGTACGGATCACGTAATTTTAACGGGTGTAGTTACGGCTGGGTACTTTATTATGAATTTATATTAATTCAAGGAATATGTTAACTGCTATAATGATGCAGACAGCCAGATTTTTCCGTTATGTTGTTCCTACTTATCAAATTATCAGGGTTTTAATGAACGTTGTTACCTAACTGCAAAATTAAGAGGCTTCTCCGTTATGTTACCTAACTACCGAATTGGCGGGCTTCTTCGCAGTGTTGTTACCTAACTACCAGATTAGCAAGCTTCTCCATAATGTTAACTAACTACCAAATTAGCAGGCTTCTCCGTTATGTTACATAACTACAAAATTAGCAGGCTTCTCCGTAATATACTAACTACCAAATCAGCAGGCTTCTCCGTAATGTTACCTAATTACCGAATTAGCGGGCTTCTCCGTAATGTACCTAATTACCAAATCAGCAGGCTTCTCCGTAATGTTACCTAACTACCGAATTAGCGGGCTTCTCCGTAACGTTGTTACCTAACTACCAGATTAGCGGGCTTCTCCGTAATGTTACCTAACTACAAAATTAGCAGACTTCTCCGTAATGTTACCTAACTACCGAATTAGCGGGCTTCTCCGTAATGTTGTTACCTAACTACCAGATTAGCAGGCTTCTCCGTAATGTTACCTAACTACAAAATTAGCAGACTTCTTCGTAATGTTACCTAATTACCGACTTAGCGGGATTCTCCGTAATGTTGTTAACTACCAGATTAGCAGGCTTCTCCATAATGTTGCCTAACTACCAAATCAGAAGGTTTCCCCGGAACGTTGTTACCTAGCTACCAAATTAACGCGACGTCCCCACGTGTCAGAACGCTACATCTTAACGTGGCAACGAACGTTCTTTCTCCTCGTGTCTGTAGATTTATGAATGGAATAACTTTCCAACGGACAGAACGGCGGATGTCGCCGACATACTGGAACGTCTCATTACCTTATAATGGATGCTTTCTTATTCGTGACACTGCACTAATGCTATTTGATGCCAATAACTAATCGAACGTTGAAGGCGGGACGCCAGGATGTCCAGGTCGTTATAGGAACCGGGTTACGGGCTGGACGACCGCAATATCGGGCCTCAATTTCTGACAGAGGAGGCGGATTTTTTATCTTCTCAACTGCGTGCAACCTACCTGGCCTTCTGTTTAGCGGGCTTCGGGGGTAGAGCGCCAAAGGAAGGAAGCTAGCCTGTCATCTCCGTTAAGTACCGACAGTAAGAATGAGTGGAGCTGTACCTCGACTTCCCCGTTTACCTTAACGGCGTGGCGTCTAATTGAGCTGACATCTGTACTTTTTACTGTTGAAGGTTGCTTATTTGGAATTCGTTATGAAAATAGACCATTATAAACATTTCTGTAAAAAAAAAAAGGACGATAGTGAACATCGATATGGAAATAGAGCGTAGTAAATATCGATACACATCAAGTACGAAACGTTTTTCTTTGTAAATTAAAACTTGCAAACATGGCAGTAAAGCGAAATTTTGAGTTTTAAATCTGTGACATTGTGCACAAAATCATAAGTCTGATCCTTAATTACTAATTTATAGTTCCTGCTGGTCTGCATAGACAAGAACGCTTGAAGGACGGTAGCCATGATACGTTTTTGCCAGCTTTGATGGGCGTCGTTACCAGTGGGTCTGCAGGTATTCAAACATGATTAAATTAATTTCATCCGTATAATTTTTTATGCAAGCTACCTTGCCGATAAAAGCTGTGATATTAGAAAGGAACTTCAGGTCACATGATCGTGACGTAAGTTGGAAGTACCTGTCAGCTCGTTAGCCCTAGTATGAACGGTCTTCAAGTGGGTCAGCTAGGGTCAGTACTCGGTTTTATCTGTATATCCAGGTGTAATGTCCGATGGCTTACAGGGGTGCTGATAAGTCCTTAGCCCGACCAGGAAGGAAACGAGCTCATGTTTCTGTCAGAATGGCGTGAATTTTCTTCGGCGTCTTGCCTTGCAAAAAAAAAAAAAACTTGATGACAGCTCGCGTCTCGATGTTGTTGAAATCGCGCGCGTCTCTGGTATGCTTCCGAGCTTGTTTCCTTCCTGGTTGGGCTAAGGACTTATCAACACCCCGGTACTGTGCTTTGAAGGGTTCATGTGCTGTAAATGTAACAATTCAGTAAGGTCACGGTGACATCTTGCTATTCTCCAAGCAATCTGTGGAGATTCGTTAATGATCTTAAAAAGCTGAGAATTTGATTGCAGGAGGAGAAACTAGGGTCGACAGAGGTCAGACTGAGGAAGCCCAACTTCCCATACGCCATGCATTAGCTTACAACTGTCATATCTTCTCTGCAATAACCAGCGTTCGATTTGTATTCCTTTACGCACAAGAACGAACTAGCTCGAGGCGTTTTGCATGCCCGTTCTCAGGGAATATTTATCGTGTAGTTTTCATCAGTCTATCCTAAAAGTACTAGATCCAGCCGCCAATAATAGTTCATTGGTTTATTAATACTCGTAGTTGTGTTATCGTAACACCAACTTTCAGTAGGCGGCGACCTGTTTAGTCACGGCATTTATGTTTCAAATTCCGAACGCACAGCACACGCCTGTCTTCTCACTTTGGTGCCACCTGAAACGCCAATATCTCGTCTACCTTCACCTTATAAGGTACTGCGCTACAAGCCGGAAGGTTGCGGGTTCGATCCCCGTTGGTGTCATTACAAATTTTCATTGACGTAATCCTTCCGGCCGCGCGATGACCCTGGGGTCGACTCATCCTCTTACAGAAATGAGTACCAGGAATATTTCCTCAGAGTTAAAGGTGGCCGGTGCGTGGGGCTGACAACGTTACCATCTTCATGTGCCGATTGTCTTGGAATCTGGGAGCCTCAACATTCTGGAACCATCGGGGGCTTTCGAGGCCTGTACAGGGGTTGCTTATATCATAGTTAAAGTTTCTCACACAAGGAACAAACGCCCACACTTTAAAGTATATGTACAGCATGACCTGAGGACCGCGGTAGTACAGTGGTTAAGGTGCTGTGCTAAAAATGGGAAGGTCGCTGGTTCGATTCCAGATGGTGTCAATGGAATTATTTCATTGACATAAAATCCTTCCGACCGCACTATGGCCCTGGGGTCCACTCAACCTCTAACAGAAATGAGTACCTGGAGTATTTCCTCGGGGTAAAGGCGGCCGGTGCGTAAGAGTGACAACCTTACCACCATCCTGTGCCGTTGTCATGAAATCTGGGAACCTTAACTTCCTGGAACCCTCTGGGCCACTCTATGCCTGTAACGGCACTGCTTTACCTTCTTACAGTATGGCCTAACATGACGGCCCGATAATACGGCGTACCTCGGTTGCAAAACAATACGATTCCTAGCAGTCAGGTATAGCTGGACTGCACCAGTCTTTACTCACAGAAGGAAAGTCAAGTGCATTTTGCGCCCATCCCGTCGTAAAATTACAAAAGGGTTCATACAAAAAATGTAACAGCTGGGCACACTTCCATCGCCGCAGAAAAATCTAAGTGTGTTTCAAAATCCTGCTGTGAGAAGGTGTCCAGTACTAACCATCAGTCTTGACTAATTCCCGCGATTAGTGTGACAAACTGGAGGACCCGTAAATTTACAACGGGGTACAAAGGTATAGCCTAACATCGCCAAGCTTCGAACCCAATCCGACGGTAACAAGCTATGTGCTTTATTTCGTCTCTGTCATTTTCAAGAAACATACGGACCGCGTGTATGCGAGGACGGCGCTCGTGCGTTGAGGTTCACAAGAGTACGCATGTCGTGACTGAGTGCCTAATGTGACTGGTTCGTAGTCAGGAAATAACCTGCTTCAGATTCCAGCCCGGAGACTGGGCAAACTTATGAAGTTTATGTGTGGTTTTCTTCAGCACCTCAATTCATATTCCAGTATGTTAGCTCATATTAGGCCACGGTGTATCCTCTCTTCCATATCAGCCAATCATGTCATGTCATGTAAGTACACGCTACTGTCTGCAGAGTTAAATGATCAATAATTACATATGAGCAGATAAGTACATCAATGAGAATGTTGTATCGTAAGACGCGGAAGAGTCAATTGCACGTTGTGGGTACGGTCAAGTTAAGCGTATGTTGCGCTCATGGCTAGGGGAAATATTGATAGCTTGCATTTAGTGCATCTTGTAACTTGACCCTGATCGCTAGTGTAGATACTGCTATTGAAATACGTTGATGAATATGAGAGCTGCTGCTGACAGTACCGTGCCTTGCCCGTGATCGGTAGTGTGGATACTGCTATTGAAACACATTGAAGAATATGTGACCGGCTGTTGACTGTACCGTGCCTCGACCGTAATCGGTAGTGTAGATACCGCTATTGAAACACATTGAAGAATATGTGACCGGCTGTTGACTATACCGTGCCTCGACCGTGATCGGTAGTGTAGATACTGCTATTGAAACACATTGAAGAATATGTGACCGGCTGTTGACTGTACCGTGCCTCGACCGTAATCGGTAGTGTAGATACTGCTATTGAAACACATTGAAGAATAT
>Ga0131853_10025568_pt1 | contig 10638 bp, 6 predicted proteins | sample TergutLab28metaG_FD_92764 | JGI IMG/M metagenome (GOLD analysis project Ga0131853, IMG submission 92764) | Labiotermes labralis P1 segment gut microbial communities from Petit-Saut dam, French Guiana - Lab288 P1 (version 2) (version 2) | ecosystem: Host-associated > Arthropoda: Insects >... | reverse complement strand
TTCCTCCCCCGCATTTACAAAACGCCTTTTTCCCCACCTCCCCCCCCAAAAACCCCGGTGTTTTTTCCCCCCCCCCCCCCCCCCCCCCCGATCAACTGATATGTGCAGACCTGAACCATGTTAAGGCAATTCTTCCACGCTGTGCTTTCAGCTTCTTTTATTATAATAAATACATTGTTGCCATGATAAGTCAAAGACTTTGTAACCACGGCACGGTGCGTCCTCAGGTTGCGGTTGGAGGAACGCCCCCCGGTATGGAGGGTATCGGCGAATACATTAAACAAGCGGAAGCTGAAAGAGGAAAATGTGTGGTCCTCCAAGTTTGGGGGTTGGGCGAGGTGCTAACAATTCCTCGCCGTAAAACATTACCATCTTACGAAACATTCACAATTGTCTCGGGCTTGGATTGATCCACTGTCACATCCCAAGCAATGGAACAAGGACATGAGATCTGGCACGTAGAATGTGAGGTGCCTGTTAAGGGTCACGGTCACTGTCGACAGCAGCCAGGGAATCAGCGAGGTATAAATTAAATTTAATGGATGTACAGTGTTTAAGTGGGACAAATGGGGCAAGTTAAGGGTAGAGGATTATACTTTTCATGGTCTACTCCACGTAAATTCTAGTGTCTAGGCTGAATATATGGTACTTCTGACTAACCTGGGTCAGTTCTCAGTGTGGTGATAATTCCTCATTACGAAAGTGCTATTACATTCTAACAGCCTAAAAGTAAAAATTCTTTATTTAAAAAGTTTATAAAACTAGGCGTTTGTGAAATAAGGTTTTTCAATTGAAAAGGGGACGTTAAATATACAAACAGAATAAGACACTTTGATTGGCACAAAGTATACAGCACTTAAACAACTGCACAATTAAGAACAATCATTTGTTGTTAATTGTGCAACTGTCTGAATAAATGGTGCACAACCAGTATATTGCACGGGCATGGAAAATATTAAACGCTTTGGTTGGATGTAAATGAAAAGTTTCAGAATGAAACAAAACGATTTTAATTCTTTGCTTTTCGCGAATGGTAATTTTTGTACGCAATTGAACAATAATTCCGCACAGTGTTCAATAGTAAACAAAAACCCAGTATATTACTCTTCAACATGCAGAGTGAAACATTTTTTGGACCTTTTCTGTTATGAACCCACCAAGAGAGAAACTTTGCGTCAGACGTCAGGTTAGTACGTCTCTGCTATGACGTTCCCCTCCTCCGAACGGCTGCAGCGCCTCTACTGGGCGAGAACTTGAACAGGAGTTCTGGGGTCATAACAAGAAAGATCCGATTTGTTACTTGCATATAAGACGCTCGAACATTATCTATACACGTCATCTCGTTTTCTATCCACACATCAAAGACTCAAGCCAGCAGATGTCCCAACACTTCAAACTGAACTGCATTAGGGAGCAGTGTTTTGATTTGAGCGTACTTCTTACTGATGTATAAGCTGTAAATATGATGGACGTCACAAACTTCGTTTTTCATCGCACGTGATCCTGCATCAGCGTATTCAGTGCTGATCGGTGTGTTATACTTCATGACGTCAACCTGATCAACATTATGCCGTTGCCGGTCAGTCCAGTGACCACACCACACCGAGCCGACGTCTGGGTGCTGCGTACGCAAACGAACATGGTGAGTAAGCATGTAGCTTGTAGCGTTCACACACTTTCTGTTCCCACACTCACCACACAAAAGAGCGGGCACTTTTAATGCATTTCACCTTTTTCTGTTCACACGTTTTCGTCCTTCGTTAATATCTAAATCACTTATTTATCCGACGAATTCCTTCGAAAACCTTTCCAATATTTAGCCTCTAATAATTTAGAGCTATAAGATCAATGGAATTTAAAAAGTCGTTGAATAACCACACAAATAAAAAATCAAATGAAATATGAAATGTTGTTTCGAGGAAACAAAAACAACACAAGGTTAACATCATTCACAGTCAACACAACCATTTATTACATTTTTTTCAGATTAGTTGCGTGGCTACACGTTTCGACCACTATCAATATGTAGTCACCTTCCGACCATTCAGATACATAATATTAAAATTACAATTGCAAATTCATTTTTAAATGTTAGTGAGATTTCAGTAGTTGGGAGTTACAATGTGCATGCCAACTCACAATGTTACAAGCAATAACATATGTAAGAAACGTGATATCAAAATAGTTTTGGCGTTGAGAGGGTGCAGACTATAGGTTCCTTTCGTGAAGACTTCCGTTTTGTTTTTCTTTGTCGTCCACAGGGAATGCCACCTGTTTACGAAATGGTCTGTGATTATATATATATATATATATATATATAAACTATGATTTACCTGCAACATATACTGCACCCTCTCAACGCCGACACTGTTTTGATATAACATTACTTACTTACTTACTCCATGGAGCAAAGTCCTTCTTTAGAGTCTCATCGGTTTTCAGCTAGTCAAGAAATTCCCCGCATTTTATGGAAACCGAACGTTCATTACCGCATTCACAAGTGCCCGCCACCTGTCCCTGTCATGAGCCACACCGATCCAGCCCATACACCCACACCCTACTTCCTGAAGATCCATCTTAATATTATCGTCCCATCTACGCTAGGGTCTAAAGTAGTCTCTTTCCCTCAGGTTTCTCCACCAAAACCCTGCATACACCTCTCCTTTTGCCCATACGCGCGACATGTCCCGCCCATCTCATTCTTGGCGATTTTATCACCCGAACAATATTGGGTGAGGAGTACAGATCATTAAGCTCCTCATTATGTAGTTTTCTCCACTCCCCTGTTACCTCGTCCCTCTTAGGCCCAGATATTCTCCTGAACACTATTGTCAAACACCCTCAGCCTACGTCCTCCCTCAATGTCAGCAACCAAGTTTCACACCCATACAAAACAACAGGCAAAATCATAATTCTGTATATCTTAATCTTTATATTTATGGATAGTAAACTGGAAGACAAAAGATTCTGCAACGAAAGATAGTAAGTATTCACTGAATTCAGTCTGCCCTTAATATGTTCCTGAATAGAATTTTGATTTGTTAAGGCTGTTCCCAAATATTTGAATTCTTCCACAATTTCAAAAGAACTATTATCAGTCATTATACTATGACTTCATCCTGCATTATGATCTCGAGACATGACCATGTATTTCATTTTATCAGCATTTACTTCTAGTCCAGTCTCCTTACTGGCCACTACCAAAGTTTCTGCGTTTTCCTCTATAGTATGTATGCTTTCTCCCAATATATTAACATCATCAGCACAAATCAGCAGCTGATGTGTACCATTTAATTTCAAGCCATCCTGGTTAACCTTAACCCTCCTAATTGCGTACTCTAAAGCAAAGTTGAAAATCAATGGCGAAAGAGCATCTCCTTGTTTCAAACCATTCCTAATAGGAAACATGTCACACAAATTTTTGCCTACTTGGACTCTTCCATGAGTTTCGGTCAGACACATTTTTATTAGCCTTAGCAGTTTCATAGGGATACCAAACTAAATGAGAATATTGTACAAGACCTCCCTCCTAAATGAATCATAAAACTGCTTGAAGTCTATAAACGGCTGATGCACTGCTTCGTTGTATTCCCATTTTTCTCAAGTATTCGAAAAATGCAGAACATATGATCAGTATTTGACCTGCTGCGTCGAAATCCACTTTGATGATCTTCAATAATTTCCTCTGCATATGGAGTTAACCTTGACAGCAGGATGTTGGATAAAATTTTGTACGTAGATGGCAAAGTGATATGCCCCTATAATTGCTACAATATGTTTTTTTCGCCCTTCTTATAGGTGGGTACACTGATCGACTCCTTCCTCGGGCAATTCCTCCTTATTCCAAGTACAAATAATAATTGTATGGATCGCATAGCGAATTGTTCTACCCCCTGCCTAAATCAATTCTGCTGGGATGTGATCAATACCTGGTGATCTGTGACTTTTTAGCTTTACAATAACCAACTCAACCTCAAAGGCACTTGGCCCAGGCACTAGTGGTTCTGTTGTGTGTATTTCTGTCTGCCTAACATCGTGAACCCCATGTATATTCAATAGCTGAGAGTAATGGTTCCTCCGCCTAGCCGATATATTATGGGATTCTGGAACCAAATCACCCTTCTCATCCTTTACTATATTAGTTCTAGGCTGCTAACCCTTCTTAAAGTCACTGATGCCCCTATAAAAGTTCCTAACGGTTTTGAACTTACTGCTAGTTTCAAGTTCCTCAATTTTAGCTCTCAGATATTCCTTCTTTTTGTTCCTGAAATGTCTGCTAGCTTCACGTCTTACATTGTTTAGATTATCTACATTGCTTTGGCTTGGATCCTGTACCCACTGCATTTTAGACCGCTTCCTTTCATCTAAAAAACATGAACATTCTTCATCAAACCATGGTTTATGCCACTTCAATTCGTGCAGACCTAGACTGTCTTTAGCTGAAGTTTTTATATCCTCTTTAATGTTCCTCCAAGCCCTATTTATGTCCTCGCCATCACTTAAGTTCTCCAAAGCTGCAAACCTGTTTGTAATCTCAATCTGATACTGTATCCTAACCTCCAGCTTATTTAGCTTCATGAGATTAAATCTTTCCCCATCACACTTCTGTGCTTTCTGTTTACTTACTGCTAATTTTTCCCTAACTTTTGCAACCACCAGATAGTGATCAGTACCACAGTCAACTCCCTTGCAACTTCCTATATCTAGTATATTAGAATGCCAACTCCTATCTATCAATTGTGATCAATCTGGTTGTCCTGCCATCAGGAGAGGTCAGGTCTACTTATGAATGATGCGGTGCGGGAACATAGTGCTCGATATCATATTACTTACATATTTTATTGCTTTTAACATTTTGTATTGACATGCAAATTGTAACACCAAACTACTTAAATCTCAGTAATCTTACAAATTTTTTTTTGCAATGGTAACTTTAATTTTATGTATCTGAATGGCCTGAAGATAGCCACTTAATTGTCGAAACATGTAGCCGTGTAATTCGCCTCATGAAACATAATAAATATTCGTGTTGTTGGTAAATGATAATTACCTTGTAAAAGCCTTTACACAAGCACAACGGGATGTCCAAGGTGAAAAAACACACACATCAGTATAATATAAGAAAGCGTACCAAGGCCTTCTCTGAATTAAAACAGTCTGAGCTTGAAGCTGACCACTGACCTAAATTAGTACCGCGATTTTAAAATCCACGTAGTTAAATATCCACTAATCCACTTGCCTCCGAACACATTACATTTACGTCGCTCTGAGAATCATGCTAAACATACATACAAAACATCCTGTGGATAAAATGCAGAGTTGCTTAACATTAGAGCAGGTTTCACTTTGCATATAATCACCAAACGCTTTGAAAGATTAAAAACAAGCAACTTTTTTCTCGAACCTATATCAGACAGAGTGTTTACGGTGCTCTAAACAAAGGACAAATTAATGCTTCGCCATATCCTTATCGCGATAAGTAATTTATATGCACACCTTTTATCACTTGAATTATTAATCTTCACAGACAGCAGTACGGACAAGTATTCAAATCGCTACACCAGCACTTTAAAATATATAAAGACGTATATATTCTTAATATTTTTAGGCGCTGTCGCAAAATTGCAAAAAGCAATTATTAGGTTCGTCATATCTGTCTGTCCATCCGTCCTTCAGCATGGAAGAACTCGGCTCCCACTGTGCGCATTGTCTAAAACATTTGATCTTTACGTACAGAAGGAAACCAACTAGATGCTACTGAATGCTTTATTGCACTTATAATCTGCCCAACATGTTTCGGGCACTTATATGTCCATCATCAGGAGCTCGAGACTATACTTGTGTTATTACCGCATATGGTGTGTAATGCCTTGGTTGCTGGTGGTCGGCTGTTAGGAGCAGAGCAGCAGGCTATGCGTCCGGGATGAGGGAAGCTGTTCGAACTGCTCCTGATGATGGGCATATAAGTGCGCGAAACATGTTGCGCAGAATATAAGTGCAATAAAGCATTTAGTAACATCTAGTTGGCTTTCTTCTCTACGCATATACAAAGATGCACGGGCAAACATACATCACATTCGACCTTTGATTTGAACTTTCTAAAATTCATCGAGAAAATTCAAGTTTCATAAAAATCTGACAAGAATAAATGGTACTTTGCTCTCCTGGCATTCGTCTAGAAAAGTATTAAGAAAACCATAAAAAGCCACACAAATTAGCGTGTAATACAGCAACAGAAGCAGAACCATTTACGTCTGGAATGCCTCATTAAAAGTACCCCACCCATCTTGCACGGAGCAAAGAAAGTAATAATGTATCAGCATCACATGATATACTGCAAAGTTCACTACGCAGCACTACGTTCACACGAATTCAATGACATCTGAAGAAAATGACATACACAGCAATATAACGTCACCTTTATGAATAAGCAGAAATTTCACTTGCATAGGCAGCTTGTTTCCTGTTGCCTAAATTAGACAAAATAACAAATATTTCAGTCACTCGAGCAGGTTAATGTGCCTGTAACAGCCTAACATGTGCATTCAAGAGGGACCCGGCTGAAATCGTTTAAGACGTACCTTACGATATAACCTTATCGATCTGTAGCATATCCTTAAATACTGACTATTTAATACCGTCTCACTCTACGCCTGCGGTTGAGACAGAATCGTATAATAATAATAAACAATGAGCTACATATAAAGGTAAGCGCTTCCGTATGAGTGAGATGGATGTTTGCAGAACATGTGTCACGTCGTATTTGGAATTGAAGGAAATCTGAAGTAATGGCTGGCTCTAGTGCGGTACTCAGGAATTTTGTTCGGGTGGGGGGTTCAACAAATTCAGTTCAGGACAGAGAGACCGGGTATGTGGGGGCGGTAGCCCCGCTAGTCAGGGGTTCTGGAGGCAGTTGTAATTTGGTACAAGAAATTTTATTTCATATAGTAAAACTTTCTTAATTTTTGGTACTTTAAGACTATTATGATGACAACCAATTTATTTGTCATTGCTAATGTAAAACAATTGCGAACCTAAGTAGTTTTAGAATTTTACTGCCCTTTTTCCGAACATCTTGGTGTATTTGCGTCCGAAATTCAGCAATGTTTTTAACATTTTTCACAATCGGGTTGAGTTTGGCATGATTTTGGAGGGCCTTCGGAATTTCAGGGGGGGTTCAACCCCCCCCCCCCTCGGTACGCCGTTGGCTGGCTCACAGTTATCTGAATATGTTCCTGTCCAGTATTCACTAATCACAGTTTCATCACATGTGTAAGCACGTTCTTAGACGCCTGCTTACTAAACAGTAAATGTATAACGGAATGACTTAAAACCAAGATTAAGACCGTACCATCCTACCGTGCAGTCATCATGCTTCAACCCCAAAAATGAAGGACAAATTTTCCACAAGATCTTTTTACTTAAATTACATATTAAAAGACACCAGAAAATTTTATATTTAAGACAACATTTAGTTAGAAGTAATACTTTACAAGTCGTAGGCAGCTACTTGCGCTTTACAAAGCATTTAAAAAATTATTTATCTCACACAAAACTGACACATGTTTCAAAATATAGACAACGTGAAGTTCCGAAAATCTGACTCGAAACATTTTCCACTGTGGTGCATAATTAACGGTATGTAAAGAAACAGTTTCGGACTCCAGCCACTTTAACATGCTTGTGACAGATCAGAATCGAAACAACAGGTTGATATTTCTCAAGATTTCAGTCTTGAGATTCAAGTCTTCTGAATTTTTACGCCTTGTTTACTGGTACATTTTCACCGACGTTTCGAAGGATCGTAGTGCCTTCGTGTTCAGGGTCAGTAGTCCCAGAACAGCTGAAACGGCGTGATACTCCAAAAGGTATACAGAGTGAACACAAAAAGACTCCTTGATTTCAAGTAGTTGTAAAATCAAAACTTGATTCCACAACTACCTTTTGCAGCAAGATGGGGCGCCGCCGCACTGGCATCTCGCTGTCCGCACGTTTCTCAACGAGCACTTGCCAAACAGATGGATTGGCCGCGCTGGACAAAATGACCAGGTGTTCTGCAAGTGGCCTCCGAGATCACCGGACCTGACCGATTATGACTTTTGCCTTTGGGGGTACGTGAAGGACAGAGTCTATGTACCTCCACTACCCGCAACCGTGGATGAGCTGCAGGAACTCAACACTGCAGCTGTCAAGTCGGTCACGCCGGATATGCTGCAGAGAGTCTGGTCCGAGCTAGATTATCGCATCGATGTTTGCCGAGTAACAAGAGGGAGGGGTGGGGGACATTAAGTGTGTGTGATACCACATGAAACTGTATGAGTTTATACAACTGTAGCCACAAATTTTGTAAGAATATTCAAGTAAGTTTTGATTTTATAACTACTTGAAATCAAGGAGTGTTTTTGTGTTCACCCTGTATATCTTCATTAAAATCACCCTAGCACTTACTGTCAATAAACAAGGCTGATGGTGTATGCAACACAGTAAATAACGTATCTGTAAAGTACGCCTTCCAACTGAAGTGCACTTCTTAGTTTCTGAAACTTATGTCTCTCAAGAAGACAAACATGAAAGTAATCAAATGACGAAACTGTAGGCAAGTTACTACAATTCTTCTACCGCTGGTTCTCTGAAGCGCTCTTGGCGCGTCTTATGTCACGGGCATATAGTGCGACTTAAGTGAGACCATTTCCAATGGAGACGTTTAGCCACAGAAAAATTAATACAAACGTAAGGCAATAGGATCTGCTTCGTAGCCAGCTGGTGTTTCTAAAAAGGCTTATGGGCTCGCCATGTTGTGTGATGGCGGGGGGCGGGAGAGACACTCAAAAGATTTCTAAGAAATTTCGTATCAAAATTCTTTTCACTGTAGGACAGTCTAACGTCGTGACTTTTAGTTTTCTATGATTAGTAACAATAACGTGGTAGACGAGCGAAGTTCTAAGGTGGGAGGAAAAATATCGACATTTACTTTACGGGCCTAAAATGATGTCTTGTAACAGATCTTGGAAAAAAATCTTTTGTTAAAGTAACAGCGTTTATGTAAAAGTAAAACAAAAACATGGCAGAAATATAAAAATTTTCTTCAGAATTTTGTAAACTTATAAAAAAATGTATCTGAAGATTAAATTTTGTAACTGTTATTTTAGCCTTATCTACAACAACAGTAAGTAAAAATAACGCAGTTCTTATAATTAATACGCTGGCACAACAGCCATAAGGCTAATTACAGAGACAGCATAGGAATGTAAAAGAAGACACAGTCGACCCCGCTTATAACGACTTCGGTTACAGCAACACTCATTCATAACGACACAAAATACCCTTTCATGACGTTATAACCGAGTTCGACTGGATACAAGCCAACAAAAACACAAAGAAAAAATAAGTACAAATAAAATAAGTTAACACGGCATTATTAATTTAACATACTTGAATTTATAATAAAGCCAGACCTTAGACGAAGAAGAAGAAGAAACGAAATAAAAACATCAAAATTAATTTAATTAAAACCGAAGCTAAATGGAAGAAAAATGAGGAAAATAACTAATGAGTATACCCTCATCCCTCGATAAGTTATTTAATTATACAGCATCACAGTAATATACTTACTTACTCCATGGTGCAGAGTCATTTTTGAGAAGCTAACTGGTTTGCAGCTAGTCAAGAAATTCCCCGCATTTCACGGAACCCGAAGGTTCATTACCGCACTCATAAGCGTCCGCCACCTGTTTCTATTCTGGGCCAGCCCAATCCAGTCCATATACCCACATCCAACCTCCTGAAGATCCGTTCCAATATTAGTCAGCAGGTATAATTTTTACCACTGGGGAGGCCTAGGCATAGATGGATGGATAATATTAGGATGGATCTCCAGGAGGTAGGATGTGGGTATATGGACTGGATTGGGCTGGCCCAGGATAGAGACAGATGGCGGACGCTTGTGAGTGCGGTAATGAACCTTCGAGTTCCGTGAAATGCGGGGAATTTCTTGAGTAGCTGCAAACCAGTTAGCTTCTCAAGAAGGACTCTGCACCATGGAGTAAGTAAGTAAGTAAGTATACTTTTATTGAAGTTTCTGTCAGTCACCGCTCCAGCGCCACTACCTACAGTATCCTGCAGCTCATAACAGGTTTTCATTTCTTTATTCAAACACCGAAGAATGATTAACATTAGAGCGGGGAGTAAGCCTTCACATCAATTCACGAGGTTAAACCACACAAACAAAACAATAAGGTGTTAATGACTTCACCTTGGGATGTGCAAAGACAAGGAGGTGGGTCCACATCAACAGCCTTTGATTTTTATGATCCATTCGTACCCCAGAATCTCAAAATTTCAGCACACCTGGTCCTACTGTAAAGGTAAAGGTGAAATTATACCGTTACAGGCCCGGTGTGGCCCAGAGGGTGGTCAGATGTATAGCTCTACTATTCCATGACCGCGGCACTAGAAGGGACTGAGTGATCAGCAGCACGCCCCGGCCGCACTTTACCCCCGGGAAATACCCGGTATCCATTTTACAGGAGGCTGGGTGGGCCCCAGGGCCGGTCTGGACGGGCGGAAAATCTCGTCCCCACCGGGATTCGATCCCGGACCGTCCAACCCGTAGTCAGTCGCTATACCGACTGAGCTACC
>Ga0131853_10025566_pt1 | contig 10639 bp, 9 predicted proteins | sample TergutLab28metaG_FD_92764 | JGI IMG/M metagenome (GOLD analysis project Ga0131853, IMG submission 92764) | Labiotermes labralis P1 segment gut microbial communities from Petit-Saut dam, French Guiana - Lab288 P1 (version 2) (version 2) | ecosystem: Host-associated > Arthropoda: Insects >... | reverse complement strand
TTGATGTTAATGCAGCAATGTGATCCTTCCATGACAGTGAATTATCGATGATCAAACCTAGAAATTTAGTGCTATTGATATTAGTGTTTATTGAATTGGGAGCAATTATTTGAATTTTTCTTTAATTTTGTTTTTTAGTCAAGAATTGCATAAGTGTGTTTTATTACAGTGCAATGTTAAAAGATTACTCTGAAACCAGTTGGTTATTTCGGTCATTACGGAATTAATATTATTCTTAAATTCCTCTGGATTAGTGTATGATATAATAATAGTTGTATCGTCAGCAAATAGTATCGGGTTAGCTAATTTGTTTATGCTTAAAGAAAGATCATTTATATATATCAGAAACAGTACAGGACCCAATTTCGAACCCTGTGGAACACCATGCTTCACATGTAACCATTTAGAAGATAGTTTATTAGGTTTACTATTATTCACAGATACTCTCTGATATCTATTTTATAAATAAGATTCCATTAATTTGTTAGCTATTCCAGAGATCCCATAAAACTTTATTTTAGCCAAAAGTATTTCATGATTAACGCAGTCAAACACTTTTTATAAGTCGCAGAATAAACCACCAACAAGATTCCTTCTATCAAATGATGATAATACATTGTTTAGAAGTGTGTATATAGCTGTTTCGATAGATAATTTCTCTCTGAAACCGTACTGATCACCAACCAGTATATTATTATCATTTTAATAATTATACAATCTTTTAAAAATAATTTTTTCAATGATTTTAGAAAATGAGGTTAGGAGATGAATAGGTCTGTCATTAGAAAATTCAGTTATATCTCCTTTTTTTAATAAGGGTCTCACTTCTGAAAATTTTAATCTCTCGGGAAATACACCTGTTGATATAATTTTATTAAAAATATATGTTAGCAGAGATAAGACATGAGGAGCACTAATTTTTTAAATAATTGATGATATTTCATCATAGCATTGCTGACCCATAGCCTGAACCTTCAACCTGTGGAAGTTAATAGAATGAAGTTTTTCTAGTCCAGTCTTTATTTCAATCCAGGCAGTAGTTTGAATTTATTACAAACAAATACAGTATCGCTTGACAAACCTGATTGAACACGTTGCTTCATTTTGGATAACTGGTTTTTGCAGATTTCAGAGTTGTTGGTAGTCATGGCAATGCTGAGTGGAGGGGGTGTGACGGAGCTGTTTGCTGCTTTCATCTTGCTGCTCGTGTTTCTGTACAATGTGAGCAACGTATTTCGCTACTATTTCAAGTTCACGGTGTTCACACTTGCATCCCTTGGCAATGCCACAGCATTCATCCCACTTATGTTGTGGCGACCAAGAAGTTATAAGAATGCACTGTAAGTTTTCTGTTCTGGATTTTGACCACTGTTGTATAGTCAAACTAACCTTACTCTATGATTGCCAATAGGGTCTGTCAGTCTCTGTGTACATGCTTTTACATAGACCAAGGCCACTTCTTGTCTTATCCACCCCAATTAATTTTGTCGACAATTTTCACAATTTATTTAATACTACACAACCCCATACTTTGAAATAACATTGCAAGATTTGAGGTTAATACAGTACTGTTTCTGAAGATCCAGGTGTTCTGGGACGTGATGATTGTCACTGGTTGTCAATGAATGATAGCAAATCATGTAATGTAATGTAATTTATTTGCGTTCTACAAATCCAAATTAGGATACAATCCTGTGGATATAGACATTGTCACACACATACTGACATAATATACATAGTGTTGGAAGAATCTTAGCTATAAATAATGTACAATAATAAAACACCTAAAACCAATTGTCAATTCAATTTTTGATGGAATATCTCTGATAATTAAAATATTCTTTACTATTATAAAAGGAATTTATGTGTAAAAACCTCTTTAAAGCATTCCAAAATGTTACTATCTCGTTAGCTATGTCTGTGATATTGTGAGGAAGGTTGTTAAAAATTTTAATTGCTGAGTAGTACACTGCCTTTTGGAACTTTGTTAGTTTAGCTGTGGGTGGATGTAAGTTGGTTTTAAATCTTGTGTCAATACTGTGGATCTGATTGTTTGTATGAAATAAATGTTTGTTTTTTATAACAAATATTGATATTGAGAAGATATATTGAGAATATAAGGGTAGTATTTCTAATTTTTTGAACAGTTCCCTACATGAATCTCTCATACTTGAACTTGTGATAATTCTAATCACCCTTTTCTGGATTTTGAAAATCTTATCACTATATGGCTGATTTCCCCAAAAAATTATCGCGTAACTCATAATTGAATCTTCTAGAATACTTGAACCCTCTGAAATAATATTTAAATACCTGCAACATGTAAGCAATTTTGGTTTTAAAGTGACAATTATTGATGTTGTTTCTTCAAAGCAAATGTTATCTGATCCCTCTCCCCTACTCTCTTCCACTTCTGTTACACATTTCTAAGCATGCTAAAAAGTGATGCTGTTTAAAGCCAGGAATTAATTAAGTTTTGAAATAGTGGGAACCCCAACCTGCCATCCTCACCTAGACTACTGAGGCTGGACACTGGAAGAGAGAAAAATCTTTTGTTCCTGCTGGGAATCAGGACACGATACCGTTGCTGTATGGCCTGTAGCCTTGTCACTGTGTGGACGGCACTGTCATGACTCCAAAACCATTTACTGACACTTTGAAATCACATTTCCACAGAACATACATGCCATCAACTTGAAAGGCACTGGTAAGGCACATTATGGTACTGCTAGGTAAAAGTGAAGTTTTTCAGTGAAGGCTGAGGCTGCAATACTGACAGAAGTGGAGTTGTCTACCACTGTTGTTTATTACTGTTACACTTTTACATTTGTAACTAATTTACTGACCACAGTCACTGCTGTGTAAGTGCATACTATGAACAGAGTAGCAGGTCTTACCCTTAATCCTGTATTTTTAAATTGATTGGCATTTGTGAATAATGTTTCTTGTTGCAGCCTTCCAGCTTGGAGTGAACGACATTTGTCCAAATTGCTGGGTATCAAATTTGAGTTGAGAGGACATGAGAACATTGTCCAGGATTCAGGATGTGTAGTGCTTATGAATCACCAGAGTGCTCTGGATATTCTTGGTGAGTATTGTGGTACTGGTATTTGTATTTGTGTTTATTAAGCATTCATCAGATCCATACAAGACGTGGATATAGAACTTGTCAGGGTAAATATAAACTACAGTTACAATTTAGGATATATGGCTACAAGATAAGTACAATTACAACAAGAATATGAGTATAAAGTAAGAAATACAGTTATAAGTAATACAAGAGATTACAAAAGGAATTAACAGATACAAGTAAGGAATTCCATTACAATTAAAATACATTTACAGTGGTTAACGTGTGAGTACTGTAGGATGATATGGGATAATCATATAGGTACATATTACAATTATTAGTTTATTTTACAATTTATCTTGTTAGGTTGTTACAATCAAGGATAGACCTTATTCCCTAAAGTTAATGAATTCTTCTATATGATAAAATGAGTTATCCATTAGGAACTTCTTTAGGACTTTTATGAACATCTCTGTGTCATTTGCTGTATTCTTTATGGAGGTTGGTAAGTGACTGAAGAGCCATATTCTCGCATAGTGAATGGTACCGGCCTGCCTCCATCCCATTCACACACTGTTTCTGAAATACTGAATAATCAGTGTTCCACATTACTCTATGATTGTATATGCTTTATCCACATTAATTTGCGCTTTATATTTTATGCTACTGTATGTTGCTCAAGACACAAAGATTCACTGCAGCTCAAGACTATAATTTTTAAAAAAAAATATGTCAGTTTTAGTTGATGTTTTATACATATCTGATTGATGTATGAATAGTAAAAACATGTAGGAGATAACATGCTTTAAATTTTAAATACAAACTTACGTTGATATGTTGTGCATTTGGTTGGTTTTTATAAGATAAACAGTCTGTGACAGTTGTGTGAAAGTATGACCCTCTGTTACAGTGGTGTGATATGTAGAATTTGAGAGTCTGGATGGGACAAAAATGTGACATTTTTAATAGGCTGTATGTTCACTTCTAAGCTTTCAGACTGATATACAGTACATGTTGAAACAAACAAACAGTTGAACACAGAGGTGCACACATAAATGCGTTATGAACACACAAACGTGTGTGCCCATGCACACACACACACACACAAAAGGTAGGTGAAAGATTAAATGTAATTTTATTATGAATTCTAGCAAAAGAATTAGCATAATATTTATTCAACCCTGGGAAATTTAGTCTTCTCGAATTTGGTGCTGTGTTATTGAGTGTATCCCATTGTTTCAAACGTTCATTGTGCCTTCTCCTTGAGGGTCAAGCAGGCTACTACTATTGGACTCCTTGACTTTATTGATGAAGGTGCTGGCATCCTTTGAGATGCTGGGAAATACCCATTGACACATTATAACATACTGGAATATCTAAATATCCACGACTACCAGTGTGAGAACCTTAAAATCACGAACGTATATGTGTTATGGAATTATTTACTTCATACAGTGGTTTATCTATTTGTTTTCATATAACTGCTTATGGTGATGATATGAAGTCTCTATATACAGTTCTCGCTGAGCTCTGGCTTGTAATGGAGCGCTGTGCGGTTATTGCGAAGAAGGAAGTTTTCTATCTTTGGCCATTTGGATTGGCGTGCTGGCTGTGGGGGACTATCTTTATTGACAGAGTAAATGTGGGAAAAGCGCAGAACACCATCAACAGTGCAGAAGACATGATACGCAATAATAAGGTATACTTCTGCCAATACTGTACATTTTGAAATTTTCTGTGCTGGCAGTTCCTGGGGGGGAAAAAAATGGGGATTTTGAGAAGTTACAAAGACATAAGTGACAATGTCGGTTTTATATCTTGACATCCTGTGGGCTGTACAATTGATCATTAGTCATATTTTGTAGAATTTGTGAGTGCTGCAAGTAGAGCAATACATAAGTCACAATTCTGAAAAGTTAAGAAATGTGCAAAGTGAACCTCTTCACTTCCCTCGCCTTATTTTAAGGAAGAATGACATGGTCACACCCTTCATAATCAAAAAGAATTTCATGCAGAATTTTGTGAACATTTTCAGTTTTTGCTATGATATATTGCATTAAGCCATGAAGGAAGTGAAGGCAAAATGAAACATACAATTTTGAATGGAAGCATCACGATGTTCTTGTAACGTAATATAATATTAAATAGTGTACGTCAGCACAATCACTTTATTACTCAAGGTAATTAATTATAGGGCTACATGTTTCGACTATAGATCAGTCATCTTCAGGCCTATTTTGTCAATTGTGTCACAAGATCCTATGCACACTTTGGGATCCCATCGTGTTTACATCCATGGAATACATAAAATTAAATCGTTTGTCTCTAAGGGCATGATGTGCAAATTATGTTTACAAGAGTGGGATACATAAAATTGTAGACACAATTTTTACAATACATTGTATGAGACAAATGATCCAATTTTATGTATCCCACTGTTGTAAACACAATTTGCACATCACGCCTTTAGAGACAAACAATTTAATTTGATGTATTCCATGAATGTAAACATGATGGGATCCCAAAGTGTGCATAGCATCTTGTGACACAATTGACAAAATAGGCCTGAGGATGACTAATCTATAGTCGAAACATGTAGCCTTATAATTAACTTGAGTAAGAAAGTGATCGTGCTGATGTAAACTATTTAATATTATGTTATGAAACATTCAATATTTTACACAGAATATATTGGCCTTTTGTTGTTTGGTGTTATGAGATTACCCCCACTATTAGAGAATGGAATCAACAAAAACTCACTGTCTCGTTTGAGAAGAAATTAAAATGTAATTAATTTATATTCTAACTGCCAGCATGATGGGTTGCAAGTTTCCATTTGAATAATTTCAATATAATGAATAAGTTACAGATTACCATTAAGAAAAATGATTTTCACATATTTCATGAAACAATACAAATGAGTGGTTTAAGTGTACAATGTAGAAATAATTAACCATTAACAGTAAGTACTTCAGTTGTGTGTATTTTTTACATATGGAGTTACTGGACTTGCTTCCAGGACCAAGGAAGGCAAGTAGTACAGCTTCCTGCCACAAGATACCTTAGTATCACTATCTTCTAATTTCATTTAGTGAGTTTTGCAACGGTAATCCTCTGTGTTGTTTCTCATCAGGTGCTCATAATTGTGCGTATTTATATATTAGCTGTGATCTGTGATTTCTAATGACTTGTTTGAAGGAACAATGCATTTGGGGTAAGCTTCACTTTAAACTTGAAAAACCTATTGGAAATACATGAAATGCTCAAAACAGCTTGGTGACAATGCTGTGGGTTAGAGAAACTTTGGATTGTGTCCGTGTCTGAGGAAAGTGAGAGTGGCAAGTTAAATGTCAAGAGACTGTTGATAATCTACCAGCATGACAGGAAGATAATCCAATTGTTTCACCTAAGCGTATGCTTAGCAAAGTTGTTGCTGTTGTGGAATTTAGTATTCCACATAAAGATATACTGGATAGCGTAGTTGGTATAGTGACTTGAAACTGACTGGACAGTCAGGGGTTAATATCCAGGTGGGGTCGAGATTTTCTGCACCCATCCAAATCAGCTTTTAGGCCCACCCAGCCTCTTCTACAATGGGTAACAGGTCTCCTTCCCAGGGGTAAAGCAAGTGGCATGTGGCATTAACCGCCCACCCCCATCTAGCGCCGAGATTAAAGAAAGGGTAGAGCTATACCTCAACTCCCCCTCTGGGCCTTCATGGCCTGTTATAGAGTGGTCTTTACCTTTACCTTAACTTTTAGATAAAGATATACTGATTTCACAAGGCATTGACGTATGTGTTATGTATTCATACACAGGTACGTCTCTGTATGTTCCCCGAGGGAACTCGTAATGGCAGTGCAACTCTGTTGCCTTTCAAGAAGGGTGCTTTCCATGTTGCCATTGCATCACAGACCCCAATCCAACCCATAGTAGTCTCCAGGTACCATTTTCTTGATGACCGTAAGAAGGTGTTTAACTCAGGTATGTACAGAAATGAACTGTCTCTTGTTCAAGAACCAGAACTGTTCTTCTCACTTTGAACATAAATCCAGGGATTTAAAATACAGTATTATAATGCACAGACAGGGCCATATTGGAATTGATGGTAGAGTTTATGGACAGTGAAAATTGCCCTTTACCGCTACCTGTAAACATATGAAAAGATATTCTTGACTGATAAAACTTTCTTGGATGAAGAAATTATGGTAGTAGCATAACACATCCCTTAGAGGTTGTGAATTTTCTTAAGAAAATGTAAACTTTTCCACTGATTTTTCAAAAAGGTGCCACTATTCTCGCTTTCAGTGTGAATTAAATGCTGGATTTAAGGGAAGGTAAAGTATTATGTAATGTAAATATATAGACTGAATAAAATGAAAGAACACTATAATCATGACAGAGTGCACAGAGACAGTGGATGGGAAATACCAGATACTGTATTCCAGCTCATTACTGGAGAAGGTCTACATGGCATTATGTTTCTGTGTGATGGCACTGTACAGTTGTAGAAGAAACTGTGTGTGCTTCGTATATCGTTATTTGCTCCTTCTTCAAGGTAGCATGTTTATAAAGTGCCTCCAAATGCTTGCTATGTGGTAAACTGTCTTTGAAATGTGATGGCACATGCGCAGAAACCAGATTTCGTCTTTCGGCGAAACGGATGAGTCCATTTAAATCGGCGGGGGCGTCAGTTCAGTCGACTACTGGCAGCCGAGGTGTGCGCATCAGCGGTAGTAATGCTAGATACACCATGTTCCGAGGTAGTGTGAAGAGTACTGGCTACCCACGCCATTCACCAGTTTCCCCTCCACTTCCTCTCCCGTGCGTCACCGTGTGCCATCACATTTCATCTGGGGTCCACATATGGTACTGCTCAATTTGGTTCATGTCATAACAGCACGGACTATTGTAAAGACACTGCTACTTGAAGGTGGGAACTGCAAGGATGTCCGAAACACAGGCAGCATTGCCAACAGTAGGCACAGTTCCATTACCCTGAATCATGATTCATATTAGCACTGAACAACAATGAAACTGTAGTGACTGCTGGTGGTTGGTGACTGTTGAAGCATGACAGCTTCAGAATGTTAATTATGTTAAATAATCTGTGTGAATTGCAGGTTTGTTAGTTTGTATAATTATGTCTTGTAAAACTAATGGTTTATACAAGATTTTAATAATGAATTTGTAATAGTAATACTATTATCTGTTATTAATAGGTTACAGTATTGTCAACATCCTGCCACCAATACCAACAGCTGGAATGACAAAGAATGATCTTGAAACACTGATGGAGAGAACGCGATATGTGATGTCAGAAGCTTACATGAAGACAACAGAACAAACTTTGGCACATTCAGCAACACCTGTTGTTAATAGCAAGACATAAAACTGATAGCAAGACAGTGCGATGTGTTCAGTGCTGTCTCCAATAGCTTGCAGTGCAGTGAAACGTAGCACCATCAGATGGCAGATAGAGTTAATATTTTTATAGTACCAGGATTGAAAAATAGAATAATGGCGCTAGAAGACTTGTGGCACGTGGGTATAGGGGTGATGTATGCTTGGAGAGGCATTTGTAACAGATGTGACTTGGTAAATATGTAGTTCCTAACAGCTGTGGAACAGTTGGTTTGAAAATATTGCCCACAGTAGATGGGTCTGAAGACCTCTCTTTTTAGAAGTAAAAAAATTTATTTTCATTTTAACATATCTTGATATCTTCAGCAAGAAATTTAGAATACAAAACGCTTATTTTTAATGATTACTAGTGTTTGGTAGACTTGCATTGTAATTGCAGACTGTGTATTTTCAGGAAAATGAGTTGAATTAGGCCATGAGATGTCATCACTTAGCACGTCCTCTTGTGTGATCTCCGCTCAGGGAGATGCGTGGTTTGTACATGCAGACATTCTAAATGGTCCCTCAGTGTTCATATTTTGCCCAGTTTTTGTAGGCGATAAGTGTCCCCACTCTGTTAGCCTAAGAACTGCATACTGCCTTCTGCAATGGTCAGTGAAGATGTTTGTGAGAAGTGATAAACCTCTTTGAGGTACTGGCTGTTTATACAGGGTTTTTTTCATATGTTTGGAAGAAATTTTATTAAGTGGTTTTTGTGTTATAATGTAACCTCTGAGCCAAAAACTCAACAAAAGGAAGGAAAGGGTTGTTATGTAACTCAGAGATGAACACATAGGCCATTGTTTCCTAACCTTTTTCTGTGGAGGAACCCCTAATATAATTGTCTGCATTCTGAGGAACCTGTACCTTTGAAACTGACACACTACAACAACCTGAAACCTTAAATATGAACTGACCAACGGCAAATTGAGAATCAGAGCACTTGAAGATTACTCCAGAATAGCCAGTAGTTGGACAAAAATTCCTTCAGGAGTGGGAGAGGTATTTGTAAGTTTTCACAGTATTTCAAAACTTTCGTTTTTCACACTATTTCTCACAGAACCCTGGTGGGTAGGCAATCCTGACATAGGGTGTAAGAAACATTTGTTCATATTTTTCTGTGAAGTATTTAGTGAAGGTGGTTTAACTACCGACGCTGTCGTGTGTGCGTTTGTACTGCTATATCTTCATTACTAATGAAAAAATAGAAGAGAGCCCAAGACTGTTTCATTCCATCTTAGATTCCCCCATGAGTACCCAGTAAAAACTCAGCACTACTGGTGTCACCCATGTTCCTAACACAAAACATTTATCACTCATGGCTCCGTTATGGGGCTGTGGAATATTTAACACTAAATTTGGCCACTGAAAAATTGTTTGTTCAGAAATGTGGAAACTACAGAGTTTTGCTTGAAAAATACTGCTGAAAAATCATTGTGGGGCATGAAGTAATCTGAGCCCTGCAGAAGGCACATAAGCTGTGTTTAAAAGATTTATGAGCTGACAGAATATGGGACAGTGCTGCTGTGAAATTAAATACAAAATGTGAACATAATTTCAAATAGTCATGAAGTAATGTTGTATTGTTGCAGCACAAATGTAAGATATCTGTGATGATCAAAATAGCTGTGCAGCCATATACCACACACCAGATTTATTTGGGCATTCTTAGTATATTGTGAACTATGTAATATTTTAACAAAGAAGGTAAGCTGGTTGCATCAAGCTTTATATGTTCAGTTGTACAGCTTGATGATATTATTGACACAGGATACTCTAATTAGGGAAAATTGCATGGATGCTGGAATTTTTCTTAAATTGGCATGTAGAAAATAAGCTGGTTTAAGTATATAATTGTTTTATAATGTTATTAAATATCTTTAATATGAATTGTTCTCCCTAAAAATGGCTCTGTAAGGCTGAAACATGTGGACAAGTGGAGGAAATTGGTTTGTCCTAACTTCGTTATACTATATCTGCTGTATTGGTTGTTAAATTAATTATAGTGTTGAAACATTTGCAATTTATACCTGGCAAGGAGATGATGGCCCTAATATTCAAACCATTACAGAATCTGATGTTGAAAAATCCCCCCCCCCCCCCCCCTCTTCCCCCCCCCCTTTCATAACATAAACTTTACTTACCTAACCCCCTCCCTCTCTTCAC
>Ga0131853_10025564_pt1 | contig 10639 bp, 5 predicted proteins | sample TergutLab28metaG_FD_92764 | JGI IMG/M metagenome (GOLD analysis project Ga0131853, IMG submission 92764) | Labiotermes labralis P1 segment gut microbial communities from Petit-Saut dam, French Guiana - Lab288 P1 (version 2) (version 2) | ecosystem: Host-associated > Arthropoda: Insects >... | reverse complement strand
GTACGCCACTGTACTGAAACTTTTCTTGAACTGAAATATCTCTGATTTATTCGCAACAGTGCAGATTATTTAATTGTTTCATCACCTTCGGTTCATAATTTATAAATGTTTATAGGCAACCACACGCAACTATTTAAAGGGCTGTCTAATATAAACACTGTACTGGGGGCATGAAGACTAAATTAAATGCCATACGATAAAGGTTAAAGGCTTTGTTTCTTGTTATCTGGCCAGCCACACTGTCATTAATACATTTATTTTTCCATCCTGCATGTTTGACCCATGTGTGCCATGAATTTTCAGTCTTTCATTTTTTAGTAATTTAAGACTGTAAGTTTATTGTTGTTGACTCCAAGCAATCTTTTCATACCCTTCCAATCCCATTTTAATCTATGTTATTACCTGAAGGGATTCAGCATGATATCTTGTTGATAAACAGTAACACACTCAACACAGTGTGTAGACTCTCATTTTGCTTACAGATGGAGACAGCCAGTCTTTGTATCACCCAAACAGAATATCACATGACGGTGGTCTCCTTAGGAAATTTTGTGAGACATCATGGGGATTAATAAGTACTTGAACTGGACTGAAGTGGATCCTGCATGTTCTTCAGTTTGTATAATGTTTTGCAGTAATCAGATGTAGTATAAACATTTATGTCATAAATAAATTTATTTGTGAATCATACCAAAATTTCATATAAAAAATATGTTACATGATACTGTATGAACATACTAAGAATTTTACAGATGTATGTTGATTGAAAAATGCATTATAATATTATAACTAAATTATGGAATTTAACGCCACACTTACACCTGGAGTTGTGCCACTGTAGTGTAACATCACTCTGAGCTCAGTAATTAGTTTTACTTCCATTCCTGCAGAATTGAACCTCGCAGTTTGTAGCAACTGCCAGTCAGCCAAAGTCAACACCTGTGTCTAGGAGTTCACGCATAGCAACAACTGCTTTGCGGGGTAGGAGGCTTAAACAAGATAAATGAGTTTCTTTTAATTCTGGGCCCAGACATTCTTGATATATCAGTATGCATGATTCTCCCAAAGCATGAAATGGGATACAATTTTTCTTAAGTTATTTGATGACACTCTCAATAGTAGAGTGTGTACAGTGTCAAATACATTAGGAAGATGATTGTTAATGGTTAGTAGAATTCGGAGAGAGTGAGTCTAGACATGAAAGTCTGTCGAAATAGTAGCCTATAACCTGACTTATTTGAACCAGATACATCCAACGTATAAGTAATAGTGTTGATGTAACAATTATTATGTCAATAACACAACATATAATATTTGGCAACTTAACAAAAGTTAAAATCTTGGTAAAATGTTTCAGCTACAAAGAGCCATCATCAGGTCAAACTAGAACAAAGTTTTGGTACATTCAATGATTGTGCACTCTATGGGATCCCATGTCATTTACAGTATTAATTATGTTGTAGGTCATATGTAGATTAAAGACAGTAGTAAGAATAAAATCTAAAAAATGCCAAAATATTGAATGTCTATGAATGTTGGTGTTGTAGGATATAAAAGACAGATATCTTAGAATAGCTGATCGACAAATGTCCTATGAGGTAGATAACATGGTGGTAATATACCATCACAAGTACATTACCACCATGTTATCTACCTCATAGGACATTTGTTGATAAGCTATTCTAAGATATCCGTCTTTCATATCCTACAACGCTGACATTCATAGGCATTCAATATTTTGGCATTTTTTAGATTTTATTCTTACTTCTGTCTTTAATCTACATATGACCTACAACATAATTAATACTGTAAACGACATGGGATCCCATAGAGTGCACAATCATTGAATGTACCAAAACTTTGTTCTAGTTTGGCCTGATGATGGTTCTTTGTAGCTGAAACATTTTGCCAAGATTTTAAGTTGCCAAATATTATATGTTGTGTTATTGACATAATAATTGTTACACTTTGCAACACAATGGGATGGCTCACATTAAATAGTGTTACTGTTACCAAAATTTCTTGCTATAGAATGCACTGACATACAAGTATGGAATCATTATCATAATGCTTGGCAGAGTCATGCATTTGTGACTTTCTGCTCTCAGTGTTGTATGTAAAGATTCACTTCATATCTCACAGAGAACACAGTGTGCTTCCATTGGAAAGACCAGTTAGTTTATTCTATTTTGGGATATGATCTGTGCTTCTTATAAGAATCCCACGAAGCATGTAGATACACTATAGGGCAAAATGCGAAGTGCAGAATCTTTAGTGTTAAACCCCGCAGTGCATACAGTAACCACTAGGCTTTAAAAGATCTGTTGTTAGCATAATATGTAAAAAAAAAGAAAGTTTATGTTACCTTACTACTCTCCCAACATATAGCAGATAGCAAGGAATGCTGACTTCCATATAGTCTTGTCGCATTGCACGGATTATCTGCCTGGCTGCTGCTGCTGGTTCAATTGTACCAAAGTAACTTGGAATCCTAGAGTGAAAAGTTATTTGTATTAATATCCTTCTCAGTGAACAGAGTATGAAATTAATTCCATGAGTCCAATGGTCAAAGCAATCATCATAGGAATGAAACTAAAGTGGGTGTAGTTAAATGCGCTACATATTACAAATTCATTATTTGTTGTTTATAAATATTTCAATAAATACTATTATGTCATGGCATAAATGTAGAAATTTTGCTGTTAATATTCACCTTAGTTGTATATTGGTAGACATTTCTTTGTCTACAATGAATGGATAAATATGAACCAGTGTGAGTTTCACATCTGCACTTGGCTTGTAATTTCTCAGTTCCTCAATAAGGGATTCAGCGAGACCTTGGACTGCAAATTGAGCTGTAGAGAGAGGTACCAGATTCTTGATCCCAGTGAGACCTGCAACTGAAGTCAGCATCACTATATGTCCATGCTTTCTTCTCTGCATGCTGGGCAAGAAAGCCTCCAGTATCTGTAAATGTAAAGGAGCAATATACAGTACTTCAAAAGAGGTTGTGAATAAAAAAAAAAAATGGTCATAGGAATTTATTCTGCAGTCCATACCATCAGTTTATGGACTCAACTATCACAGCCCCCAAGAAAATTATGTATTGGGTATTTACAGTTGTATGTAATATGTACAGTCTTAAAATCCACTGTGAGGTGTAATACAATACCAGCCTTTAAAATGCCTGAGTATGATTTGACAAGGCCTTGAACTCACCCAGAAGTTACATATGATATTAGTCTTTAAAGTGAACTTTTAAACTTGCCCAGTTATTTGACAAGGTACAGCACTGTAAATTCAGTCAAAAGTGCAAGAAGACACCTGTCTGAAATGCTGCCAGAAGTTTGACAAATCAAATTTTTACTCTCGTTCAGAAATAAAAGGCATCATTCTTAATAGTTTCCCCAGAAGAGTAAAAAAAATACGTCCATCTCATCCAGAAGTGTGATATGACATGGCATTAGTCTTTACCTGCAGATGTGTGGCAAAACTCCCATCATTAAATTCATGTGGAAGTGTGATAAAGACTCTAGTTTTAACTTGGTCCAAAGTACAACATGACATCTTCCAATTAATATACAAGGGCCAAAAACTGTCCTGTTTGCCATTGATACAGATATCCAAGTGAAGGCACTCTAAATAAAAAAATAAACAGAGTTATGCAGCATTTACTAATTTGGTTTCATATAAATGTCTTAGTGATAAAGACCAAGAAAACTAAAAGAATATTTTTTCTTTTCTTTTTTAGTTTTTCCCCCACATTCGTACTGTGCATCTTGATATTATCAAAGTTTTATTTATTCACCAACTGATGCACTAGTGAGTTGTCTTAAAAAACAGTATTAAAATTTACATTAAATCAGCTCCAATATTTTTCAGTGTTATAGTTACACCATCATCAGGGAGTGTATTAATTTGTGTTTACTAAAGTTACAGTTGTTAAAAAGTCACTATTTTAACTGTAACTTTAGTAAGCAACAGTTTAGTAAGTCATCATCATCATCATCATCATCTTCCTCCATGGATTAGGTCCTTTGACCTGTTCCGGCATCAACGCATTGCAATCGTTTCCTGGGGCATCCACGATCTCTTCTTCCTCGAGGTTTGTATTTGAGGGTGTGTTTCGGGAGTCTGGTGTTGTCCATTCTTTCAAGGTGGTTGATCCAATTTTGTTTGTATTTGAGTCTCATGTCTTGTATTCCAGAGATCTCTAGTTCTTTTCTTATTACTTCGCTTCTTATTTTATCCAGCCTTGTGAATCCCATAACACTTCTTAGGAAGCGCATTTTTGCAGCTTCTAGGTGAGTCATGTCTCTCTTCATGGTTACCCATGGTTTAGTAAGTAACAGTTAAAATAATCACTATTTTAACTGTAACTTTGGTAAGCACGAATTAATGTGCTCCCTAATGATGGTGTAACTGTAACACCGAAACATGTTGGAGCTGTTTTAATGTAAATTTTAATGTAAATTTTAATACTGTTTTTTAAGACAACTCACTGGTGCATCAGTTGGTGAATAAATAAAAAAACCTTGATAAAAGAATGTCATTTCACATCTGGTAAAACAGAAGCTGTTTAAAACCTCAAATCATATTTAATGATACAGATATGAAGTACAAATATGAAACAAACTTTTGGGTTTACATGTGGCTGAAGTTATGAAATGGGATGTTCAAATAAAAAATGTAAACTCTAAACTGGTTAGAAGTTATTATTTAATGCAATCCCTTGAAGGTATAAGAAGTGTAAATATTTTAAGAAGTCTGTATTTTGTAAACTTTCATTTGCATATAAGGTATGGGATACTTTTTTGGGGGGAGGTGATGGGGAAATTAAAAAGAAAAAAAAATCACAAAAGAAAATTATCAGATTAATCAGCGATGTAGAAAGAGATACTTCCTGCAGGGTGTTGTTTAAGACATAAAATATATTCCCATTATCATGTATATATATATATATATATATATATATATATAAAATGGAGATTGTATACTACATGAAAGTGAATGTGGTGACTTAGAGCAGAACTCAATTGGGCATGATTATGATACATGTCATAGATCAGATTTTCATTCCCAGTTTTGTAGAGCTGATAGTAAAAAAATTGTAAATATGGGGACAGAACTGTATAATAATTTGCCAATTATTTAAAACATCTAGAGAACATAAAACTTTTTAGAAATAAATTAATTTTTTTTTAACAGAAGTTCGATCCCATAGTAGAATGTTTGTTGTGTAATCATTTATCATGGAAAATGTCACTGTATGTGATGAGGACTTAATTTAAAGAATGGGAATCTATGTAAATCTGTAGAACTGTCAACATGTTACAGCTTGGTGTAGAATATGCTGGTGACAAGTATGATTATTCATTATGAATAGTTGTATATGTAGATATTATTGATGTGTCCTTCCTGTACAATTTTTGTCAATAAGGATTTATAAAAATCTAATCTTATCTAATCTAGTCTTTGAACTCCCTTGGATGTGTAAGTCTTAAACTGACCCAGAAATGTGACATGACGCCAACACTCAAGGTCTTGCGGACGTCAGCAGCAGGACTGTCAGTAAGTACACGTGGGCTTGGTAGGTTGCAGCAGTTTATGACCACAGTTACACTTCCTACTTCTTTAATTATTCTGTCCGCTACTTTAATCACCTGCAACAAAATTTAGCAACACTTAAATCTTAATTTTGTTTGACTGTGGAACCATATCTCTTACTCTTGAATGTTGAATGTGAGGCTGATTGAAATAATGAATAAAAACACTGGTGTGTAGTTGAATATACCGGGGTGCTGATAAGTCCTTAGCCCGACCAGAAAGGAAAAAAGCTCAGAAGCATGTCAGGGATGCGCGCGATTTCAACAACATTGAGACGCGAGCTGTCAAGTTCTTTTTTCCTGCAAGGCAAGGTGCCGAAGGAAATTCACGCCATTCTGACAGAAACATTAGCTTGTTTCCTGCCTGGTCGGGCTAAGGACTTATCAGCACCCCTGTATTATGCCTGAACTAAGTCCTTAATTTTGTGCAATTATGGCACTCAGCTTCTGGTCAATTCTGAGATACATCATTGACACTAGGCAACATGCAAATATTCACCAACTTTCCATGAATTTGACTCAATACCAGAAAGGAGTGTACTATTTAGGTGTTAAGGTGTTTGATATGCTTCCTTCTTATTTTAAAATAAAGACTGATAATCCCAAGAAATTTAAATTGGTTTTACAGAAATTCTTGTATGAAAATTCCTTCTATTCTTTGGATGAATATTTTGAACTTCAAAAAAGTTAAATTTATTTATATATGTTCTAAATTGGTACTTGAAAGTTTGGCACATAAAGTAGATATACATATACTTATTTACTTACTTACTTACTCCATGGTGCAGAGTCCTTCTTGAGAAGCTAACTGGTTTGGAGCTAGTCAAGAAATTCCCCGCATTTCACGGAACCCGAAGGTCCATTACCGCACTTACAAGCATCTGCCACCTGTCTCTATCCTGGGTCAGCCCAATCCAGTCCATACATCCACATCCTACACCTCCTGGAGATCCATCCTAATATTATCCACCCATCTACGCCTAGGTCTCCCCAGTCGTCTCTCTCCTTCCGGTTTCCCCAGCAAGACCCTATACACCCCCTCTCCTCACCCATATGCGCCACATGCCCAGCCCATCTCATTCTTCTCGATTAGTAGATATACATATATATTTCTTTTTCCTTTAACTACTAAAATGTATTTTAGATCTGTTTGTGTATGTAATGTAACTGCAAGAATGTACCAATCTTTATCTGATATGCAGTGATGTGGTGAATTATTTTTTGTCCAGTAAGTACAGTAGCTTTTTAATTGGTGTTGTAATTTTATTATTGGTTATATTACAATAATTTATATTGTTAAATCCTCAAACATCATACTAGGCCTAGTAACTAAAATTGCTGTACTCTTTTATACCGCCTTCACTTTTTCAGCAAATATAACTATTTCCATATCCATGTGGATTTTGTAATCCTGTATGGATCCATGGAATGAAAATAAATGATATGATGACTCACGAAAGTGCACAATATGAAGTGGGATAATTTTGCTTGCTTTCATTCCATCTTTCCATCATGTCACATTGAATCACCTTTTAGGAAAATTCAACAACCATTGAGATGTTAGTGTACATCCAAAGGAAAATCATTGTAAAAAATGGCTTGCACTCAAGGGAAAGTCTTTTAGGGAATTTCTAAAATGGGATGCCTTCTTAAACTGAGTCCACAATTTGGAAAATTGTATTGTATTTCTGTGGCAGACTATGAAAATATTACAGTTCAGACCAGCAGACTAGACCGATGAATGCTGTTTCTTTTACCTGATCCCTGTTTGTTATGTCACATGTGTATGCATATGCTTTGCCAACACCATATCCTAATAAATTTGCTAACATTGCTGTTTCTTCATTAATATCACTCTGTATGTCCCAACATATCACAGTGGCTCCTAGCTTTGAGAACTGAATGGCTAATTCTCGTCCAACACCACGACCTGCCCCTGCAATCTGCAATATATAGAGAATCACACAATGTTTCAGATGTACTTATACATAGCATAAAAAATACTATTGCAGAGATGGTATATCTGTATCCATCTTTAATGTTCTACATCCATAGTAAATTTCTTAACACCCTTAGTGTCAGGCTGTATTGGTAGGTCATGCCAAAAACTGGTAACCTGTCAAACACTTTAGATGGTCCACAGACCAGTTTCTTCCAAAGTTGCCCATATGACATAAAAGGCTGAACAAACCTGCACTGAGGCATGTAGCTAGTAGGAAAGACATGCTATTCAATTATGTGATTGCTGCTAAAATCTCATGGATGAGAAGGAAGCTTAATATACTTATAATGGTGGGCCTATCACCCACTGCCATAACTTGCAAGAGTACCAGTGGCCCATAGGTTGGCCACCTGGCTCTAAGAGAAAATAAGAAAAGTGATTTACAGTAGAGGTGACTAAAGTTTGCTTCCATCTGTGATGTGACTCTGTGAATGTTTGCAGAAGGCTACTGACATTTTTGAAATTTATCTTCACAATAGAAGATTATTACAGGCATGAATAATCCTCTCCCTTCATTTGCAAGACATTAAGGGTATAGAGCATAGCATAAAGTACCTTAATATCAATCTAATGTTTGCACAGTGAGCTGTATTTTTGCAGCTGTTGGCCTGGCAACAGAATCAGTGGTACAACCACTCTCTCTGTAATGGAGGAAGTGTGAATGGCTAATTCCTGAAGGTGGAGTATATCAGTATAGTAATTCTGTCTAGTGTGTTGTCATATTCAGATTGGTTACTCTAAAGCTCAAGTTTCCAGCAGGAGTATTTACAAACAACCGCAGCAGTTAAGTAGACCAATCAGTAAGTTAATTAATTACATGCTCCATGCAGAGTGTTGTTAGTTCTCAGATGAGGGTGGGGAACTTTTACAAAAGGTAAACCAATACACTTTTGTTAAAATAAAAATTTAATCTTTACATAAACTAACAAAGAGAGATAGAAAGCAATTTAACATTTTTGAAAGGAAAGTGTATAGAAGAATTTTAGGCCCAGTATATGACAATAAAAAAAAAAAAGGAGGATATTAACCAATAAAGAAATTTATGCAAGTGTTAAAAAACCTACTGTAATAGAGACAATAAGGTTAAATAGATTACGTTGGTTTGGGCATGTACAGAGAATGGAAGAAAATAGAATTCCCAAAAGAGTATTATGTATGAATTTGGGAACAACAAGATTGAGAGGTAGACCAAGAAATAGATGGCAAGATGAGGTGAGAGAGGACAGAAGATAGATGATGGAGAAGGGTGGCAGGAAAAAGTACATAACAGAGGAATGGAAGAAGCTCCTGAGAACAGCAAGGAATCGTTGCAGTCTGCACATGCCAGTGGAATGAATGAATAAACTTTTGATGGGTACTGGGGTTACGGTGGCCAGAGCATGACAATGACCATTCATGTCCATCTAGTGCCAAGACTGAGACAAAGTGAAGCTATATCTCTACCCTCCACCACCACCATCACCATCTATGCTGTCATAGCATGTACAGCATAACTTTACATACTTTTTACCAACGTAGGTTAGTCTCTTATTTCTAATAACATTTTGATTTTTCCATTTTTGGACTTATTTAAGAGAGGTAACAGCATGATTTATCACTGCACAATGCTCAGAGAAATGCCTTGTATATGTCCGAACACTGTCACATCCTCACGCACAACATCATATATATCTGGAAGGTTATGATCTATGATACAACACTTTGTAGTATGGGAGACAGATTCCCCCAAAACACTGGTAACTCTGTATCTACCAAACTAGCCTGAAGATGGCTCTGTATACGAGCCGAAACATGTAGCTAGAAATACAACTAATACTTCTAATAAACTGAGAGTTGTTTATGACTGTATAATTTTACACTACATACACCAAACCATGTACATCTTAGAAGGCCAAGATCTGAATAGTCATACCATGAACCTCCAAGTCTTACACATCTTTTAAATTTACAAATGTATGGTCTGAAAACCTGTTACTAACATACCAGAACAATTTCTCCAGCTACAGACTTCTGGCGAGGTGGGAAGAACACATGGTAAAATGCTTGTGTTGCAGCCTTTAAAACCATGAAGATAAGGCAGAATACATCGTACATCAACACCAGGAAAGAATACACTTGCAGAAGCATGACTGCTACAGACCAACCAAGTTAACTGCAAGAGAAGAACATGCTTGTATAAAACCAGCAATACAACATTGTCATCACATTCCAAATGTCGAATTGGATCTTCCAAACAAGTTCAGCAGCAGGACCTGCCTGTGTGACTCGGGTTGCTATGAGAATTATTTCCTAGGATTACATTAGTGAAAATCAATTCTCTGATTTTTAAATAATTTTCAATTAAATTTCACAAGTCACTTAACTGTTGCAGCTATAATGTCAATAAGTAATTGTGCCGTTTTCTTAGGAATGGTGTAGCAGTTCAGACACCAGAATGTATCTAATTGTAAGAAAATTTTGAAACCACTGAGAAATAGTCTATGTACTGCACTCCTAGCAGATGGTTAAAAAAACCCTAAAGAATCAACATTACCTTTGTTGTCATTCCTGACATCATTCTACTGTTAGACTACATTCCCTCCTTAAAGTACAACAGAAAAAGGGGGTGGGGGGCTAAAAAATAAGTCACCACACTGCTTCTTATGTGTCCATCCCTTTATTTCCAATTTTGGAACAAATTCCACATGACACAGCCAGCACAATATGTAGAGCCATAACTGCGTTTAGAGCAAGCTATTGAACTGCAACCCCTACTAGATTATAAAATTATGCATTATTTTATTTATAAACTATGGAAGGTAATATATTTCATACAATGTAACTTCATACTTTTTTTAAATTTGCGTCCCCAAATGTCCCGCGGCTGGGGCAAGCTCCGTCTCACTTTCCCCCTTTTGGCTCTGTCAGTACGTCGGGGTGAGGTGGGGGGGGGGGGGGAAAAGGAAAAAATTAACCAAGTATTGAGTACCGTAATTTTATACCCAGGCAACCGGGTTTATTAAAAACACGGTTATACATGGGTGTATGTAAG
>Ga0131853_10025563_pt1 | contig 10639 bp, 9 predicted proteins | sample TergutLab28metaG_FD_92764 | JGI IMG/M metagenome (GOLD analysis project Ga0131853, IMG submission 92764) | Labiotermes labralis P1 segment gut microbial communities from Petit-Saut dam, French Guiana - Lab288 P1 (version 2) (version 2) | ecosystem: Host-associated > Arthropoda: Insects >... | reverse complement strand
TATATACCATGTTTAAAATATTCAGTACCTATATTTGTTGAATAAATATATAAAATGAAACTTTAGAGGTTAGCGGTGCAGTACGACCACTATAGTTGACACTAGGCGTCAAAAGGTTAAAATATTCAGTACCTATATTTGTTGAATGAATATATAAAATGCAACTTCAGAGGTTAGCGGTGCGGTACGACCACTATAGTTGACATTAGGCGTCAAAAGGTTAATGTACCTGAAGACCAAGTTAACCTTTATCATAAGCATTTGTGTCCACAAAATAACATTTTTTTTCAATCATTGCTCACTTAGTCAAGAAATCCCCTGTCTTGTTTACAACCTAAAGTTTACCTGGCTTCTGTCATGCTTTTAGTACATGCTTCATAATGTGAATAATTAATGTGTTAGGTAGAATATAAATTTCGTTACGAACTGCGACATTGATTCAGACTTTTTCAATACGAATATTTAAGAAATTTGCAGGAAACATTAATTTCTTACTCTATGCCATTTGATGTCTGTAATATGGCTGGCATTGATCCTCATAGAATTTTCGTGCAATTATTTTACTCTACTGTAGGGGTGCAGGAAATAGAAGAGTTCACGTTTTCAAAGGTTCAGTTCTTCGGGGTTGTTACATCTTGTCATGTGGTAATTATGCATACAGACAGTTTTTGATCAGCACTGCTGTGATAACCTCAAATCTTGCGTCATATATATATTTTTTTATATGTAATTAAAAAGCTTGGGGCATAACAAAATACAGATTTGAGCTTGAAGTCTTTGGATATAAGATGTGAGGCTCTCAAAGCACTTCTGCGACATGTAAATATTCCGTTCTGATTTTACATATACACTCTGTTATAAAGCTGACGGTAATTTAGTTTGTGATGTATTGCTTTACAGGCAACCCCCACGTTGTACTGCTTGTTTTGCAAGCAAGTAAATTTGGTGCTTAGTTTAGGTTAGAATGTGTTGTGCCTGTGTTGTGTGAAGTGCACATTCCCAGCCAAAGTGTGTTCCAGGAGCCAGTTACAGATACGCGTGTGTGTGAGATGGGGGGGAGAGAGTGTGCGTGCGTGTGTGTGTGTGTTTTTTTTTTTGTGTATGTGAATGCTTGTATATGGTCACCGGGTCTTGATGGGTCTTGTTAATTTGTGTGTTGTGTTTTTGTTATTGTGGGAAAGGAATGTGTCTCTCCATGTTCATGCATTAATGGACTCCTGTTCTGTAAACCTTTTATGATATGTGGAGTTACAGAAATTTGGAGCTGTGTTCTCCAGCTTGTTCTGGTGATTCTGAGACTTTGTACGCTGGTTTCAGAGATGGAGTTTTAAAATTCCTTACTGTTGTTCTGACCGCAGGCTCATACAGTATGTTATGAGATTGCTGATCACTAGCTTAGTCAGTTGAATTGATGTCTGTTCACATAGTAAACAACAGCATGTCTCCCGGCAGGAACACCGTAACCGAAGGTATCGAACAGCTGATTTCAATAAACAGTAAATTCAAAATGTTGTTACAGCAGTCGTATTTATTAAGGTTAATTAACGAGAAACATAATTCCATCCACTAGTAATATAGATACAACTCAGGAAGAAATTGTGTGGACAGAAATTTGACTTGTATATGTTTAGGTGCTGCTGCTGCTGCTTCTTCTTCTTCTTCTTCTTCTTCTTCTTCTTCCTCCTCTCATTCCTCTTCTTCTTCTTCTTCTCCTCCTCCTCCTCCTCCTTCTTCTTTTTCTTCTTCTTCCTCTCATTCTTCTTCTTCTTCTTCTTCTTCTTCTTCTTCTTCTTCTTCTTCTTCTTCTTCTTCTTAGGGCCCGTCAGCTTATGCACGGAATGCACCACAGCCTTTGGCTTATTGTGCAACCCCAATATTTCATTCAGCACAGCCACAATAGCCCTGCGCCTCGTATCAAGAGGCAAAGGTCCCTTACTGAGGCTGTGCTTATATCTTTTGGTTCTACAGTTAGCCTCCCAAAGACATTATAACGCTGTCGAGCCATCGCCTCGCAACAGCAAATAATGTGCTGCACTGTTTCGGTCTCCATCCCGCAAAATCTGCAGATTGGATCCCCATCAAACAGGCACATAGTGTACAGGTGCCCCCTTACAGGAACATGCCCTGTGTAGATCGCAGTTGCCATTTTTAGTTAATGCCTACCTAACTTTAGTAGGTCATCAGCTTCTTCCTTACACGGTCTACCTATAAATAGTTAGCCATGTCTCAGGCCTGGCAGGTCTATCCAGGCTCTAAAATGTTGCACCGCAGTCCAGTTCTGTTTAGGTCCTAATGTTAGTTATGTGGTAGACATTGTAATGTTTCCATCTGAAACCAAGGAGATGGGTCAAGAAGTCTGCCAGTAAGTGTTTTTGTATATTATCCGGACAGGAACCAGATGTAATTAGTACAGTGAAAAGTCAGAACATTGCCATATCCATATGATACAAATGGGGGACCACGGTAGCACAGTGGTTAAGGTGCTGTGCTACAAATCAGAAGGTAGCTGGTTCGATCCCAGCTGGTGTATTGGAATTTTTCATTGACATAAAATCCTTCCATCGCACTGTGGCCCTGGGGTCGACTGAGCCTCTAACAGAAATGAGTACCAGGAACGTTTCCTGGGGGTAAAGGTGGCTGGTGCATAGGGTTGACAAACTTACCACCATCCTGTGCTGTTGTCATGAAATCTGGGAACCTTAACTTCCTGGAACCCTCTGGGCCACTCCAGGCCTGTAACGGGACTGCTTTACCTTTTACCTTTAGATGATACAGATATGTGGACCATTACCATAGTTCCCACACTGTACAGAGCAGGCCTGCTCAGCCTGTATCTCACAGGCAACATATTGCCCACAACACAGTGTTGTGTTGCCCCACAGAGACATATGAAATGTAACTGTACTTTAATACTTTCCCTAGCAAAACTGAGACAGAACGCTGAAGAAAGTCTGAAAACCAATGAGCTGATTATTTGTGATTATGCATATGAAGTTACTAATGCATTCTGTGAAATGTGCAAGAAATAGGGACGTACTAGCGTGGTTTGTGAATTACGTTTTGAAATTAACTTTATTAAGGTACTATCTGTATGTTTTTATTGCACATGACGTGGAGATAAATGCACAGGTAACGGTATACATACAGTTTAACGTATACTTATTTATTCTTTATTTTGTGTATTGAATTTAGTGTCTCAAGCAGACCAAATTTTGCCGACATTGTCCGCGCTATATAGGAACGCTGAGCAGGCCCATCTTACACGAATTTCATGGCTTAACACGAATTAGAAGAGAAGGAATTGTGCTTCTTAAAGTTTAAATTTTAATGACCAAAAAACTACAGAATTAATTAATTCATACATAACACCAGTAATAATTATTGTAATTTTTGCTAAGTTTTTGGACGTCTGTTACCCCAAAAGTGTTAATGTATAACCTTCAATTCAAGATGTACAAAAATGCTACTTAGTAGATAAACAACTTCTTTTTGGGTTGTGTATACAGAAGGGTCTTGTTTTACGATGATTCACCTTTACGACCCGTGTCGAGTCGGGCCAAGCACTCCTGGCTTGTGGTGCATCACTGTCGCAACTCAAGCGTCTTTTCTCTACTTAATGCGCTTCTAGCTCTTTGCCGGTGTGCACGTGTTTCTTCTTTTTCTATTTTAGTGCAGTTCCTTTAAGTTGACTGTGATTTTTTCCACCCATGACGTCCATCAAAAAGACAGAAATGAAGGAAAAAATCAAGAGATTTGACGTTGCGTCCTTTCTTGATGTCTTCTGAACCACTGCCTGGGCCTTCTTCAACAAAATAAAAAGTTATTTTTTAATTGATTTTTTTTTTTACAGTTATCTGTGCAATTTTCTATATACCTAATTAATTAAATTAAAATTATATGTCATAATGTAAGGAAATGTTGTAAATTATAAAATTATTTGACTAATCTGTTTGGCCCATGAACCCATATCAATTTAAACCATTTAAATAGTACTTGCTTTACGACGATTCGATTTATGGCAAAATTTTCGACAACGTAACCCCATCGCAAAACGAAACCCTACTGTACTCTATTAAGCCTAGCAAAATAATAAGTGTGAGCAGCCTTGTGGTCTAGTGGTCAGAGTCTCTGACTACTAATCATGAGGTCCCGGGTTCGATTCCCGGCTGTATTGTGGGAATTTTCCCTGAAGGGGAGGATTCCTGTGGTAACCGTGGTCTGGGTAGGTTGGTAGAATTTAGGTTTAAGGGCCCTCCTGGCACTACATCCTCCTATATCACCACTCACATCATCGGGACAACGTAACTGCGCCTCATGGGCGTCCCAACCTCGGAAGTCGGTTACACTCCTGCCATGACCAGGAGGGGGGACCACAAAGTCCACAAGGACATGTGGCATTTGGGGGGGGGGATAATAATAATAATAATAAGTGTTAAATGTGTGTGGTAACCTGCAGTAGGGACATTGTGTGCCAGGTGACACAGATAGGGACAGAATTCTAACCCTTCCCCCCCACCAGATTTTTTATGAAATCGTGCAAAGATACAGTCTTTCATAGCATTAAATTGCCATGGCCATTGTTAGACTTGTGCAGTTTGGACGTTCCTGTTGTATTGCTATCTCAGCTTCAAAAGTCTAATTTTATGTCTCACACTTTTTTTTTTCGATTGCAGTAAACTGTGCTCATAATTGAGATGAGAAATTTAAACTCCCAGGTAAAATCAGATGAGCGTGAAAGGTTTCTTTTCTTTAAATGTGATATGCAGTATTTCATTGTACATGAATAGTATTTACTTTCTTCAAAAATGAGTCTGATATTGCATCGTGTGTCAGTTGAGGGTGAGGTGTATAACAGGTTCATGACGTTAAGTCCTGTCATAAAATGACATTCTGTCATAATGTAAGGTATCAGACAGTAAATAAACAGGCCTGCAAATAATGGCATGCTAACTCATGTCTTATCACGGATTGCACGTTGCCAAATTTGATCAAATTCTGAGGGGGAGGGGGGGGGGTCATGTTGAGGCCTGTGGTGAGTTGATACTGAAATCCCAGTAACAAAATTCTCATAGCCTACATATGTTTGGTTTTATGTCCTGTTTGTTTTTATGGTACCAGAGTACAGTGCAGTAGTATGCCTGTGGATGCTGCTGTTGGCACACAATTTTAGTCACTGGGAAATGCTTACAGAATTCATTGTAAATGTTAGTTGAGTATCGAATGAATAGATGGGATTGAGAAGGCATTGTCAGAAGTGGAACTTGTGATACAAAGTGGGAAGATTTTATAAATTACAGATTAAAAAATAATAGTAATATCTAGTTGCTTTGCTGTGTGACTGTTCATAGGTAAAGTGAATAGACAGTGCCTGTGGGTTCAGTTGCTTATGCTTCATGTGGGATTTGTGGGGGAATGAAATCGCACCCAAACGTGATTTGACTCATTTTGTCATTGCTCCAGATATCTTACCCTGCTCTGTACAGCATTGTGGTGGTGGTACATGAAGTCTGAAGTCGTTACCTTTGCGGCTTTCCTCCATCACATGTACTGAAATGTTAATGATGCGTTTCACGGACAGGATCAGTCCCCATTGTCAGATTTGCATAGTCATAGTTTTTGAACTCTTATTGCAATATGCTGTATTCACTTGTTTGGCCTTAGTCCATATTTGATGAGGGTGAAAGTAGTTATTGGTATGATATGATATGATATATATATTTGTTAACTGCAATTGCGTTGACACCCGGTGGCAGCAGTACAGTACACATTTACACACAAACAATACACAGAACACAATGTTACAGAGTACACAGAACAGCACATACATAACAAGAAGAATATATAAACGTAACAAGAAGAATAAGTAACATAACAAATGAATACATAATTTACAGAATTAAACAGAAGCATACAAAACCTACAAATGTGGTAGCATTTTGTTTTGGAAAAATCAGGTCTGAAGACGGGTACTGATTCTGTCCCCAAAATGTGGTGTGTCGTGTATTTCAATTAATATGATAGAGTCTGTAATATCAGTGAGTTCAGACATCTGTACTGCCTGATGATCATATTTTCACTCGTCTGGTGACACATTGTTACATTCTTTGTCCTGAAATTATTGGGTTTTTTTAATCTGACCCAGCACTTGTAAGTTTGTTGTACAACAAATTTTTATATAAATATGTTAAATAGTATTTGAATAAAGGTTGACCAACTAGATGACACTTGCTTTATTATATATTGCTCAACATGTTTCAGATGTTAATACATCCATCTTCAGGAGCTTGCGACTACTTGGTGCGTTATTGTGTAGGCTGTATTGTGTGCTATAATGATAGAGATTTATGTGTTAATTTATGGATGTATTAACATCTGAAACATGTTGAGCAATATATAATAAAGCAAGTGTCATCTAGTTGGTCAATCTTTATTCAGATATCAAGATGATGCACGGTCCAATACGCATAAGATGTTAAATAGTAGTTCTTTCTTCTGGTTTATGATTCTGTGTTGTTGGCTGTAGTTCCCTGTGTTTCAAAGGAACATAGTGCCTGCATCTTCAGGGGCAAACTATCCAACAAGTGTAGTGCTCTCCTGATGCTTGTAATGGTGCAGGAGACGGTGTCTCCCATTCATGAAACGGTGTACTATGATTCTCTGAAATGTCAGGAACTACTTGCCCAACGACACTTTCTCATATCCGAGAAGAATTTTTAATTTCACTTATTTTTGTGTTCGTACTGTGCATATTGATTAATTAATAATCTTCATGTTTGTACCGTGCATCAATGATATTAAAACACTTTATCATCCAACAGATGCACATATATATAATTCGTAGATACAGTTAAAATTATTATAAAATATTTAAAATTGCTCCAACATGTTTCGGATCACAAGGGATCCAACATCAGGGAGCTTTATACAGTGCTTGGTTAAAATTACAGTAATGGTTCTATTTCGTCCGTTGATACGGACGTAGTCGGTGTTATGGCAGCGTATTTGCCCGTGGTGCAGGTGTGTACTGCCTCTCTAGACTGAGCAGTACATACACACTGTCTCTCTAGACCGTGCAGTACACACACAGTACCTTTCTAGACTGTGCAGTACATGTGCACCACAGGCAAATATGCTGCCATAACACCGATTACGTCCATATCAATGAATATGATAGAACCATGACTGTAATTTTAGCCAAGAACTGTATAAAGCTCCCTGATGATGGATCCCTTGCGATCCGAAACATGTTGGAGCAATTTTAAATATTTTATAATAATTCTAATTTATCTACGAATTATATATTTGTGCATCTGTTGGACTGTAAAGCGTTTTGATTAATTAATGTTTATTATATGCCAACATAACGCACAAATAACCAGTGTAAATTTATATTAACATTACTGCGACATGTTTGGTCGTTAATACACCATCTTCAGGGAGTTTACAAGTTGGGTCAGCTACAGTTACGAATTATTAAAATGATAAATTTTTATATCATTTTAGTAATTCGTAGCTTTAGCTAACGCAACTCGTAAGTTCCCAGAAGATGGCGTATTAACGCCGAAACATGTCGCAGTAATTTTAATATAAATTTACGCTACTTATCTGTGCGTATGTTGGCATGTAATAAACATTTATTGTGGTTATGTACCGTAGTTGTCATGCAGCTTGTAGTCTGATACCGCTGCACAGTAGACAGTGTACAGACATACTGCGGCACAGTCCGTAGGACAGAGTATTGTAGCAGTTTCAGAACAGCATATGGAAGTTCAGAACTCCACATCTGAGATCAGTGTGTACTTTTCGTGACTTGGCTTATGGCTGTTGAGACTCCTCCTTTACTACTTGTATGTGTATGTGGGAAATTCCCACACTCCCTGCTATATACCGGCAGATCCCCAAGGATATCACAAAGCCTTCAATTGGCTCCGTCAGCCCCCAGTCGACTCCGTCGACTAGTGGGATTACTGGTGTCATCGGAGGTGCTTCACAGCTAACCAAGAAAGCAGCAGGTGGAGGAGAGACAGGAGGATCTGTGGTGACTTCCATTGCTTTGGCTCAGCAGAAGAGTGGTGCTGGTGATGGTGGAGGCAGCCTCTCTCCTTCATCAAATGTAGTAGAGGTGTGTGGAGGCCCACGACAGTCAACGCAGGCCCAAACACAGCAGCGACAACAACAGCAGCAGCAGCAACAACAGCAAATAACTTCCTCTTCTGTTTCTTCCAATGGCTTGATTCAGCTTCATTCCTCTTCCAACACAACACCAAACCTTTCAGCATCATCTCCAGTAAATTCACAGCCTCTCCAACATCAGATACAACACCAACAGTCACCACATTCTCACCAGACAACACCACCACCACCTTCTCCTGTCTATCAGTCTGTCAGTTCTCACGTCATCCAGCAGATTTCAAACCAGCAAGTCCAGCCGACAACTTCCCACATAATACCTTACCAGTATACAGTTCATCACCAGGTCCAGCAGCAGTATCATTCAGCAAAACCTGTCCCAATCCAGCACACTGGACTCTCTCCTGTGAACACTGCTGTATCCCCTCCAAGACCCCTGTCTGCTGGAAGGGCCATCCCTTCACCCAATGTTGTTGTTGGTGGGAGAGAGGTTATTGCATCTAACACGGGAAACATTTTGAGCACTATCGGGGGAGATGGGTCAACAGGTCAACATCTAACACTGCCACCTAACTCCTTAAACCAACACCACTTGCTTATTGCGGCATCTGGTCGATCAGCTGGAGCTTCAAATTTGGTGCCACCAGTTCAGTCCCAGTCACAACCACCTTCACAACCCACGCCACCACCACAACAACCACCACCACCACCACAACCAACACCACCACAACCACTACCTCCACAACAATCACCACCACCACCACAACCAGTACTACCACCACCACCTCCAGTATTACCACCACCACCATCACCACCGCAACCGCCACCATTACCACCACCGCTGCCCCTGCAACTTCCACCACCACCTCCATCCAGCCTTTTAAACAGCGGCACTGTCAATCCAGTGACAGATCAGCAGATTCGAGTGCTGACACCATCTGAAATAATGCGCACACTCCCATCCCTAGGCCAGGAAACATACGACTTACCCTCGGCCGCACCTACGGTGAGCCACCCCAAACAGATATGCTTTTCTTTCCTGAATGGTCAAAATTTGTTATTGTTTAGATTATTTCTTTGTTTTTCTTTAATGTGAAGCTCAGTACTGTGCGTTTCCTTGTTCTTGTCATGCGATTCTGTTTATCTACTGCATTATTCACACATATTTTCTTTAAGGGGAATGTAGATGTTCAGACACTATAATTTTTTTTTTTTTGCATTGGAGCGTATTATGATTTTTTTGTGTCTAGTCGCGTATTGCAGATATCAGGACAGTAATCCGACGGCTCTGGATTCGTCTCGTGTTTTATTTGACTGAAATTTCGTCCATAATTTTATGAAACAGGTAAAGATGAAGGCATTCGGGAGTCAGGGTTCTGTTACGTGGGTTCTGGTCATTTTGGAAGCAATGTTAGTCTCATTAGAGGGTCTGCACTGTTGTGTCAATTGTGTTTAAAGTGGGTTTAGGCTGTTACTGCCGACTTTGAGTGTTGTCATTTCAGTTATCTTTATTTAAAGTTATGTAACATGCAAATTCAAGAAATTTGGTTCTTTGCTTATTAGGACTCATAACCGTATGACAGTTACAGTAGCAGTACTGCTGAAGAATAACTAAAAAAGTGGCAGGGAGCGAACTTGGACTGATTTGAAGTGCTGTCTGAATTTGCATCTAGGGACTGCGTGGAACCATGAGAAATCTCAGGGTAGTCACTCTCTTGACCAAGATCCAAAACCACATGATAGTCAGTCTCTTGACCAAGATTCAGAACATTGTGATATCCAGTCTGTTGGCCAAGATCCAGAATCTCATAATAGCCATTCTCTTGGCCAAGATTCAGAACATTGTGATAGCCAGTCGTTTAGCCAAGATCCAAACCCTTATGGTAGTCAGTCTGTTGGCCAAGATCCAAATCCACGTGATAGACAGTCTCTTGGCCAAGATTCAGAACATAGTGAATGCCAGTCTGTTGGTCAAGATCCAAACCCTTATGGTAGCCAGTCTGTTGGCCAAGATCCAAATCCACGTGACAGCCAGTCTCTTGGCCAAGATTCAAAACATCATGATAGGCAGTCTTTTGGCCAAGATCCAAAACCACATGATAGCCAGTCTCTTGGCCAAGATTCAAAACATTGTGATAGCCAGGCTGTTGGCCAAGATCCAAAACCACATGATAGTCAGTCTCTTGCCCAGGATTCAAAACATTGTGATAGCCAGGCTCTTGGCCAAGATCCAGAACCACATGTTAACCAGTCTCTTGCCAAATTCAGAACGTTGTGATAGCCAATCTGTTGGCCAAGATCCAGAACCTCATGATAGCCAGTCTGCTGGCCAAGATTCAGAACGGCATGATAGCCAGTCTGTTGGCCAAGATCCAAAACCACGTACTAGCCAGTCTCTTGCCCAAGATTCAGAACATCCTGATAGCCACTCTGTTGTGCAAGATCAAACACCACATGATAGCTAGTCTCTTGGCCAAGATCCAAAACCACATGTTAGTTAGTCTCTTGC
>Ga0131853_10025562_pt1 | contig 10640 bp, 3 predicted proteins | sample TergutLab28metaG_FD_92764 | JGI IMG/M metagenome (GOLD analysis project Ga0131853, IMG submission 92764) | Labiotermes labralis P1 segment gut microbial communities from Petit-Saut dam, French Guiana - Lab288 P1 (version 2) (version 2) | ecosystem: Host-associated > Arthropoda: Insects >... | reverse complement strand
CCTCTACATGTTTCGAGCACATGTGCTCATCATCAGGAGGTCAAAATTGCATTACACAGCCTCTGGTATCATCACACTGAAACAAGTGAGTGGTCTAAAATTACTAAAATACAGTTCTATAAATATGAGCAAATAGTAGTGAAATTTATGTGTGAGTTTTTCGGGTGTGATTACTGCTCGAAACATGTAGAGGCATGAAATAAAACTTATTGTGAAACAAATTTTGTGCATCAAGTTGGTTAAATACTGAGATAAATATACTGAGATGCACGGTCAGCAAAACGTCAAAAAAAAAATGAATGTTTGTTTCTTCTCAGAATCCTCTTTATTTCATCTGTGTACTCTTCTTCTTAAACCTGTTGATATCTTAGTGGCGTCCTCGCCTCATGACCGATCCATTTTAGGCCTATCTATGGGGTTATCTTGCCTGTAGGCAGGAGGATGTTCAGTTTTATCATTCAGGTTCCCCGTGCAAATTAGTACTATATTTCTGTATCTGACAGGGTACAGTCTCCCTGGACATTTCGTCCTTCTGACGTACTGTTTGCCCACCCGATTTTGACCCGTAATTTTGTGGTTGCAGTTATATTCTCATGAACAATTAAACCACACAGTTGTAATACTCATGTTCGTGATTCTTACATGTAGCTTCTGTTTGTGCAGTTTTCAGCTCCTCTTTCTACCTCTAGTAGGTTTAAAGTTCTCTTGAACATCGAGCCCTCCGACACTGCGGAGAACCAGACCGCGTGTCTCCGCCATGTAACACCACGGATAAGATGGCGGCTCTGTGCATTTTAATCCGTATTTGAAGAGGGTAGACAAGAAAGCAAATCGGGAACTGAATGTTAGCAGACTTTCCTGGAATGTTACCGAATGTTGCCGAATTTTTTAAAAATGCATTTCCGGTCTTTATTTCTTATCATAAAACATTTCTGCTTACCGGTGTGAACAGTCGTGAACACACAAGTACTTAATTTTCTCTGCGATAGATGGAGACCAGCTTCTTTCTTAATGTACCTTATCTCTCTCTTGTTTGAAGTGTTTGTAGTTTCATCCAAATTATGAATGGCAGAAGCCCAAACCCGTAGAAAGTAGTGAATACTTCTAGCCATTTATGACGTACTGTAAATTTTTGTTGCATAAATGTGACTCAAATTTGGGCCTAAGAGGGAACAATAAAAAAAGTAATGTATAAAACTGCGTAATCGCACACTAGAGCAGGCCACGAAGGCCTAGAGGGGGAGTACTGTTTCTTTAACCTCGGCGGTAGATGGGGTGGGTGGCCGACGCCACGCCCCGGCCGCTTTACCCCTGGGACTGACCCGTACCCATTGTATAGGAGGTTGAGGGGCCCCAGGGCCGGTCTGGTTGCGTGTGGAAAATATCGCCCCTACCGGGATTCGATCCCCGGTCCGTCCAGCTCGTATCGCGTCTCTATACCGACTGAGCTATCCTGGCACGTGCGTAATGAGGAGCTTCGTGATAGGAATTGGTCACAGAATGTTTTTAGTGTGATCAGTTAAGGAGGCGGGATGGGTAAGGAAATGTGGCACATGGGAGGGGGGGGAGAGAAATATCTAGAAGGTTTTTGGGGTTTTGGTTGGGCCATCTGAAGGAGAGGCCACTTGGAAGAGACAGGCGTATCTACGCCTGTCTCTTCCAAGTTGAATAATATTAAAGTAAAGCTTCATGGAATAGGACGGAAAGGGTGTGTGCTGAATTGATTGGCTTCAAGACTGAGAAGAGTGGCAGGCTTTTGTGTACACTGTTATGAACATTCGGCTTACCATAAAAGGCCGGGAATTTCTTCCCTGGTCCAAAAAATATTAGCTTTTCAAGGCGGGATTATTCGCATGGACTTAGTTAAGTGGAACTCAGACTCAGAGATAGACGAAATTTAGTGCGTGGTTCGAAGCGTCTTTGTGCGCTGTGTAGACTGATTTATCGACAGCATCGTCAAATGAATTACAGTCTGAAAATGTTGAATATGTAACTTCTCCGCAGTTTGGCAGTTCACACACACACACACACACAGTCATTTGTCCTTTGAAAGAAATATTGCTGATGTAAAATTTTTGAAAGAAACACTTTTGTAACGGCCTCCAACCAAAAGGGGTCCCGTAGACGTAATTTATGGACCAGAAAAAGTGAGAAGATGAAAACACGCCAGTCTGTGGCCGCTGTTTATGTAACAAAATTGACACCAGCGACTTTGAATTCTGTTAGTGCACTAATGTCGGCGTTGATTTTTATAAAATGTTTTGTGACTCTCTAATTCCGTGGGTTTGAAGAACGTTTTTGAAGTACAATACACGTAAAATAATGACAAATCACCCGTTGAACCGACCCCCTTTGCTGTTTGAACGGTGCACGTCCCATATTGTGACAAACACTGCTTTAATCTTTTGACGCCTAACGTCAACTATAGTGGTCGTACCGCACCGCTAACCTCTAAAGTTGCATTTTATATATTTATTCAACAAATATAGGGTACTGAATATTTTAAACATGGCATATATATACTGTCCGTTTTTTTCTCTTCAAAATGCAGTTTGTTTCATCTGTATTATCCACATTTTATATACAGAGTGTGCTAAAATTAAAAAAAAATAATTCCGGTTCCAAAAGGTTAAAGTCATTAGGCTAGTATTCCTTCCGCGTTGCACAGGTTTTGTCCGCTTATGTTTCTGTTGCACGACTTGTTTTTCTTTTATTAACTTGTATGTCCTATATCGTATCTCGTAACTTCTGGTAAAAGCGATACAGTTTTAGCATACGTGCAAAAACAGTAACAAAGCGGCCAATTGTGCGCTGAATACATGACAGAAGGCAGGAAGGTGTGGGGCGAAGAGGGGTATTGGATGGGAGATGATTGCTGATGTGTCCGCTATATAGACGTTTAGCATTTCGACGTTAAACAGCCGTCTGACTAACCAACAGCTTTTTATATTGTCTACGTTTCGAAGCGTTTGATTGCGTTTCGAACGTATTTTAAATATTTTGGGGGGAATCGTCAAATATTTCGTTTCCACATGCGCGCGCAAAACGCCTGTGGTTTCTGTTGGCGTTCGGCCGAGAATGTGATTGATAAGTGGCATCTGCTAATTCTGGGTTCATGTTATTTCATGTTGTAATGTTACTGGGCCTCAGTCGTGTTAGTTTCATAGGCCTCTATCATACGTTATCGCTATTTCATGTTTATTAAAGGTAACGGTAAAGTGATCCCGTTACGGGCCCGGTGTGGCCCAGAGGGTGGGTAGAGGTATAGCTCTACTCTTCTATGACCGCGGCACTAGAAGGGGGTGAGTGGTCAGCAGCACGCCCCGGCCGCACTTTACCTCCTCAAAGACCCGCTACTCATTTTACAGGAGGCTGGGTGGGCCCCAGGGCCGGTCTGGACGGGCGGAAAATCTCGTCCTCACCGAGATTCGATCCCGGACCGTCCAGCCCGTAGTCAGTCGCTATGGCGACTGAGCTACCGGGCCCAAATTTCATGTTTATTGCTGTCCTGAAATCCTCGAAGATATTTCCGCATCAAACGTTTAAGGACATTACTCTTTTCCTCATTCTAACCTCGTGTAAATTTAGTGATCTTCAACACAAGAGTGCAGTTGCATCTCTCCATTTTATGTAGAATGTCAGTCTATAGTAAGCTTCACTTTATAACTTAAGGAACAGTTGGGCTGGCATGTGTCATTGGTTTGTTGTTCATATACTGGCAGTTGATTCAGAGATGAGAATAGTAAGTAAAGCTGTATTGGCCTACCCCGGTATATAATACTGTTGAAGGCGCAGCCCATTGTTTGTTAATTCGACAAAATGAATTAAATAATGTAATTTCTTTCCTGCGATGTTCCAAGGGTCATTATGTACCGTTACGTTATGCTACAAATTAATCTTTTGCTTGTAGCTGGACACGTTCAGCACTTAATTTAATTCGGTTTCCATCGGCGTCTCTGCCATTAACAGTCCCTCTGTACATTAAGCTCTGCTACATTACTCGCTGGGTATCTTGCTGAGGATCGCAGGTCTTTCTGGTCCGGACTGTTGTACAGGAACAATGAAGGGAACGTGCCCCGCTTTATCTTAAGCTAAATGTTCGTGGCTTCTATTGAACATAAATTTTACTTTGCGTTGGATACTGACAAAAAAATTGACCCTTGCAAACCCAGTTGTTAGGCCAAGTGTGTGTACTACCAGGTTTAACGTTCAAAACTCCTACGTTCTGCCCATACAGTGTATTTATGTGTTTTATGTGGATCTGAGAACAAACAGCGATTATTTCCATATACAGCATTAACTGACTGGTTTGTATAACCGAGACGGAAAGTGTTTACTGTGCGGTATGGACTTAGTCTTTCAAATAAATATAATTCGCATTCAGGTCCAAAATTCACCCTAGAACAGGCCGTGAAGGCTGAGAGGGAGTGTAGAGATATAGCTCTACTCTTTCCTTCACCTCGGCGTTAAATGGGGGTGGGTGGTCAAGGCGACGCCCCGGCCGCTTTACCCCCCAGAAATACCCGGTGCATGATGAATAAAAGCTGGTTGGGCCATAGGGTCGGTCTGGACGAGTACGGAGAATCTAACCCCCTACCGAGATTCGATCCCCTGATCGTCCATCCTGTAGCGAGTCGCTATACCGACTGAGCTATCCCAGCCCACTCTGTTAAGCTTAGTCTTTATTAAAACTAAACACGCGAAGAAAGTATTGTATATAGTAATTGTCGTAAATTGTTGCTTGGACAGACGCATTCACCTTAGTGATATAGCCATGTCAAACTCTTAGACGAATCTCCAATCGTTAGTTTTGTGTTTAGTGGAAATTGCCGTACCCTATAATAATCGATAGTGCATTTTGATTTTAAGATATGTTTTTTTTTTATTAAAATATAACTGCCGTAATGCACATCTGCACGGGGCATGAGAATAGCGATTTTGTACGTGACGCTTTTTTATTGCTGTCGTCAAGTTTGGCGCCACAGCAAGACAGTTTAAGGGCCTCGTGCTCTTAAATGACAACAAGCGACCGCCGGTATAAATCTTAACTCCATCGAATAGATTAAATCGTCCGCCCCGTCCTCTTTGTGTGGGGAAACTAAATTTCACGACTGTTCGATTTAGTACACTTGAAGACCGGCCATTCGGCACAGAGAGACGCGGAAGAGTTTAGCTCGCAGCACCCAAAGGAGACTGAGCTGCCACATCTACTAAAGGGCAGGCGGACCGTCGATTGTAATGGATTGCATGACAGTCCACAGTACGTCCTTCTGTTGCGTATAATTCTTACGCACTCCTTCCGTAATCAATAGCAACAAGGCAGCGATGCACAGCCGGCCTTTATTGCAGCTGGTGCCGGCCGTCTTCCTCGAGAATTGCCTGCGGCCTGTCCAGACAAGCACTAAGGCATGCTTTGTCAGCTGTGTTTCTTAGGACATTTTCTATTGCCACGAATATGCCATATCAACACAGTGTTTCGGAAACAGGAAGTTTTTCCTTGTATTCATGTTGCATGTTTGTGTAGATACACCAAATGCGCCAAGCTACGCGCGCGCGCACACTCATTGTGGATACCTGAGGCCAAAAAATACCCCCACCGAGAAAAACAACACCGAAGAGAACCCAGAAGACGTCAAACATACTAACCCACTAACCACGTACCCCCAACACAATTGAATACCATAGACAACACAACCTATTATCACGGCCCCAAAACAACCCCCCCCCCTCACCCCCAATACCTAACCATAAACGTACATCCTACCAGTCATTGACCATTAGACTTCCCACTAAATAAACTGACTGTAACGCGTAAGGATGATGAGATCTCAGCATCACCTCGCAATATAGGCATATATATGATAACTCTTTGAGCAAAATTGTATTAACCTGAAGATGGCCGCTATTGGCCGAAACATGTAGTTATTTTTTGCTATTAAATACCATCATAAATCCATACTACCATAGTTGTGGTTTCATGACTGATATTTACTTCACTATTAGTACTAAGAAATGTAGTTGACAAAATGTATGGGATACTGTTGTCAAAAATGTATATGAACCAGATACTGTAATTGCGAAGAGCTGGGAAGTGCGAATTGATGTCACGTTTTCTGCTGCAAAGTGATAGATCTCTGATTTTAGACAGAGCTAGAAAAAGGTTCTTCAACCTGCCTATAAAGAAAGGCCTTACTTGAATCTAAGACTCACATCCAGCCACTAAGAATTAGTGTTAAATCATTGGACAAATTTTAATTTCGATTGACAGTTCCCATTTATTAAGGTGCTAGCTTATCAGCACAAAGGCCAGTTACAAAACTTGCACAAACACAAACAACACAAAAAATTGAAATTGTGGCTTAAAATTGAGACTCGTGTTAGCTGAATAACTAAAACCGTGGCTAATATGCAACATGCTCTTACCGTTGTATCTGTGCCAAAGAACTAATTTCCTTACAAAATGTATCGATATCGCTGCGTACCAAATTTGGAGCTGTTGCGCTTCTAGCGGGAGGGTGACTTTGCGTGCTACAGGGAACGGAAAAGTTTCCGATTTTACGAGACCGAACTCCGAGAATAATATTATCAATATTATCAATGTTATCAATATTATCAGTGTATCAATGTTATCAATATTATCAATATTACCAATGTTATCAATATTATCAGTGTTTTCAATATTATCAATAAGGAAGGACAAAATTTGGATCCTAAAAAAATTGAATGAAAAAAGGACTTCGAAATGATGCCTTCTAACATGTAAAGTGTGCAACTTTAGAAGCTGAAGTTATTAGCTTCCTGTCTGTCTGTCTGTCCAACCGTTTGAAACAAATTGGCTGTCACCGAACGGGTTTTCATTAAATTTTGTATTGGAGAATTTTTGTCGAAAGTCTGTCGAGAAATTTCAGATTTCGTTAACATGTGACAAAAATTGTAGCGGGTACCGTAAATGATTATGTTTATGATAACATGTCGCTAAACTATTCTTAGAATGAGAAAAATAATTTCCGACTACATTTGTAGAGAAAATGAATGCACATATTTTGTGTGCAGTACTTTTTTCGGAAAGTCTTGCTTTTTTTGTGAGATAACGTGGAAAATTGCGGAAGAGCCAGACATGCCACAGGTGACAATGACTATGAGAAAAAGATGAATTTGCATGCCGGATTTGTTTGTTTTTGGTGCCACAGCCCCCAGTGGGCCAGGGCCTCCTCTTTTACGAAGTTTCTAGAACACACACAAAGACACACCACAGTCAGTAAGACTCCTCTGGGCGAGTTATCGGCTCGTCGCAGAAACCTCAACACACAACACTCACAACAGACATCCATCCATGTCCCCGGCGGGATTCGAACCCGCAATCTCAGCAGGCGAGCGGCCGCAGACCCACATCATAGACCGCGCGTCCACTGGGATCGGCGCATGCCGGTTTACCAAGGCAGTAATACAGACGCACGCTCATAATATTTAATACATATTGCTGCATAACTTGTTAATACCGTCTGATCTGGTAAAATATTTTAGTGCAAAACTGACAAAGACTGAGAAACTATACAACGATTTATCTGTTGTTACGATGTTCGGCCAATTTGTAGTTAAAATAAGGTCATAAGCAAACTAAAATTCTTTTGTTTCATTGCAGTAGTTACGTGTAATGTGGGAAGAAATTGCGAATTTTTTGGTATATAATTTTTTTTAAAGCGGTACGTATTATTGACATAATTTCGTTGCCTGCAAATTTAGATTGTGAATGAACAGAGATGTTACGTATAATTAGTTTAGGACTGTACGGTCGAATGTGGTTTGTGGGTGTAATTTCATTAATCATTTCGAAGGTATTAAGCAGTGAACACGGATGTATTAAATTTTCACTGCACCAACTGTTAACGCGAATGCTCCACGGTGTTACGTTGTGCGAACTTGGTCTATCCTGTTAGCCCGTTGCTTTCTTATTTTTACCACATTCGAAAATGCCAGTTTATGAAGGTTATGAACAGACTCCGAAGATAATGTCTACATGTGCTTCTAGAGGGCAGTAAATTAGCTTTGTTATAGCGTCGCACCGCGCGCGCGCGTCTTGCTGCTGTGCACCGAGTGCAGACGAAACCGGTCATTGCTCTATTACTTCGTCTGGATCCCAGTTTTCAATTTCACCACTCGGCTGCGCTAGTTCTGCTTAATAAATATCCAACTCCCATCTTTCCTGTTTGCAAAGAAGTGAATCAGAGTTCTTCTCTCAATGTCCCCTGCTTGATTGAGTTCTTGCCTTTCTTCTGTTCTTGTACTTTGGATTAAATTGGGAAGAAAACATATTGGTGAAAGACGAAGACGTCTGTAGTTCACTTGGAGACCGGTAGTGGCAGCACCAGTTAAGTTCATCCATTGTTATGTAAACCGAACTCCGATCGCTTCTTCTCGGTCAGGAAGTTTGATAAATGATATCAGGCTACAGACGTCTTCTTAAGAGAGGCGTGAAAACATTTCTAAATGCTTGTACGGAGAGAGAATATGTGTATTGTGTTTCCACACAGTGCTCTCGGAATGGAATTTCTAAGAAAATGTATGGAAATTAAAATTTTGCAAGGGGGGGGGAGAGAAAGAGAGAGATATATAGATAGTAAAATTGCGTGCAGATGATCAAGTTCGAATGAAAGTTGTCAGCTGCCTGATAATCAGTACAATTGGTAAAGCCAGGCTCTCTTGCAACCAGTTTTAGACAGGCGTGCACGAAGTGGCAGGAGGAACATGTGGCCATTGTTAACAAACATGTGTGAGTATAAAACAGTGAAAAACAGAAGGGATTTACTTGCTTCATCGGTGGTATAGCACACATCACGGACCGTGATTGCGTGCGGATATTGCTTTCCGAGGAAAGCATATAATAGAGGCTATGTGGATGACAGACGTAGTAACTCAGTATCCATCCATTAACCTTCTACAGCTCAGTGTTAACTACATGTACCTTCATATTTAACACTAAGTACTCTGCATTGTACCCACACAATATTCTTGTGCGTTCTGTATACTTCTTACGGTAAATTGCTCTTATTCTCCGGGTGCTGTAATGGAAGCACCCTGCTGTAATGGAAGCACCTTTCGTTCTCTGTGAGCTACGAACTGAATCTTTGTAGCGATGTAACGTAAATTAATTTGAGTCGTCAGGGGATTAAAATTCCGTTCGCTAGATATCTGTTGCGTTTGTGAAAACACGGCAGCAATACCGGCTGTTTCTATGTGCTCTGCTGGCTGAACTGGATGTGCTAAGGATCATTTTTGTCTCAGTTTCTTATTACTTATGAAATCCTATTGACATGAACACGTTCAGTGACTCGTACTGGAATTCAAACCCATTTCCTTTTACGTACTTCTTTGTGCTGTAATTTCTAACAGACGTCAGGGACTGTCTTTGTAGAATTACTGTCCTGTACAACAGGTAGTCGATACAGTCTGCAAAGACACTTCGAACAATAATATAATAATATAAATAGCCAACTAGATGCAACAATAACAAATTTTATTGAAGATTACAATTACTTCTTTGTGCTGTAATTTCTAACAGACGTCAGGGACTGTCTTTATAGAATTACTGTCCTGTACAACAGGTAGTCGATACAGTCTGCAAAGACACTTCGAACAATAATACAATAATATAAACAGTCAACTAGATACAACAATAACAAATTTTCCATAAAATTTGTTATTGTCGCATCTAGTTGGCTGTTTATATTATTGTATCAATGATGCACGGTCACACAAACACCACACTTCGAACCCCTGTAGGCCTACTTTGCACTGATAATTGAAACACGCTATTTCTGTGAACATGCAAGTTGGGCTGTATCTCTTTTGTGTCACCGCCGTTATTGTCTTTCGCCAAACACAGACGAAATACAGCAATGGATGTTTCGTTTAACCTAAGAGATTTACGGTACATAAATTTCAATGTAAGCCCTCAAACGCCCGGGCGTGCCCAGTCACGTGTGTGTATTTAATTGTTTTAAGTCAGTTTCATTTTGTAATATGGAAGCTAGAATATCTAGAAGTTGTTACGGTTTCGGTTGCAAAGAATGAAGTCTGTTTTGTCTTTTTAATTTTCAGTACCTGATGTTGAGTGTAATTCATACTCTTTGTTTAAACAAAGAGAAGTTCATGGTATGGGCTGCTTTGTTCGGCTCGCAATGTTAAATTATGCAAGGAATAAAATATCAACTTTAGCGTGAAGTTACTTGCCGAGAAACCTTGAACAATATCGGCTGTGTTGCCTGGTTAGAAATTACAGAGAGTAGCGAAATAACCAACTTTGCCCTTAAAATTATCTCATTGGTATAAAATTCGATGAAAAAGGAAAACGCGAAACCAATTCCATGTATATTCTACTTACCATATGAGCGTTTCTTTTTTACAACCGTAACTGCTTTAAGCCTACAAATACATGGTTTTTATGAGTGGCAAGTTGTGTGAGAGACACGGTTTTCAAGTGACCTGTGCTGTTCTTAATGAAGAGGTAATTCTGTATATATTTATTTATTTACTGCAATTGGGTTGTTACCCGGTGGCAGTGGTTATTTTACATGTAAACAAAACATGAAATTGGTTACTAATAGATTTAAGTCGGGAGGGCTACATGAGAAGCATGTAGT
>Ga0131853_10025561_pt1 | contig 10640 bp, 14 predicted proteins | sample TergutLab28metaG_FD_92764 | JGI IMG/M metagenome (GOLD analysis project Ga0131853, IMG submission 92764) | Labiotermes labralis P1 segment gut microbial communities from Petit-Saut dam, French Guiana - Lab288 P1 (version 2) (version 2) | ecosystem: Host-associated > Arthropoda: Insects >... | reverse complement strand
TTTAGCTAGACGTACAGTAGAGCCAGCTGTTAATTACCATACACATTATCTTACTAGCGAAGAAAACATTGATCCACACGAATTAGTAGCCGATAAACAATCTTTTCTTGATGACATGATCGGTACGATTGAAAGCGAGGAAGAAATGGATATTGAAATCTTGGATACTGAAGAAATTGATGCAGACCCATACATAGAAGTTCAGCCAAATGATGATGGTTTCCTATCAGCTGAAGAACTAGATGCAGATGGTGTTAAAAACTTAATGAAGCATAAAGGTAGAACAAACATAAAGGATTTGGTACATACAGGCTTGGAGTAAGACTAAGCGATATAGCAACTAGCTCATAATTATCTACATAGCAGAACCCTTTATCCAATCATTTTGATCGAATAAAGGGTTCTGTTTATTTTGAGTAAGCTTCTTTTATAAGATTCGGCAGTCTCATATCTGTTATCTTTAAGTCAATAAGTAAGCTATTCACATATTCATAGCTAACATTATTGCCAATAAAACCATTCGTGATTAACATTTTGAACATGTCACCATTAATATTGCCATTGATCAACATCATGCAAGCCTCTTGTAAAACTTCGCCAAATACTTCTCGTGAATCTTTATCTTGTAAGCCGTGTACGTCCTTGAATAGATCGGTTAAATAATTTACTCGCTCAACATCTAAATTAAGCTCTGTTAAGATATTTCGGATGTATTCATAATCTTGGTTATCTCGATCAATGATTACTTCATTTACTTTATCAGCAAACTGTTTTAATGTGATTTGATTGGAATCTAGTAATTGAATAGAGCCTTTTAATAAAGTTTTATGAATCTCATAGTTAGTCATTACTCTTTCACCTCGCCGTTGTCTAATTATATCATGAAAATAGGATTTATGCGAGACCTTAACTAGCCAATCAAATAATTATGACAGGGCGAAAGGTTCCTTTTATTTTGAATTCAAATTGGTGAGGATACTTTTCCTCTACAAATTTAAACCCAAGCATTTGTTCTGTGGCTTTGAAGTAAGGTAGACTGTTTACAATAGAAAAATTTCCAGATTTATTTTCTTCGTTCAAAATTAAGAAAGCTCCCTTACTTTCTCGTTTCATCATATCGCCATGAATAACGAAACCAGTTATTCCTCGGACTGCCAAATTAAAGATTAGAAATGGTATCATTCTATCGCTTAGTTCTACACAGAGATAGATATAATCAGAGGAGATGTAATCATCTTTTTTACGAGCTAGATTCCAGTTACCGATAATCAAAGCACCAGTTCCTGCACAGAAGTCACCTGTACGTCCTTTTGTATTGCCATTGCCAAATAACCCAACTAGCTCTGACATCAACTCCGCTGTATGAGGTGGTGTAAAAACTTGCCCTTTTTTTGAATTAGCTAAATTTTCTTGAAAATATGTGCTAAACCAGTCAAAGCTTAGGTCATGAGCAAATAGTTCTAACATTTCCTCAAATACTCGCTCACGTTCTGTCCGATTTTGTAAAATTTTCATTAATTTATCGGGAGCAGTTGAAATATCATCTACCCCTAAAATTTTATTAATCTCATTTATTATCTTTTGCCATTGAGCGTTACTTATCATTTGAAATTCCTCCACATAATTATTTTTAAAAAAGAACTCAGACGAGTTCTAGTTAATCAAAATGCCAATGTTGTTGTTTCAAATGATTGATAGCAACAACTTCATTATCTAGTTGGTTAAGTGCCATCTGATCATAATGAGCTAAAAGCAATTCTTCACCGCCTATCGGTTCAATACATTCCCATGCAACAACACGTATCCATGCAGTATTGTTATCTAAATCAATGATCCGTTCATGATGACTTTCACCAACAAGTCGAAGTGTGTCCAAATTTTCCGATGTACATGTTGCTAAAGGTTTTCTTTCAATCTCTTTAAACTTCGAGAATTTTATTTGATCGTCACCAACCGTTTCAATCTGCGTTTCTTTGGTAATCACATAGATGTTATACGTCAGTTGAAATTTTTCATCTTTATTAGCAGTAGAATCAAATATTGTTGCTTGACTTGCTAAAAAGTTACTAAAATCAAAACCGAGTTTAAAATAAGTGCAACTTGTTTCGTCAAAAACTTTCATGACTTCTTCGTAATAAGGCTTCTTTTCAAACGTATCTAAAATGCTGTCACGGGTTGCACTATCACGACATTCGTGAATGAGAATGACATACATGAGAATATCACGAATCTCTTCCTTTGTTATTTTCATCAAAGCTCCTCCTCGTCCTGTATGTCATTCCAATCTATGTTACTAATTAATGCTTCTACTTCATCGAATTCATTATCATTGACCGTTTCTTGATTTTCTGGAACTGGCATAATCAAAATATTTTTACTGGATTCTATGGCGAGTTTAAATCCAGTTGAAAACCCTAATTTAAAAAACTCTTGAGCAAACATATTCAGTGATTGGCTTGCTTTAAAATAATCTTTGACATTCTCCTCGAATTCATCATCAATGATGGATTCACGAATCTTTAAGCAAACCTTTTGTTGCTCTAATTGTGATAACCAGAAACATGCCATTATTTCTAACATTTCATCTACTCCTGCATTGTAATATGCTTGGTTCTTGTTAAAATCTTTGTTGCTTTGCATTGATTTTTTAATACATTCCCTCACTTTCATTTCAATATCACACCTTAATTCTAAGCTTAAACCTTTCATTTTTGATCAACTCCTCAAATTATTTTTTGAAACTATATAGTGTCTTGTGACACTAATTAATTTCAATTATACACTATATAGTTTCAAAATGCAACATATTTTTGAAACTATACAGTGTAATCAAAAACTTTTTAGTTGAAAGTTGAAAAAAAAGAGTGTAAAATATTAGTAAGTCAAGGAGGTTTATAAGCAATGGGATTAGCAAAAAAAGTTAGAATATTATTGGTTATGAGGAATATGAATATTACTGATCTAGCAAAGAAATTAGGAAAAACATCTCAAAATATATCGAATAAATTACAGAGAGACAATCTGTCAGAAAAAGAGCTACATGAAATCGCAGAAGCGTGTGATGCAACTTTTGAAAGTGGCTTTAAATTAAAGGATACAGGCGAAGAAATATAAAATTAAACTGATTGTTAGGAGCAAGAGTGATGGCTGCAATAAAATTAGAAAAGAGATACCCCATATCAAAAGAAAAGGTATGGACTTATTTAGTGAATGATGAACTTTTAAGTTCATGGTGTATGCCTTGCAATGGATTTGCACTTGAGAAAGGGCAAGAGTTTGTTTTTGAAATTGATGCGAATGCTTTTTTTGACGGTACATTTTATAATAAGGTGACAGAATTTGAGGAGCAAAATTTCTTAGCATATCAATGTATTGCTAAAAAACCATCACTAGACACGATTGTAAAATGGACACTTACAGAGCAAGATGGTGAAACAATACTTATGCTAGAGCATAGCGGATTCAAAAGATCAGATTTTATGACCAAAGCCATGTTAAAAGGTGGCTGGAAGAAAATGATGAATGAGCATTTATATGATAAATTGGTAAACTCTTAGGTTCAAAGTTTATGTAAGCCAATATGAATAAGAAAAATCAATCATGGTCATAAGCCAAAAGCGAGATGAAATTTTAACTTTAGTTTAACTCTAATTTACCTGCAATTTACCATTGTGAGGTATGATTAATGGTACTAAAGGACAAAGGTGTGATGAGGATGACAATAAAACGCCGATTATTTATAGGAAGTATGTTGATGATTGCTTTTTCTTTAATCATAACTGCAAGTACATTTTTTTTGGTACGCTTTATGATGGTTGATGATGCACAAACAAGAGGAGGACCAGGAGGTCGATTCCCTGATATGCCAAGTATTCCAGTTGTTGACATATCGAGAGCCGATGAAGCACTAGCCAGAGGGAATTTTGTTCGTGTGGCAAATGACGTTTCCCTTTATCATTCAGATTTAGGTGATTACATCATTATTCTTTCAGATAGTCATTGGGTAGAGATTGAAGATTTTAATAGCGCTCCAGATTTTCTTCTTATCCTACCAATCGTATTAATTTATTTGTTAATCGTGACCCTTTTAGCAAATATATTACTTTCAAAGTATATCTCTCGCCAAATCATCACCCCGATCAATACACTAGCAAGCGGGGTGCATGAAATAAGCAATGGAAACTTAACACACCGTATACAGTATCGTGGTGGTGATGAGTTTGATGCTGTTTGTTCTGATTTCAACGAAATGGCTTCCCATTTATCCGATATGGTTGAACAAAGGCAGGCGGATGAGAATAGTCGTAAAGAATTGATCGCAGGAATATCTCATGATTTGCGAACGCCACTTACTTCTGTCAAGATGTGTATAGAGGGAATTAGAAATGGTGTTGCATCGACACCCGAAATGCAAGAAAAGTATCTAAGTACGATTGAACGAAAAACAGGAGATATTGAATATATTATTAAACAACTATTTGTCTTTTCCAAAATGGATATTGGTGAATTTCCTTTGAACCTCGAAACGGTTAATATTAGGAATGAGCTTGAGAAAATGTTTGTTGACTTCGCCCTTGAATATAAAGAAATGGGGCTTGAGGTTACACTAGAGGAAAATACACAAGAGGACTTTGTTCTAATTGATATTGTGCAATTTAAAAATGTAATCCAAAATATTTTGGGTAATTGTGTAAAGTATTGTAACAGAAATGATGCACGAGCTGAGATAAGCTGTAAAAAAATTGATAATCATGTTTTGATAGCCATAAAAGATAACGGTTCTGGTGTTCCTGATGAAATGTTGATAAAGATGTTTGATGTTTTCTATCGGGGAGATGAAGCAAGAAATAACCCAGCCAAAGGTAGTGGTTTAGGGCTTGCGATATCTTCAAAAATTATTGAGCGCTTTGGTGGGAAGATAAGAGCTGAAAATATACCAGAGAGTGGACTTAGTGTTATGATTACATTACCAACGCAGGAGGTTGAAATTCATGAAGAAAATACTGATCATTGAGGATGATATTGATATTGCTGAACTTGAGCGTGACTTTTTGCAAATTGAAGGTTATGATGTGACAATCGCAACAGATGGTCTGGAAGGTTATAAACTGGCAAAGTCAGAAAAGTTCGACTTGATATTACTAGACTTAATGCTACCTAACATGAATGGCTATGAAATATGCCGTGGTATTCGTGGTGAGGTAGATGTTCCAATTATTATGGTGACTGCCAAAGGGGAGGACACAGACAAAGTAAGAGGTTTGGGTCTTGGGGCAGATGACTATATCTCAAAACCTTTTTCCTCTACGGAATTGATCGCAAGAGTGAAAGCAAACTTAGCTCAATACGAGAGGCTTCGTAATGGAAGTAAAGGCATGTCTGATAAGAGGAGCGATGAATTACAGGCTGGCTCAATATCCATCAACCTTTCTACACATCGTGTCTATGTAAAGGGAGTAGAAGTTGAACTCAAACATAAGGAATACGAACTACTTAAATTTTTAATTTCCAACCCAGATATTGTTTTTAGTAAAGAACATTTATACGAGCGAATTTGGGGTCTGGATGCGTTTGGAGATTTAAAGACGGTTGCTGTTCACATCAACCGATTGCGTGAGAAAATCGAAAAAGATCCGCAAAGCCCTGTCCATTTACAGACGGTTTGGGGAGCAGGATATCGTTTTAAGGTATAGAACAAATTGGAAAATGAAGCGCCACTTTTGCTAAAGTTAGCAAGAGGGCGTTTTTTTATTTACTTTTAGTTTACCTTTGTTTACCCATGTTTTAACTTTTTAGGGTTTCCAGTTTACCACTGGATGTTATGATGTATTCAAGATAAAAACGAAGGGAGTTATACATCATGGAAATTAAGCAACATTGTTCAAATCAAAAAGGAGAGATTACTATGGAATTATGACTGCATTAATCCCTGCGGTTAAAAAAGGAAGCATTTAATTTTAGCTTCTAAACAACAACAATATAGCGATGTTTCTAGTTTACCTTTAGTTTAACAATGTTTACCCGTGTTTTAACTTTCTAGGGTTTCTAGTTTACCACTAGCTGTTATTATAGATTCAAGATAAAAACGAGAGGAGCAACAAATGATGAAAACATTAATTGAAAGAACAGAAGATATTAACTTTAAGAAGGTGTTTACAATCTTTTTCGCAGCACTAGGAGGATTTGCTGTCATCTATATTCTATTTATGGCAGTTAGCGGATATGGGGATGGATTATCAGCCTTATGGAATCGTCTAACATTTACCAGATTTAGAGAACGCATGTTCACGGATATGCTAAGTACATTTAGATTTTTCGCTTATCTTTTCCTAGTTGGATTCCATGCAATCCTTGCGTTATGGGTATATGTAGATGGTAAAAAACACGATTGTCACAAAGCATTCTTACCTGTTCTTACCCTATTTACTGGATTGATTGGGTGGCTGATTTATATGATCGGTCGTGCAGACAAAACAAGTATGCAAGAAAATATGCAAGAAAGTTAAAATCAAGAGAATAAGAAGATTTCCAGTTTACTATTATTATAAATTCAAGATAAAAAATGAGAGGAGCAACAAATGATGAAAACATTAAATGAAAGAACAGAAAATATTAACTTTAAGAAGGTGTTTACAACCTTTTTCGTGGCACTAGGAGGATTTGCTATCATCTATATTGCATTTATGGCAATAGGTGGGTATTGGGATGGACTATCAGCTTTATGGAATCGTCTGACATTCGCTGGATTCAGAGAGCGCATGTTTACAGATGTGTTAAGTACATTTAGATTTTCTGGCTATCTTTTCCTAGCTGGATTCCATGTAATCCTTGCTTTATGGGTATATGTAGATGGTAAAAAGCACGGTTGTCATAAAATTTTACTTCCTATACTTACCCTATTTACTGGTCTGATTGGCTGGTTGGTTTACATGATTGGGCGTGTAGACCATACAGCCGCAATAAAGACACAAGGCAACTAAAATAAATTTAATCAACAAAAGGAGAGATTCAAATGGCAATTATAGAAGTAAAAAATTTAACAAAAGATTTTGGGCGTGGACGTGGCGTTTTCGATGTATCGTTCACAGTACAGAAAGGTGAGGTTTTCGGTTTTCTTGGACCGAATGGGGCAGGCAAGACTACAACCATGCGCCATTTGATGGGCTTTACTCGCCCTGGGAGCGGAAGCACCAACATACTATCAAAAGATAGCTGGAGTCAGCATCACGAAGTTAAAGATCACATTGGCTATCTTCCGGGGGAAATATCCTTGCCTGACCACCTAACAGGTGCCGAATTTATTAAGCAAATGGCTGATTTTCGCAAAATCAAGGATTTAAGTTATGCTAATGAACTTACAGAGCGGTTTCAGCTAGACACATCCATAAGGCTAAAACGTATGTCGCTCGGCACAAAACGCAAACTTGCCATTGTAACAGCTTTCTTGCATGATCCTGATGTTCTGTTGCTCGATGAACCAACAGGTGGACTTGACCCCCTCATGCAAGACAACTTCATTCAGTTTATTAGAGAAGAAAAAAAGCGTGGCAAAACTATTTTGCTATCATCACACATCTTTTCCGAAGTTGATGCGACTTGCGACAAAATAGCGATTATCAAAGAGGGTAAGTTGGTAAGCACCTTCTTGGCAGATGAACTTAAACACAATGCACGCAAGGAGTGGAAAGTAGAGTTTGCAAGCATAGACGAACTCGAAAAGTTTTGCCAAAAAGATTTTGAGATAAGCCTTGTAAAAAAAGAAGCAAATCAAGTCCATGTCGTTTTTTACGACAAAGATGCAAATAGGTTCATGGCGGAACTGTCAAACTATAAAGTAAACTTCGTTTCAGAGATAAAATTTACTCTTGAAGATTACTTTATGAAATTCTATCGAAACGAGGGTGAATCTCATGTTAAATAAAGCTGTTTTCAAACAAACATTAGTTCAAAACTGGAAGTTGTGGCTCATTTTCACTTTAGTAGCATCAGCCATAGCCGCCGCAATTATAAATACCTTTGACCCCCACGCCATGCGTTTGGCAGTGCAAGCCTTTGGTGCAGATGGACCAGCAGCAGGAATGGGCGGAGGACCATTAGGTACAGGAACAAGTCGTTTCGGATTATTTACCATTCCCGATTTAATGGCAAGCGGCTATTATGCCATGCTTGGTCTTATCATGCCACTTGTGTATGTGGTTATTACGGCAAACTCACTGATTGCTTCACAAATTGACCGTGGCTCTATGGCATATACACTTTCAACTCCTATCACTCGTTTGAAAGTAGTTTTTACTCAAGCCACATACTTAGTTGTCGCTTTGCTTGCAATGTTTACTGTCGTAACTGCCGCTGGTCTTACTGCATCGCAACTCTCACACAATGCACTTTGGGGGCAGAGCTACACAGCAGATGTTATAGCAACAGCCGAAGTTTTGGATTTAAGTTCCGAAGAAGTTTCAAGCAATATACGGTTTATACTGGATAGCCCAGAAGCTATGACCGTAGGTGCAGAAGCAAGAGGTGTTAGCGAAGAAGTTTATTTCCTATACCTCGAACTGTTAATGACGAACACAGCAATAGATGAAATAGCTGAATATATGGGTGTTACCTCTGAAGAAGTAATGGCAAATCCAAGCATGATAGAAGGTCAATCCCAAGTTGCTATAATTCTTTCTCAATCCTTCGGAATACCAGTAGAATATATCGAAAGCCGATTGGATGATGTTTCAGAATTTGAAGGGCAGTACATTCCAAGCGCAATGGCTTTAGTTGTTATGGCGCATGGACTTGATCACTATATGCAGGATGTTGAGATGGATGATTTGATGGTGGGTGTATACGCCGCTGCCGAATATCTTGATATGGAGGTTGCTCAGTTAATGACACAGCTAAACCTTATTGAGAATGACCCAAGCGCACTTGCGGTAGCATCAGTTGCATCGGGCTTAGAAGAAGAAACTCTGATGGCTTTTATCCAAGTACAATTAGCAGAAGCGGAGTTTGAATTTGACCAAGATATATACTTCAACATCGGTCATTTTCTGAACCTCAACATCGGTATTTTCCTATTGATGTTTGCCATAGGCGGAGTGTCCTTCATGTTCTCCTGCATATTTAACTTGACCCGCAATTCAATGGCACTTGGCGCAGGCATACCGTTCGCTTTCTTTATACTAAATATGATGGCAAGTACAAGCCCCGATTTTGCAAGTTTAAGATTTCTCACACTCAATACGCTGTACAATCCTATGGATGTTGTGGGCGGGTACGAGTTTATACCGCAGTTTATCGTAATGGCTGCAATCGGTTTGGTCTTGTATACCATAGGAATTACAGTATTCAAAAGAAAGGATTTACCGTTGTAAAGTGCTGTGTTTATCTTTAGTTTAACATTGTTTACCTACGTTTTAACTTTTTAGGGTTTCCAAACTTACTTTTGTACCTTATCAATACATTAATAAGAGCAACGAATGGATTCAAGCAATTAAAAACCTTTCTGGCTGTACTTTATCCAGAAAGGTTTTTATTATCGCCTATTGCAGCATTCTGATGGGATTTTTCTTCAATTAATAATAAAGAGATTTTCATTGTTTCGTTATAAGGAAACATTTCTTCATAACGAAACATTATAATATGGGGTGAAAGACAAAATCTTTGGAATTTCAAAATATTACGACATTTGTAGCCAATGTTCCGTGGTGTGATTATTCTGTAATATTAGATTAGGAGAATAAGATCATGCAGAAAATTAGACCAGACATGAACATTGGTAAGAACATCAAACGATTGAGATTGAACAATAACAAGATGACACAGGATCAAGCTATTGCTCAATTACAGCTAAAGGGGATTGGAGTGACGAAAAGTAGTTATGCAAAAATCGAGACTAACAGGATGAATATCAAAGTAAGTGAATTGATGGCATTATCTCAAATTTTTAAATGTGAAATATCAGATTTTTTTGAGGGGCTTGAAGAAGAATAGAAAAATAATCATTAAAAGTCCTTAATAAGATATTAATGCAGACGAGATGGAGCAAATCAAATGTTTCATCTCGTTTTTGCATTTATATTAAGATTTATACGTCAAGCACGGTTCCTAGTAAACATACAGGAAACCGTGCTTTTTATGTGGCAAAAATCAAATGTTCTTCAGTAGTGGCAAAAACTTTTTAAAACTTTTTTTAAAAAATGCAAGAAATCAGTGTTTTCAGGTGGGACTTAGTATGAGGGGGAGTTGTGAGTAGCTTTATCTCAATCACGATGAAAGGAGGTAAAAGTGATGAAGCCATCAGCTATACAAGAAACTGTCAGATTCCAATTTGATTACTTGATAAAGCGTGCGATAGATTCCACGGTAAAAAACTATCGTCGAGATGCAAAAAGACGTGCTATGCACGAAATTCCATTTGCTGATTTATCAGAATTCACTTTGGAGCGAATAAGCATTATAGATGAATACAACGTTGAAAGTGTTAGCTTTGAGGTTGAAGGAATTGCTACAGTTCACATTCACAATGAAGAACTAGCAAACGCACTCAAAGAACTTAAAACCAAGAAAAGAAACATTGTACTCATGTTTTACTGCTTAGAAATACCAGATATAGAAATTGCTGAAGTATTAAAGATTAGCCCATCAAC
>Ga0131853_10025560_pt1 | contig 10640 bp, 9 predicted proteins | sample TergutLab28metaG_FD_92764 | JGI IMG/M metagenome (GOLD analysis project Ga0131853, IMG submission 92764) | Labiotermes labralis P1 segment gut microbial communities from Petit-Saut dam, French Guiana - Lab288 P1 (version 2) (version 2) | ecosystem: Host-associated > Arthropoda: Insects >... | reverse complement strand
TATTTCAATCCACGCCTCCCTCGCGGGAGGCGACTGATTTTTTCAAACCAATCTACGACAAGATTAAAATTTCAATCCACGCCTCCCTCGCGGGAGGCGACACTGTTACGGTATGTGGTGCATTTTCAGCCCCGCCGATTTCAATCCACGCCTCCCTCGCGGGAGGCGACCTCGGCGCGACACTTTAAAAGGAGGTGACAGAGTATATTTCAATCCACGCCTCCCTCGCGGGAGGCGACATCGGGCGATACGACCCACAATATATCACAGTACGTATTTCAATCCACGCCTCCCTCGCGGGAGGCGACAGCAAAACAGTACAAAAAATACAAGTAAACTCATACTGCTTCATTAAAAGTGCAACAATCATTCGTTGATTTACACGCAAACTCTTTTGGCGATTAGCCTCCTCTCCTATGAAATCCCGCCTTTTCTTGGTGCGAACATTCCCGGAAAATACTGAACACTTCCCCTTCGCACCTATACCATGAGAATCCCTTCAGGCTCGTAGCCAGCCTTCGTTCCAATGTGCTCAATCTTGTCTTGATATCGATTCCCCAATTCATAAAAACGAAGGCTATCTCGTTCTGTGTCAATCAGTGCAACAAGTCTTTCTTTTAAAAGCTTCGACTCTGTTGCGTCCACTGCACATTCGAACACAGAGTTCTGTACACGCTGACCATAATTTACACACATCTTCGCTACTTGTCGTAACCGCTTTCTCCCTGCGGCATCTTGCGTGCTGACATCGTATGTAATCAATAGTAACATTTGCACGCCTCACTTCCATAGAAAAGGAGGATATTCATCTAAATCACCTCGCAAATATCGGGCCAGCAAAAGTGCTTGTATGTGTGGGACAAGTCCCCATGCCAACTTTTCTTCTAAAAATGGATGTGTCAATGTTTCACGCTTTCGCTCCTGCCATGCGGCTAATACAGCCTTACGCCCATCATCGTTTAACAATACAGCCCCGTTTTCGCGCAGTTCAAAATGCTCTGGTCGCACTATGCGATTATTGATTAAGGTCAGTGCCAACCGATCCCCTAGAATAGACCGAAACTCTTCCATTAAATCCAATGCCAAGGAGTTCCGCCCTGCACGATCTCGGTGCATAAATCCAACATAGCTGTCCAGACCTACTCCCTCTAATGCTGCAGCACACTGGTTCGCCAATAGGGCATAAATAAAGGATAACAGTGCATTGAATCTGTCAAGTGGTGGTCGGCGAGAACGGCCAGTGAAGGCAAATTCTTCTTTATTTTGCAGCAAAAGTTGATCCAATGCACCAAAATATCGAGCGGCACTTTCCCCTTCTAGCCCTCGTAGTCGTTCCAGAGTATCACAGGCCGCAATATCTGCAAGCGCACGCCCTAATAAATCCGACGCATGCTTTACCGCCTGCACATCCAGCCGGAGCGGATGATCTCGTGTGGCTCGCTCTAATACCCAACGGCTGTTATAGACCTTGCCGATTACAAACTGTTTCGCAATACGGCAACTAGCGTTCAAATCATCTGAACGCCGGTATTGTTCTTTGCGAAGCAATACATTTCCTCGACTCTCTCCGCATGTGCGAGCAAGAAATCTCCCTGTCGGCGTGTAAAAAGCAAGCCCGATTCCATCTCTAGCACATTTCCCCATGAGAGCTGGGGAGGCTCCTTTATAACTAAAACTAAGAATATTCTCTAAGGTATGTAATGGAACGCGCCCTGCCTGCTCACCGTCTTTCGAAACCACCACATTTTCGCCTTCCAAAGCAAGATAGACATCCTCACTGACGACAAATAGCGTATTTAACAATCGCCTCATATTTTTCCTACCTCTTCAATGCGGTTTTTCACCCATGCTGAAGCCGAGCGGTTTTTTAAGAGCTCCGGCAGACAGAGTTCTTGTAACGAACAAGATGAGCACCCCCTTCTTGGTCGCACATTGGGCGTATAGCCACGCTGAGCGTAACGGTGCATCTCCTGCGTCATAGTAATCACCTGATTGCGAAGTTCTAAGTCGAACTGTACGCCTTGCCGACGACGATGCTCACCATAAAATAGCGCCCCCTCCGCAATTGTGCAGCAGAGCATTTCTTCTAAGCATATAGCCTGTGCGCAAAGCTGCAGCTCATCCGCTCTATGCTCTTTCGGCTTGCCGCGCTTGTATTCAATTGGAAACGGGCGCCATGCTCCTTCTCGACCATGTAGGGTGATCCCATTTTCATCGCGGTAAAACTCTACGACATCACATGCGCCGGAAAGCCCTAATATATTTGAAAAAATCCGTAAATCCCGCAGAATGAGTGTGTCACCTCGTCTCTCACTCTGGTCTGCACTATGGCATTTTTCATGTAAGAGCTTTCCTTCCACCGTTTTCACATTTTCCGCCCACTGGCCCTCTAGGTGGATAAGAGCCCATTGTCTGGGACAAAAGGCAAAATGCTGTAGGCCGGATAGCATGAGAAAATCCTCAGATTGAATCATCCCATTCTCGTACATGTGATTCCATCCGGCAATGCCGCTTCATTCACTGTGACCGCATAGTCTGAAAATGCGCGCGGTGGATCTATATCTTCTTTACGCGTGACGACCACTGTTTCAAACAGCTTATGCGCCGGGGCATTGCCCAGCTCAGATTCATGTTTGAAAACAATCAGCTCCCGCACTGTCATTTTTCCTCGGGCGGCGGCGCGATCGTGCTCGAACATGTTGAGAATGGCTTGCCAAAGCAACTCTAAGTCGGTCTCTGAAAACCCAGTCACTTTACGCGCCAAGTTTGCCGAAACAAAGCCCTCTACACGATATAGGCCATAGGGCACGATGTATTTACGCCCCATCTCCGTCTGCTTCCGCTCTGCATCCGCCTCTGTTGTAATCGCAACACGGGTAATTGTCGTCTCTTGGGGAGAAATGGGATCAATCGATCGAGCAAAGCCCAATTGAACCGGTCCACGCACTTGCCCGCAGTTGAGCGCCGCTTTTGTAAAGGTCGTCATCACAGCACCAAAGGTGCGGATGTCAAAGAAGTGATCGCACATGAAATCTCTGATCGGCTCGTCTTTGCCTTTTGGATTTTTTTCGTCTATCTCCAGCTCTTTGTAGGCGCGCTTATCACTTGTGTTGAGCGGCACCCCCGCCTTGATATAAATATCGTAGCCCGTCTCTCCATCTTTCACAATTTCCACAAAATTCCGAATTTTTCGCTTTAAGCAGACATCGGTGACAAGCCCTTGCCCAGTCTCCGGGTCAACACGAGGCATATTACCCCCATCAGGGTCGCCGTTCGGGTTCCCGTTCTCCACGTCAAAAAGCACCACAAATTCATACCGATTTTTAATTGCAGATTCACGCATAGCTCTAGGCCTCCCTTTTCTTCTCGTAACGTTTTTGTGTTTGATGATAATAACCGAGCTGGAACGCTCCCTGACCGGGTAAAGTCAATCGAGTTGGGAACTCAGAAATTTCCCCCAAGATGGCTGTCATCTCTTTTTCATAGTGGATGTGCAGCCCCTTGTCCAACTTGCGTAGATGATGCTGCGCCAAACTAATTAAGATCGGGAATATCGTAGCTGGTGTTGCCGACGCGGAGTTAAAGTACTTGTCCTTGATGGTTGTGTTGATGTTGGGATTAGCCGCCTGTTGAATCGCCTCCAATACCGAAAACGCCCGTCCCAACAGATATGCTGTATGCTTGCTCTCATTTAATGCCACTGTCAATACCTCCCTTGGACAGTCTTTGTGCTCATTTTTCAGATAATATGCTTTGATAATCGCCGCGCGCCCTCTGGTAAGCTCTCGCTCTGCCCGAATACGGAGCATGACGCCGTTGAGTAATGTTGCGGGGTAGTTGCCACCGGTAAGAACTGCTCGAATGAGTTCTCCCTCCATCACCGGGGACGCTTTCTTATCCTTGGATTTCTGGTTCACTGTTTCACGGAGCAATGCCCAAAATGGCAATTCTTCGTGCTTGTCATAAGCCGGGCGGACAATTTCCAATCTTTGTTGGTGTTCCCATATGCGTTTGGCAAATATGCCGAAGCTGTCCCGTAAGAAGAAGCGTACAGATAGTCGCGCTGCATTGGGCGCAAGCCCAAGAACGTAAAAAGGTGTTTCCGGGGAAATTTCTATATCTGCCCACTTAGTAGATTGTCCGTTCGCCAAATGGGTCATCGTTGCTTTCAAGTTGGAATCTGTTATCTCCCCTTCACCACCGCCAAACATGGCAGTAAATGCATCTTGATAGGCTACCTCCCCACCCTTCGCCCAGAATACAAGTGTCATGTCACCTAGGTGCTGGGTGTGTTCGCGGTCTGCCAGAAGGGCATTCAGCGCCGCTCCGTAGGCAAAGGCGGCATGTTCTCCGGTTGGAGCGTTTTCGCCTTGTTTTTTCTCATAGGAGCATAGCGAATCTGAGTTAAAGCCCACCAAGGTCGCTCCTGAAGATTGCGCCCCCCACACACCTTTAATGGATGGGTGTAGCCGTGCAATCGGCATCTCTTGTCCTGTGACAAGACAGGTTGCTGTTTCACCTTCTTTCGCGTCATATCCAACTTGCCACGCAGCCGCGATTTCTGGGTCTTCCTGTGCAAATACGCCCTCTACCCAAAATACTAGATTCACCCCCGCCTTCACCGCCTCCAAGTTCTCCTCCAAGGCCGGGTGTGCCTCTCCTCCCTCTACAGACCAGCGTTCAAAAAAGCGTAAAATTGCCGTCGAAATATAGTTATCGACCTGTCTCAAAATCTTCTGATGCAAATCCATCGCTGCCTGAAAGCACTCTTTTGTGCGCGCTGGCTTTCCTTTGTTATCTATCTCTAGGAAATAAGAAGATGTATCACAGAGGAAATTCGCCGCAACTCCAGAAGAACGCTTGACAGGCTCAGGCACTTGCATAGTCCGCGGTCGAAGCACCATCTTCTTCCCTTGTTCCACTTCTTGCAATAACGGAACAACACCGACTAACTCCCCCTCCCGCGAGAGCGATAGCGCATACGACACCTTTGCCGGCCCCCAGCCGGGTTTCGCTATTTCTCCTTTCGCGGCTAAATCCTCATACCGTTCTACCAATGCCTGTAGGATCATCCCCTCACCTCCACATTGGTCAGATCGATCACACCGTCTTTCATAATCGCGCGGAAAAATTGTGGGCGTATGTCTTCCGGGTTGCTGTAGTCCATGTCATAGAGCATATAGCCGAAGTCCCGCTCACCTTTTAGTACCTCTGGACAGGATGAAATTTCCTTTGCCTCCGCGAAAAATGCGGGAAACTCTCTCGTTCCGAAATAAGGCATACTGTAAAATTGCCCACGCCGAATGCGCCGTTTGACAATATCCTGGAATTTCCCCGGATTATCACTGGGAGAGGCCTTGTCTGTCATAGAGAAATGCGCCTCAATGATGTACCGCACATGTTTGAGCGCCATAGTCGCCCGCTGTTGGATGTGCTCTGTGGTCGCAAGATACAAGGGTGCGCCCGATTTCATCCCCGTGTGCACACTGCGGGCTGAAATCTTTGCGCTGACTTCATTGCGGCGGATATTGGCAAATTGGATCGGTGCGAGCACATGGATCCGATCAATATGCCACCGGAGACCGGGATGCCAAAAAATACTCTCTAATATCCCGCGAGCCGCTGAAGGCGTGATAACATCATAGGAAACCCGTTCAACCTTGAACTCCGGTCGACTAAAACAGGCATCTGCGCCCCATACTTCTAATTGGATTGCTATTTTGATCATCTCTTTTCTGTATTGTGGTTTGTATATAGCACTTGCGTATCATTTACACTAGAAACCCCTTTCCCTCCTCCGCTTCAAGTGACAGACCTGTCTGGCTTCGATATAAACCCATGTTCAACAAAATCGCTGCGTCTCCTGAAATCTTTTCAATATCTCCTGCCCTGTACAATGCATCAAACTGTTCTGGATACACCGTTACGCCGTACCGCCCCAGTGCGCGGAACAGACCGCGGCTCACCTGCCCTGCGCAAAGTTTTTCTACCAACGCCACACCTGCCCCTTCAGGGATGTAAATAGTCTTCGCTGTCGATTCAATCATTCGAAAACGCTCTGCAACTGTACGGAATGGAAGTAGCCGTCCATGAATCCCCCGACGAAAGGCGTCTAGCACGCCATATTTGTCTAAGGCTCCGTCGCCCTTGAACTGGAGCAACGCATTGAAGTATATCTGTATCGTTTCAAATGCGCCGATGTCTTGATTACTTCGTTCCGCCTCTCGCATAGCGCTGATATTCGCCCCCAACAGAAGGGGTGATTTGGCCTCCGGCTGAAAAATTGTCACAATACTTTCTTCTGCTCCTCGCCGCCCCTCCCGATTGCAACGCCCAGCTGCCTGCAGGATAGAATCTAAGCCCGCCTCTGCACGGTATACTGCTGGAAAATCAACATCGACACCGGCCTCAATGAGTGAGGTCGAGACCACACGACAAGGTACCCCCTCCTTTAGCCGCTTTCGGATTCCCTCCAAAAGCCGAGAGCGATGTTGCGGATACATGAGAGTAGACAGATGGTAATTCCCTTCTCCTTGCAACAGACCAAACACTTCTTGCGCCTGTTTCCGACTATTCACAATACACAAAACCTGCTCATGTCCCGACAGGCGATTCGCCAACTCTGCATTACTTAACTTCCCTATCTGCTGAAAACGCACGCGCCGCAAGGCCATATAGAGTTCCTGCGGTTCTGTGCAAATTTCTCTCCGTTCTAGTTGTGGGGCTAGTTCGCTAAATAACCCATCCAAGGAAGGCTGTGTAGCCGTACACAAAACTGCCGTGGTTTTAAAGTGCTCCACCAATTGCGCAATCGCTAACACACAGGGTTTTAGACAGGGCACTGGGATCATTTGCGCTTCGTCAAATATCACCACGCTATTTGCAATGTTGTGTAACTTGCGGCAACGAGATGAGCGATTTGCATAGAGGGATTCAAAAAATTGCACCGATGTTGTAACCACGATAGGCACGTCCCAATTTTCTGTTGCCAGCACCATCTTATTTTTCGCCTCGTCATGCGCGTGCTCATCCGTCTCATATGTAGCGCTGCTGTGGTGCTCAAGCACATTATCCGCACCTAAAATATCACGGAATATCTCGGCTGTCTGATCAATGATGGAGCAGTATGGAATTACATAAATAATCCGTGTTTTTCCATAAGACACAGCGTGATTGAGCGCAAAGGCCAGAGAAGCAAGTGTCTTTCCCCCACCCGTGGGAACTGTCAAAGAAAAAAGCCCAGGCGCCGTGGTTGCTATCTCTATGCAGTCTTTTAACACCTGCGTTCGCCTGCCATTTAGATCATTGTTCGGTTTGAGGAATCCTTTTTTCTCAAAGTGGTCGTTTAATCGCCCCAGTAGCACAGACATACTCTCTCCGCCGGCGCGATCAACCGTTCCGTCTGACATAAACGCCTCGGTGTCTAAATAGTCTGCATCAACTAGACAGGAGTAGAGCATTCGGGTGAAAAACGACTCTTGTAGTGGGTCACTATGCTCCGATTTCAGCTTCGGAAAAGACGGTGGGGTAATTTCCGTTTTCCAGGCAGCGTAGTCTTCTAAATCGCGTTTCGACCGCCCGACAAGGGTGATTTGATCAGCACTGTCCATCTGATCTCCACCATCTGGCAGTCCCCCATGATGCCCGGCAACACAAAAGGCAGCCGAAAGCGCACCCTTGCGGATAAGCTCTCGACTGCCTGCCGTTGCATGATCTACACGCTGATTGGCCCCACGGACTCTGTCCTGAAATGCTTTGCTATATTTCCCGATATCGTGGAGTAAGCCGCAAAGATATCCCCACTCAGCCGCAGCAAACACAGAGGCAAACTCAGCGGCTCGCTCTGCTGTGCCGTGTAGGTGTTCTGATAAAGCCTGTTCTCGCTTATCCTCTGCTCGGCGCGCAATATATGGCAACATATGCTCCACCCGCCTCTTCACGATTCCTCTGTATCTGACCGCAATTATATGCTAATCTTGTCTTACCTGTCAATTCAGTAAGCAGAAGAATGTGTCTTTGTGTGAAACTTAATGCCATCCTGCGATCAACATCTCGACGATATATTTTGTCTTTGTTATACTAGACGAGGAGAAATATCACATGTCTTTTTGGGGGTATTGGCAGTATGGATTTGTCAAAAATGAGTACAGAGACTCGGAATCCGAACACGATGCAGCTAGACACCTTTTCAGCCTTAGAGATTGTAACAGTTATGAACGAAGAAGACGCAAAGTTAGCAGAAGCTGTACAGCCTATGCTGCATAACATTGCACAAGTAGCCGAATGGGCGGCAGAAGCATTTCAAAATGGCGGCAGGCTCTTTTATATGGGTGCCGGCACAAGCGGACGGCTCGGTGTGTTAGATGCATCCGAGTGTCCGCCAACCTTTGGCGTTTCGCCCGATCAAGTCATAGGCTTGATTGCAGGGGGCGACAGAGCAATCCGGCTCCCGGTAGAAGGAGCCGAAGATAACGAAAGCTTGGGACGCGATGATTTGATTGCGCACAGCCTAAGCCGAAACGACGTGGTCGTGGGGCTCGCCGCAAGCGGGAGAACGCCCTATGTGATCGGCGGCCTGCAATACGCAAAAGAACTTGGCTGTAAAACAGCCTCTGTCGCTTGTAATACCGGATCGAAGGTAGCCGCAGTGGCAGGCCTTGCGATCGAGGTGGTACCGGGCCCGGAGATTTTAACAGGCTCTACCCGACTAAAGGCCGGGACAGCACAAAAGATGGTGTTGAACATGATATCAACTGCCGCTATGGTCTTGTGTGGTAAGGCTTATGAGAACTTAATGGTCGATGTGGTGCAGAGCAACCAAAAGCTAAACACACGAGCAGAAAATATCATTATGGAAGCAACGGGTGCGTCGCGTGAAAAAGCACGGCTTACCTTAGATGAAGCAGGAGGAAGGGGGAAAGTAGCGATTGTCATGATTCTGTTGAATTGTGACAAAGCCCGTGCTCAAGCATTGCTGGAGGGGTCAAATGGTCATGTACACCGTGCACTGAAAGAAGCGAATTAAAATTGAAGGAGGAACACAAAGTTGTCAAATCAAGATAAAAACCAAGTATTATCACAGGAAATTCTACGCTTGCTGGGTGGCAAGGAAAATGTCCAGGGTGCCTTTAACTGTATGACACGCTTGCGCGTCACCGTGAAAGACATCTCCAAAATCGATGCAGATGCTCTAAAAGCGACAGATGGTGTATTAGGAATCGTGGAAGATGAAACCTATCAAATCATCCTGGGACCGGGCAAAGCAAAAAAAGTTTGTGACCTTTTCCTTGTAGACGCCGGACTGGACGGCCTCAGCGAAAGTGCCGCAGACGTAGGCGAAGACTGGCAAAAGAACAAAGAGGCGGTAAAAGCCGGTCAAAAGCAGAGCAAACTAAAGCAAGGACTTCGCAACATCGCAGATATTTTCATGCCGCTCATTCCTGCAATTATCGCGGCGGGTATTTTCAACGGGTTTGCAAGCCTGATGACCCAGACCATCGGCGCTGAGCAGGTCGCTGCGGGGGAAGGTCCTCTATTTGTCATTATCACACTCTTCCAACTCATCGGCGGTGCCTTCCTTGCCCACTTTGCCATCTTCACAGGTGTGAACGCGGCGCGGAAGTTCGGTGCCACACCGGCACTGGGCGGCATGATCGGTGCCATGTCTATCATGGCGCAAATCAATGTGCTGAGCAACGCAATTGGGCTATTTAATGCCGATGTCCCGCTCGAGTCGATTCTCACCACAGGCAGGGGCGGCATCATCGGCGTAATCTTCGGCGTGTGGGTCTTATCTAAGGTAGAAAAACGCGTGCGCAAGATGGTTCACGACACGCTGGATCTCATTGTAACCCCTGTTGTCACCCTGCTCATCATGGCGACTCTGTTCGTGTTCGTCATTATGCCCTTGGCCGGCTTTGTATCCGATGGGCTCATCTGGGTCTTAGGGCTCTTAATTGCCTCGGCGAACCCGGTTATTTCTATCATCTCCGGCTTTATCCTATCCGCCTTGTTCTTGCCTATGGTGTTGATGGGACTACATCACGGCCTCATCCCGATTTATGCGGTTCAACTAGAGGCGCTCGGCGGGGTAACGCTCTTCCCTGTGCTCGCAATGGCGGGCGCGGGTCAAGTGGGCGCGGCTATCGCAATTTACTTCAAAGCACGCAGAGTACATAACCAGCGCATACAGTCTGTCATTTACGGTGCGCTTCCGGCCGGCTTCCTCGGCATTGGCGAACCCCTCATCTACGGGGTAACGCTCCCCATGGGGAAACCGTTCATTACAGCGGGGCTCGGTGCCGGCTTCGGCGGTGCGTTTTTACGCCTGATGGACGTCATGTCTGTGGCGTGGGGGCCGTCCGGTTTGGTCGCCATTCCGCTCATGTCTACACCGGCACAAATGCTCTACTTCTTCTTGGGACTTGTGATCTCTTACATCATGGGCTTCCTCATCACAAACGCTGTGATTAAGGACTCGGAAGTCGCGGCGGTATAATATATCAAAGAAGAGCCGACGATTTTAGATGACGCTTGAAAAAATGCAAAGCCCTAGTATGATATGGTGTCATACTAGGGCTTTCGTTTGTAGTTTGTAGCCTTTAGGCCTGGAAATGCTATGCTGTGTTGTTTCTATTCCG
>Ga0131853_10025559_pt1 | contig 10641 bp, 9 predicted proteins | sample TergutLab28metaG_FD_92764 | JGI IMG/M metagenome (GOLD analysis project Ga0131853, IMG submission 92764) | Labiotermes labralis P1 segment gut microbial communities from Petit-Saut dam, French Guiana - Lab288 P1 (version 2) (version 2) | ecosystem: Host-associated > Arthropoda: Insects >... | reverse complement strand
TGTAGTCATGAGAAAAGGTTCTCCTTCGGAGCTAGTTTTGTGTGGTAACTCAACTTTACTCCTTTGGATGGCCTTTTCTCAATTTATTTTTGACACCTGTCCAATATCTATTGTATCCCTACACAACTGCAACAAAATTTCCACATCGCCCTTTGCAACACATAGAAATCCATGATATACTATCCATCATTGCGTACAAAATGGAGGGGTGCCTGATGCAAAACACAGATAAAACCATGGACAAAATTGTCGCCTTATGTAAGGGGCGCGGGTTCATCTATGCAGGTAGTGAAATCTACGGCGGTCTCGCAAATACCTGGGACTATGGTCCGCTGGGAGTAGAACTCAAAAACAACGTGAAACAAGCCTGGTGGAAAAAGTTTGTACAGGAGAGCGAACACAATGTGGGACTCGATGCCGCCATCCTCATGAACCGTGAGGTTTGGGTGGCTTCCGGCCATGTGGTCAACTTTAACGATCCCTTGGTGGATTGTAAAAGCTGTAAAATGCGCCATCGGGCGGACAAGCTGATTGAAGACTTTAACCTTGCCCAAGGAGTCACCGATGTGGTGGTTGAGGCCATGGACAACGACCAGATGTCAGTCTATATGGCAGAAAAAGGCATCCCATGCCCCCACTGCGGCAAACAGGACTTCACGCCCATTCGGAAGTTTAACATGATGTTCAAAACCCATCAGGGCGTAACGGAAGATTCCGGCACAGAGGTCTATCTCCGTCCGGAGACAGCCCAGGGGATTTTTGTCAATTTCAAAAACATCCAACGGACTGCGCGGAAGAAGATGCCCTTTGGTGTTTGCCAAGTTGGGAAAAGCTTCCGCAACGAGATCACGCCGGGGAACTTTACTTTCCGCACCCGCGAATTTGAGCAGATGGAGCTCGAGTTCTTCTGCGCACCGGGGACAGACCTGGAGTGGTTTGAATACTGGCGCAACTTCTGCCGCCAGTGGCTACTCGATCTAAGCATGAAAGAGGGCAGCATCCGCCTGCGTGATCATGAAGCGGAAGAGCTTTCCCATTACTCCAAGGCAACTACAGACTTCGAGTTCCTCTTCCCCTTCGGCTGGGGCGAACTTTGGGGCGTTGCAGACCGGACAGACTTCGATCTCAAAGCGCATCAAGAAGCCTCCGGCGAAAACATGGAATACTTCGACCAAGAGTCAGGCGAGCGATATATCCCCTATGTTATCGAACCCTCTTTGGGAGCCGACCGCGTGGCGCTTGCCTTCCTGGTCGATGCCTATGACGAAGAGATCGTAGATGCGGAGAAGAACGACGTGCGGACAGTGCTCCGTCTCCATCCAGCCCTTGCACCGATCAAATGCGCGGTCTTACCTCTATCCAAAAAGCTTGCAGAGGGTACAACGGAGATTTACCACGAACTCCGCAAGCATTTCATGGTGGAGTACGACGATGCAGGATCCATCGGCAAACGTTACCGCCGCCAAGACGAGATCGGCACCCCTCTTTGCGTGACTTATGACTTCGAGAGCGAAGAGGACAAGTGCGTTACAGTCCGCCATCGTGACTCCATGGAGCAAGAGCGGGTTCCAATTGCGGAGTTAAAGAGTTACATCGAAAATGTAATTGCGTTTTAAGGAGAATATCACGTGCGAGGTCAGCCATAGCGCTGACCCCGCTTTTTATTTTGAGGGAGTGGTTAAATCGCGTTGATTTGTAGGGGTGGCCGACCCCGGCCGCCCGCGCCCTTGCTGTTAACGTGCTATGAGCCGCGGGCGATCGAGTCGATCGCCCCTACATGTGCCGTGACGTGTCAACGCCGTTGTTCTCTCCCTATTTCAAAAAAGACTTGACAGCGCACTCGTGCTAGGATATAATAAATTAGAATTAATTATCATTATTGTTTTCAACAAGGAGACCTCAATGCAAACAAGAAATCATTCCAGAAAGCGTGAGGCAATCTTGGCAAAAATCCGCTCTACCACCAGCCATCCAACGGCGGAGTGGGTATACCATGAGCTAAAGGGCGAGATTCCAGATTTAAGCCTGGCTACGGTATACCGAAACATTCGAATGTTCAAGGAAGACGGAGAGATCATCTCTGTCGGCACAGTAACCGGGCAAGAGCGCTTTGACGGAACAACCGCCCCCCACGGGCATTTCGTCTGTACCAATTGCAATGCAGTACTTGACTTCGCCGATCCTGCGGAACATGCAGCGGTAAGGGTATATTTGGAAAACATAGGGCTTCGAGTTGACCGAGTTGATCTTGTGGCATATGGAACTTGTAAGGCTTGTCTGGCTTTATAATAAAAATGAATGAAATTAGGAGGCACATCATATGAAAAAGTATACTTGTACAATTTGCGGCTACATCCACGAGGGCGAAACTGCTCCGGCGGCATGTCAGCTTTGTAAGGCTCCGGTGGATAAGTTTAAAGAAGTAGATGAAAACGCAGGCTATGCAACCGAGCATGTAGTCGGCGTAGGAGCCAAAGATCAAATCGAGCACGATGTTTGGCAGGGGCTTGTAGATAACTTCAATGGCGAATGCGCCGAAGTCGGCATGTATCTCGCCATGAGCCGCGTAGCCGACCGTGAGGGTTATCCAGAGGTTGCAGAAGCCTTCAAGCGTTACGCCTTTGAAGAAGCGGAGCACGCAGCAAAGTTTGCAGAGCTTCTTGGTGAGGTTGTAACCGCCAGCACAAAGAAAAATCTAGAACTCCGCGCAGAAGCGGAAAAGGGCGCAACCATGGGCAAATTCGAGCTTGCCAAGCGCGCCAAAGAGCTCAATTACGACGCAATCCATGACACAGTACATGAAATGGCAAAAGACGAAGCGCGGCACGGCTGCGGCTTTGAAGGATTGCTCAAGCGCCACTTCTCCTAAACTTTCACATAGCTAGAAAGAAGGAGGACATCTTATACAGATATCCTCCTTCTTTCGGGAGTTTGTAGGGCACGATGTCCACATTGTTCTACAATGTACAACAGACACCCCTTTTTAATAAACTGTCATTATAGCATTAAACTTTCCATTCAATCCGGACATTTTCGCTTGTAGCTTGGATTTGAGAAATCAAGCCATCCACCACAAGCCGTCTGTCCTCAAAGCTCACATCACCCCAATTCGTGAGATAGCCGGATATGCTTTTTGCGTGTTCTGGCGTGAGGGTTGATGTCCTCATATCGGCAATCGCTTTCATAAGTGATTGCCGCTTTGTATCCAGCTCTTCGATCTTACTGTTCGCATATGCCAAAAGAGTGGTGTTTGCGCCCACCAGGCTATCCAGCAGCTTTTCGATCTCGGCATCCACCTGTGCAAGCTCCACGTTCAGCGCAGTCAACTTTGGATTGACCTTTGCAGAATTGCCTTTTGTCAAGAGTTGGAAACCCCGGAGCTTCATCATCATTTCGTTGCAAATGGATTCCTCAAATTCACGTACTCGGAGTGCCCCATAACCCTCACAGGCCCTCTTCCGACAGCGGAAATAGTTGCTGGAGCCCATAAGTCCGGCCCCACACCTACTACACTTTACTTTCCCGGCAAACCATGTATTCTTAGCCTTGTGCTGGCTGGGAAACTTCATGTTGCTCATCATCTTTTTGCGGCAGGTAAGCCATATATCAGAAGATACAAGTCCCGCATGGGGAGCAATAACAAGAGTGTGGTCTTTCAGTCCGGCTTTTTGCTCTTTGCTGTGTCCCGTCCTGTGTAGAAATAACAGCCGCTTGTCCCCGTGAAATCCGCACAACATCCGCTCCGTGACCTTTGAAGAAGCCTTTTCTGCACCGAGAGTGAAACGTGTCCTATACATGCTTTTGAATCGTCTCTCGCTCAAGCTGTGCGAATACAGTACAGATGTTCAGCATAGCTCATCCCATGGGGGTTGAGGTGTCAAGCTTCTCTGTTGCGGAAACAAATTCCACATTGTACTGCCGAAACAACTCCATCATCTTCGCAAAGTCAATAATTGAGCGGCCGATGCGGTCTAACTTAAGCTTCCTCATAGACCCCACCCGCAGACATCACACTATATATTTCAATCTTACGCTTCTCCTTGCTATGGCTCAAGCCAAATATGAATGAAGCATCCAAAGCAATTTTTCATAGTGCCCTAAAAATTCACAGAACATTGATATTTGAACCTGCACGATATAGTACAATTATGCCAGAAATCGGGAAAATCTGACTAATACCGCGGCGAATCCAAATAATTTTAAGGAGGCCAGTGATATGAGTGAACACTCCAAATGCCCCGTAACAGGCAAAACAAGCAGACCAGATTTCACGAGAGGTACAAGCAACAAAGACTGGTGGCCCAACCAACTGGATCTAAGCGTCCTGCATCAAAACTCCGATTTAAGCAATCCCATGGGGAGCGCGTTCAACTATGCCGAAGCATTCAAAACGCTTGATCTCCAAGCGGTGAAGGATGATATCTTTGCCGCAATGAAAGACTCGCAAGCATGGTGGCCGGCGGATTATGGGACGTATGGGCCGTTCTTTATCCGTATGGCATGGCATAGTGCTGGTACATATCGCACCATGGACGGGCGCGGCGGCGCAAGAGACGGCACACAAAGATTTGCCCCCTTGAATAGTTGGCCGGATAATGTAAATCTGGATAAAGCCAGAAGGCTGCTATGGCCGGTCAAGAAGAAATACGGGCAAAAACTATCTTGGGCGGATCTCATGATTCTAGCCGGCAACTGCGCGATTGAATCCATGGGACTCAAGCTCATCGGCTTTGCCGGTGGCCGTGAGGATGTATGGGAACCGCAAGAGGACATTTACTGGGGCTCTGAAACAGAGTGGCTGGGCGATGAGAGATATTCAGGTAAGCGCGACCTCGACAGCCCCTTGGCTGCTGTACAGATGGGACTCATCTATGTCAATCCGGAAGGGCCGGACGGACAGCCCATTCCAGCTGAGTCTGCAATGGATGTCAGAGAAACATTTGCCCGCATGGCGATGAATGACGAAGAAACCGTCGCGCTGATTGCCGGAGGCCATACCTTCGGCAAAGCCCACGGCGCGGCACCCGCGACCCATGTCGGACGCGAACCGGAAGGCGCTCCTATCGAAGAGCAGGGGCTCGGCTGGAAGAGTGACTTCGGCACGGGCAACGCAGACGACACCATCGGAAGCGGAATCGAGGGTGCTTGGAAGCCCAATCCGACCAGATGGGATATGGGCTACTTAACAGTACTGCTCAAGTACGAGTGGGAACTTACAAAAAGCCCAGCGGGGGCATATATTTGGCTCGCAAAGGACGTAGAGGACGAGGATATGGTCGTGGACGCACACGATCCGAACAAAAAACATCGTCCCATGATGACCACGGCCGATCTATCTCTGAAATTTGACCCAGTCTATGAAAAGATTGCGAAAGACTACCTCGCAAATCCGGACAAATTTGCAGACGCATTTACAAAGGCATGGTTTAAACTCACCCATAGAGATGTGGGGCCATCCACCCTGTATTGGGGTGCAGATGTGCCAAAGGAAGTGTTCCTGTGGCAGGATCCCATTCCGCAGCGCACAGAACCCCTTGTGACTGAGTTGGATATTGAGGAGCTAAAAGGTCAAATAATGGGTTCCGGTCTAAGGGCATCAGAGTTAATCCAAACCGCATGGGCAAGCGCCGCTTCTTTCCGTGGTTCTGATCGTAGAGGCGGGGCAAATGGCGGGCGCATCCGGCTGGAGCCGCAGGTTTCTTGGGAAGTGAATCAGCCGGAGCAGTTGAAGGCAGTGCTTGGAAAATATGAGCAGATACAGCACACCTTCCAAGTTGGCGGAGGAACCATATCCCTTGCTGATTTGATCGTTCTGGGCGGCGCTGTCGGGATTGAGATGGCGGCAAAAGAAGCGGGGCTTGCCGTTCGCGTCCCATTTACACCGGGCAGAACGGATGCCTCGCAAGAACAGACAGATGTTCAGTCGTTTGCAGTGCTAGAGCCAATCTATGATGGCTTCCGCAATTATCTGAAGCGAACATTTACCTCCCTGCCGGAAAGACTGTTGGTTGACAAGGCACAGCTATTGGGTCTGACCGCACCGGAAATGACCGTGCTCCTCGGCGGACTGAGAGTGCTCGGCAACAATTATGGTGCATCCCCGCATGGCGTGCTGACCGCTGTACCAGAGACGCTCACCAATGATTTCTTCGTCAATCTCTTGGACATGGCCACGGAATGGAAGCCCACCGATGACGCAAATGTGTTCAATGGCGTTTGCAGAGAAACAGGCGCGCAGAAATGGACGGCGACGAGAGTAGACTTAGTCTTCGGCTCCAACTCACAGCTCCGTGCCATTGCGGAAGTATACGCAAGTGATGACGCGAAAGAAAAATTCGTGCATGATTTTATTGCGGCATGGAACAAAATCATGCACGCGGATCGCTTTGATCTGCTAAGAGAGTAACTGTGGCAATTAAGAGGCTGCTTTTCATCGCTTTGGGGTTTGTCTTTCTAGCGTTTGGCGCGGTAGGCACTGTTTTACCCCTGGTGCCTACCACGCCCTTTGTTCTACTTTCCGCTATCTGCTTTGGAAAGAGTTCTGACAGGTTACATTCTTGGTTTCTCTCCACGCGGTTCTACCGCAAGAATGTGGAGCCCTTTGTTCGAAGACGAGGCATGACCATAAAAACTAAGTTGATCACGCTTTCCGCTGTTACATTCTTTATGGGCATTAGCTTTATTATGATGACCATACTGTCTGCCCCAATTTTTGCACGGATTACGCTGGCGATCATATGGCTGTGCCACATCCTCTATTTTGGATTTAAAGTTAAGACACTTTCTTAGCGTGTGATGGATTCGTATATGTTACTAACTTTCAAGAGGAGTGTGATTTGTTATGTCAAAGGATTTTTATGCAGCGATCAAAGAAAGGCGTTCGTTTTATGAAATCAGTTCCGAGACCAAAGTTTCGGACAAACGCATCTCTGAAGTGATTGAGACCGCGATTTTACACGCGCCCTCAGCGTTTAATTCCCAAAGTGCAAGGGTTATCCTGTTGCTGGAAGAGCATCACAAAAAACTTTGGGACTTGACCAAAGAAGCGCTAGTGAAAATCGTAAAGCCAGAGAAGTGGCCGCAAACAGAAAATAAAATCAACTCATTTGCAAATGGATATGGAACGGTTCTATATTTTGATGATGAAGCAATTGTGAAGGGCTTGCAAAAAAGCTTTCCGCTTTATGCCGATCAGTTCCCTGTTTGGGCGCAACAGTCAAATGGCATGTTGCAGTATATGATCTGGACATCGTTGCAAGTTGAGGGCTTTGGCGCTTCTTTGCAACATTACAACCCTTTGATTGACCAGGCTGTAACAGAAACTTGGGGGATTTCAGATAACTGGAGACTGATTGCTCAAATGCCATTTGGCGTTCCGACAGCGCATCCGGAGGAAAAAAGCAAGCTTCCGCTTGAAGAAAGGTTTTCCGTATATTATTAAGAAAGAGGATACTATGAAAATAATCATTATCGGAGGGATAGCCGCCGGAATGAGTGCCGCCGCCAAAGCAAATAGGATAGATCCCTCGCTTGATATAACTGTTTATGAGAAATCGCGGTATATCTCCTTCGGTGCTTGCGGGCTTCCCTATTTCGTCGGAGGCTTTTTCAAGGACGCGGCAATTATGCTTGCCAAAACCGTGGAGGATATGGAAAAAGTAGGTGTTCGTGTGAAAACCTTGCACGAAGTAAGGACAGTTGACGAAAAAAATAAAGCTGTCACAGTAAGAAACTTACAAACCGGCGAGGAATTCATAGAACCTTATGATAAGCTGATGATTGCGACCGGAGCGGTGGGGAAAACACTTGCTATCCCAGGGATGGATTTGAGCAATATTTTTGCACTGAGAAGTATGGAAGATGGTCTTGCAATTAATTTGCTTCTGCTTGAGGAAGATATAAAAGATATTGTGATAATCGGCGCGGGACCAATTGGAATAGAGGCAGTACACGCTGTAAGACACCTTGGCAAAAATGTAACGCTTATTGTAAAGCAGGATAGAATTTTAAGCCGCTACTTTAGCAAGGAGATAACACTGCTTTTAGAAGAAGAGCTGCGAAAACATTCTGTAAATGTAAGACTTGGTGAAGAGGCATTGGAAATAACTGAAACTGCCAATGTCAAAAGAATAGTCACTGATAAAGGTTCTTATAAAGCAGACCTAATGATTCATTCTATTGGAGCGGTACCAAATACAGCATTTTTGAAAAACACAGGCATCAAAATGGAAAATGGAATGATTTTTGTAGACAGATACGGCAAAACAAGCGTGAATGATATTTATGCTGCGGGAGATTGTACAAGCATATACAATGTTGTGAAAGGTGGTCACAGCTATTCCCCTTTCGCTACGGTTGCCAATAAATTAGGGCGCATTGTCGGCGAGAACATGGCGGGCGGGAATGTTCGCTTTATTGGCGCTCTTGATTCTATGTGCATACAAGTAATGGACATGGAAGCGGGGCGCACCGGGATTACAGAGACCCAAGCAAAGTCTATGGGGCTTCATTATGCTACCACTTTTATCCATGATACGAACCAATCAGGCTATTATCCGGGACAGGAAGATATTTTTGTGAAGCTTATTTATGACGCGAAATCAAAAGTAATTCTTGGCGGCGAGATCGCCGGAAAAAGAGGTGCAGTGCTTAGAGTTAATACCCTTGCCGCCTGTATTTACAATAAAATGACCACAGAGGAACTTGCCCAGCTAGATTTATGCTATGCACCGCCTTTTTCTAAGGCTTGGGATGCGCTTAATGTTGCCGGAAGCGTAGCGAAGTAGGCTATTGCTAAAAAACTACAAAGTCAAAGAGGGGCATGTAATACTATATGACCAAAGTTGAAATGCTTTGGCATCCATGCGAGGCACACCCTCGTCCTGATGATAACTACGGAAAGCACAGTGGCCCGTGTATACAAGGTATGTTTTACGCTGCCGAAAACGGCGTGACTATGATGGATTATCACAAGAGATAAAAAACGACTATTTGAGCCCATTGAAAACATAAGTGCATGGTTCTGCTGGGCGATACAGATTGCGTCCAACTCCGCGTCCGGCGTGCCGCCCCGCGACTGGGCGGTCTTGCAGTTGCCGAACGCGAGAGCGGAAGATGCGCTTGTCTAGGAGGAGTGTTTTTTATGGATGGTACTTTTGACAACTTGAAGCTAAGAGCGTATCATATGCCGCGGCCCCGTCTTGATGAGGTTTTAGATCGGGCATCTCATTGTAAATTGGCGTATGTCATTGCCGGTGCGGGGTATGGAAAAACACAGGCGGTGCGGCACTATATTACGCAACAAACGGACGCAGTGGTTCGCTGGATACAGCTGAGTGAAGGTGATAACGTCGGTTCCCGGTACTGGAAGAGTTTCACTCAAGCGGTCTCTATCGACAATCCGGACCTAGCTGCGCAATTGTACGAGTTTGGGTTTCCGGAAACTTTAGCCCGCTTCAAACAATTTGCCGAGATCCTAAGACAATCAGAACATCATGCACACAAAGCCTTTCTTGTGCTGGATGATTTTCATGTCATCCATTCCAAAGAGATCCTTACATTCGTTAGGCGCTATGTACATCTACAACTCCCCGGTGTATGCGTGATGCTCCTCTCCAGACAAGAGCCGGCGCTCAATATTGCCTCTCTGCGTTCAAGAGGCAAGGTTTGCACGATAAGTGAAGAGACACTGCGTTTTACAATCCATGAGGCAGCGGCGTTTTTTCAGCAGCAAAACATACCGATTACAAGCCAGCATCTTCCTCAGCTTATGGACGCGTCAAAGGGTTGGGCATTTGCGATCAACATCGCTTCTGTCCTTTTACAACGTGTCCCGTATAACTTTAATTATGCGTTAAACGCCATGCAGCAAAATATCTTCCAATTGTTAGAGACTGAGGCCTGGGACAACCTTTCGGAGCAGGTTAAAAAAACGATGGTCAAGCTATCGCTTTTATCCAATTTGCCCAGTATGTCTTTACAAGAAGTATTAGGTAATGCGAACCTTTTGCAAGACATCCCTGGGCTTGCATCCTTCATCTGGGTTCACACCTTCACGCACGATCTGAACATACACCCCTTGTATTTGGAGTTTCTACAAAACAAGCAGAATATGTTATCAGACGCGGAAAAACAAGAGGTATACTGTCTGGCAGCCGACTGGTGTTCGGAGCATGGTTTTTTTATAGATGCGATGTATTATTACGCGAAGTCGCGCCAGTTTGAACGCATGATCAAAACGCTTCTTTCCTATCCCTTAAAATTACCCCGTGACACCAGCGAGTATTTTTTAGAGATTTTCCAAAACCTAGATATCAGCCAAGAAGAACAGCAGGAGCCTAATGTGGCATTCCTAACAAACTATTTCATTCCTCTGTTCCTGATTGGTGCAGACCGATTTGAAGAAGCCCAGACCGCGTCTTTTGCTGTTCTGCAAAACTGGGCGCATATGGACGACCCGCTTGCCGCCTCGCTTCGTTCCGCCACATACAGCAATTTAGCATACATTGACATGTTTTACTGTACCGTCAGCCATAGATATGATGCCCCAGAGTATGTAAAACAGTCAGTGGAGCATTTGGAGCGGGTATCCCTCCCGCCGGCAGAGGCGAGTGTGTCGTTTATCTCCGCCGACATCCGCTC
>Ga0131853_10025558_pt1 | contig 10641 bp, 6 predicted proteins | sample TergutLab28metaG_FD_92764 | JGI IMG/M metagenome (GOLD analysis project Ga0131853, IMG submission 92764) | Labiotermes labralis P1 segment gut microbial communities from Petit-Saut dam, French Guiana - Lab288 P1 (version 2) (version 2) | ecosystem: Host-associated > Arthropoda: Insects >... | reverse complement strand
TTAAATTATAACTTTAGCAAGGAACAATATATGCTGCCTGAGGATGATCGTGTGATCGAAACATGTAGGAGCGTTTTAAATGTTTTAATGTAAATTTTAGACTTCTTAAATTATATATATATGTGTGTGTGTGTGTGTGTGTGTGTGTGTGTAATTAATTAAATACCATATTTTTGTGTTGACTGAAGCCTGAAATTATTTTGTTTTCTCTTAAGATGAAGGTTAACTAACTGCCTTACCAACTAAGTAACTAACTAAAAGAATAACTACCTAACGCCATGGAGCAGAGTCGTTCTTGAGTAGCTAATAGTTCCTCGGGCTAGTGAAGAAGTTTATCAAAACAAATGTTTTGACGATGGTGTATAACATACTGATACAGTCTTCCTCTCTTGGATTTTGTCCATCGTGTAACAGATACCAAGCTATTCTCAGTCACACATTGACTGAGAATAGCTTGATGTAAGGGGTCCAACAGGCTAGGTGCTTCTTGTCTGAAGAGGGAAGCAGAGCTGGCTGCTGAAACGTAGTGTTTTAGGGTTTATATATGTGTTACACGAGTGACAACGTCCAAGAGAAGAAGACTGTATCTGTAAGAAATTGCTCGCAATGTAAGGAAAGCGAAGCTTTATTACGTCTTGCTTACCACCTGTTTCCATCCTGAGCCAGATTAATCCAGCCCACAACCCATCATATTTCTTGAATGTTTGCATTAATACTGTCTTCCCATCTACGCGGCTCTGAGGCCCACCCAGCTTCCTATACAATGGGTACCGGGTCTTTCGCGGAGGTAAAGCGGCCGGGACGTGGACTTGACCACTTACCCCATCTAGCGCCGAGGTTAAAGAAAGAGTAGATCCATACCTCTGCTTCCCCTCTGGGCCTTCGTGGCCTATTCTAAGGTGAACTTTACCTATACCTTTACCTTCTCATACACCTATGTCTTCCAAGTGGCTTTCTCCCTCAGGTTTCCCCAGCAAAGCACTGTATGCACTTCTTTCTCATACGTGCCACAAGGTCGCTTTAGAAAAATATGTTAAAATTTGGATTATAGCCTTCATCCTTCCGAAAAGTCAGCTTAAAAGGAGCAGGAGGCCGGACAACAGCAGCACTGCTACCTTCAGGATAGGACATTCAAACGCACTGTGCGGCTAAACTAGTGTCTACCCAGTACATAATGAGAGATCTTTCCTGCAGTGGGAAACAGCTGGAGAATGAAACAGAACACTCACTTCCGTCTGGAGCATATAGAGGTTAAGAACGCGTGGAACGTTTCCTTCATGACACCTGTAAGTCTTGGAATCGAAGTGTCTCAGTCAGTGCAATGTACAGGGGTTCGAATTCCGAAAGGGGCATACATTTTTCTTTTTTTCACAACACCCAGACTGGCACCGGTTCTCACCCAGGCTCGTATCCAAGGGATATCCGGGGGTTTTTCTTCTCCGAATAAAGGAGCCGATGCGTGAGGCTGACCGCTTCCCTCCATCTACAACCAAGGCTACGAAAGCATTGGGCTATACTTCCGCTTCTCCACCAATTTCATATTGCCGTAATAATGAAGCGCAAACACAAATTAATTCTTTTCATGTGCTGTCTTATTAGGCGTCGTGGCGGAATGCTTAAAGTCAAGTGTTGTGGGGGTGCGGACTGGATCGAGCTGGCCCAGAATAGGGACGGGTGGCGGGAACTTGTTAATGCAGTAATGAGCCTTCGGGTTCCATAATGTTCAGGGAATTTCTTGACTAGCTGAGAACCGGTTAGCTTCTCAAGAAGGACTGTGATCCTTGGACTAAGTAAGTAAGTAAGTAAGTGAGTAAGTAAGTAAATAAGTAAGTGAGTAAGTAAGTAAGTAAGTAAATAAGTAAGTAAGTAAGTAAGTAAGTAAGTAAGTAAGTGAGTGAGTGAGTGAGTAAGTAAGTAAGTGAGTAAGTGAGTGAGTGAGTAAGTAAGTAAGTAAGTAAGTAAGTGAGTGAGTGAGTGAGTAAGTAAGTAAGTAAGTGAGTGAGTGAGTGAGTGAGTAAGTAAGTAAGTAAATAAGTAAGTAAGTAAGTGAGTGAGTGAGTAAGTAAGTAAGTAAGTGAGTAAGTAAGTGAGTGAGTGAGTGAGTGAGTAAGTAAGTAAGTGAGTAAGTGAGTGAGTGAGTCAGTAAGTAAGTAAGTAAATAAGTAAGTAAGTAAGTGAGTAAGTGAGTGAGTGAGTAAGTAAGTAAGTAAGTGAGTAAGTGAGTGAGTGAGTGAGTAAGTAAGTAAGTAAGTAAGTGAGTGAGTGAGTGAGTAAGTAAGTAAGTAAGTGAGTGAGTGAATAAGTGAGTGAGTGAGTAAGTAAGTGAATAAGTGAGTGAGTGAGTGAATGAGTAAGTAAGTAAGTAAGTAAATGAATAAGTGAGTGAGTGAGTGAGTGAGTAAGTAAGTAAGTGAATAAGTGAGTGAGTGAGTGAGTGAATGAGTAAGTCAGTAAGTAAATGAATAAGTGAGTGAGTGAGTGAGTAAGTAAGTAAGTAAGTACCTTGGCTTTTATATTTGTTACAGCTGCTCTATTGAGCATAAGGAGGGACACAGAATATCACGACGGAGTTTTTTGTAATCTTTCTTATTGCGGCCGAAAGAAAATCAGGATAATAGACCCATGTACGGGGCAGTAACTACACCACTCCCTACGTAATACTCTTGCATATTCAGCGGTAAATGACCGGCTGAAACACTCTTGTTCAATGACGTTCGACTGAGTTTTCAGACTAATAATTTAGCCCAAAAGTTAAACAAAAAGAATCGTATTACACAGTCGAACACCAATAAAACGCTACTCTTTCTTAACTGCTAAATGACGCGATATATCGAAGTTGGCTGTAATGGAAATACTGTGCAATGGGCAGTATCTGTTCACAAACGTTCATGGGCGATAAGTGAGTGTGGCGCTATATGGAGAGACGTGATATCGGTGTTCGACTCTAAATATAACTAAAAATGTCTTTGAAAATGTGCACAGCATATGTGTTCAGAAATAACCATAGGCCTAAGAAATTAAAATTATTGCAAGGAAATAATCGAGAACGCATTTAATAACATGTTATAAAGGTTTAGGCTATAGAGCGACATACTGGAAATTGAAGCATTTCATGCAGGCACAATACTAATAACTTTACACATATAATTAATGTAATTTTATGTATCTTTATTTATTAAAAATGCAGCTAAATAGCAACAAAGTCATGTGTTTGTTAATACACATTGCAGCCCAAATTACAACCATGATGTTGCATAAATCATTATGTTTATCTTTTCTTCTCCATAATCCACAAAAAGAGGGATAGTCCATTATTAATTAATAAGCACTGAAACTGTCACAATTTAACATCTAATTATTATAATTATTCCATTTGCTATTCTAATTACGAATTCTGTGCTTTCCAAAATATGATCCTAAGTCTTAATACTTCCAACTCAGAGCACCTTTTTTTTCATGCAACATGATGTAACATATATAAGGGGCTCAATTTGTAAAGTTATGACCAAAGATCTGATTGACCTGTAATGTAGTATGAAAACAGCTTATTGGCGCATTATATGCATACAGGAAATCAACACGCGCCTTCTAATAGAGAAGAAATTGAACACAATACAGTAATTACATGACTACGTTACTGGCTGGACGGCCTGGGGATCGAATCCCGGTAGGGCGAGATTTTCCGCGTCCGTCCATTCCAGATCTGGCGCCCACCCAGCCTCCTGTACAATGGGTACCGGATCTCATTCCGGATGGTAGAGCGGCCGTCGCGTGGCATTCACCACCAACGCCCATCTATCGCCGAGTTTAAGGGAATAGTAGAGATAAAAATCTGCAGCCCCTCTGTGCCTTCATGGCCTGTTCTAAAGTGGAGTTTAGCTTTAAAAAAATAATTAAAATCCCACATCTTTATTAACAGCAATTTTTTTTAAAAAAAAATGAAGTATTTATAATAATTTTTTTTCAAAACAAAGAACAATTTTCAATTCTGGAAACTAATTTTGGATTGCTACTACTTTCATATAGTGATACTTTTACGTGCAATAAATGTTGAAAATTTCGTAAATACGCTTTATTTTCAATTATGAAAAATAGGAAGCGACAAATCGCAACATTTTAAAATAATCCTTCTACATGTGACGTAACACATGAACCTTGAACAAATATACGTCTACTAATTACATACTTACAATTATTTTTGTCTGAAACTTAAATTATTAAAGATATGTGCGCTATCATTATGTATTCCTCTAAAAAAAAAAGTATAAGTTATAATTGTGCCTTTACGTTTCAGACACAAACTTGGTTTATAATGTGAATTCACACTACATAATCAGGAATTATTTTATGTTGTATTGCGTGAGATATGAATCGTCAAAGAAACTCCCCCTCTTTCTTACATATGTTGAAATTTTTCTATAGAAGGAAACACATTTCGATTTGAACCTCACTTAAAACAGATAATATACTTGACCGATATGACAGAAAGTTATATTGCCAAGTTTTACTCTACTCCTAGCATAACAGGTTTCATCAAAAACATTCCAGTTTCAGGCAAGAAAGAGGTAGGCATTGTATCCTCGTTAACCTTCCGTATTACCTTAAGGAATCAATCGGTAGTCGAAACTTGTGACTACTTGTCGGTCTATCTCTCTGTTTTAATTTCTTTTCCTTTCTATTCTTTTAATTTTGTTCCCCTTGCGGTACTGACACGATAATTCTAATAAAAATGACGTAACGGATAACGCATACCCCAAAAACAGGAAGTAGAACGCAGACTGCAAATGCTTCATTGTTAGGGCAATGTATTCTCCACTTGGTAGATTGAAATCTCCGGCTTTTTGCAGAGTGGCCGTATACTTTAGTTCTTCCCACCAAAAATTCACGAACCCCCCTTGCATTAAATACAGTAAAACTTCATCATACCAGGCCTTGTACGGGAAACCTTTCGGAACAAACATCGTCACTAAGTTGAAGGCAAAATCATCTTTGATGTAACAAATTCTCGGCTTACCATCTGCATCCATATAGTCTAGAGCAATGTCATACTGCACAAGAATCATCGAGAACAGAAGTGCCAACGTACCTTTCTCGACTCTATTCTCGGCAGTCTGAACGTCTTCAGTGACAATTATGTGTCTATATCGTGTCCCTTGAAGCCCAGGATATATAAAGATCACGCTTTTTTCAGTGCTGTACTCGATTTCAGACGTGAGAATTTCATCTTCTGAAGATAACTGATGTTCCAGCCCTGGGTCTATTAAGAAAGTTGTAAGGTATGCCTGGTAAACGTTATTGATAGCCCAACAGTACAACACCCAAGCAAAGAAAACGGCTCTGACTACTGCCACATTCGGAGGGTTGTTGGAAGCGGACTCTTCTAGGATAATGGCCCAGAAGTTGAGAAGGCACTTGCCTAAGCTGGCATAAGCCTGGTTCTGTGCTGCCTTCGTGAAAATATGGCTGGTTATTTTCATTACTTGCCACATGATGACAGAAATAATTACATACGCTGTAATGAACCCCAGCCAGAGCGACAGTTTGAACACTCTGGTTAGGCTCGTCCATCGAGGGTAGGGTTTTGCACAGGGAACGTGCCATCTGACCTTGTCGATAAGATGTGGTCTCAGGCACTCGATTTCTCTCACCAAGTGACACCTGTACCACAGAAGAGCTGCACTTATGTTTGAATATCTACTGGCGATCTCTCCTGTCAAACCGTTCCATGTTCCGTTCCCGAGGTCCCACCCCCATTTTCCGCCGTCAGGTGGTGTGTCCCTAAATTTTAAGGAACTGTTGATGCTCTTCGCAAGTTCTGTTAAGATTTGTATCTCCAGGCCTTTGTCGTATATAATATTGTTTGGATCTACTTCTGTTGTTTTCGTTCTCATAATCAAAGGTGGCAGGTCAAAGGTAGACACTGTTAACGGGCAACCATGAAGATCCCTGGGAAATTTCTGTGGGAAAAAAGAGGTGTTGTGAAGAAAATGTCCTGTGTTGTTCCTGTCCAGTACCCAGCGATTCTGTAGAAAGGCGTCTTTGACGTGAGTGCATTTACCCACAAGCAGGTGCGGCAACCAAATATATGCATCCATTATGCTCATAGTGCCTGTTGCCGTGTGTGTGTCAAGCGTTGGAATGAGCACAACCGAATTCACTACTCCTGATGTCCACAGTTCAGCAAAAATATCTTCAGCAAGAAATTTCGCATTTATATCTCGTATCCCCTTAAGCAGTATTACAAATTTTGCCCGTGGGTTCCATTCCCAGACGTTTCTGAGCTTCGTGACCTGCTGTCTAATATCATGCACCACGGCTTTTCGATCCTGGCACGAAGAGAGCAGTACATATCCTGCGCACGTACTGCTTGATGGCGCCGTCTGTTCCATTTCATTATTTGCGTCAAAGGAAAGCAAAGGCCACGCTACAATCTTGTTCAATTCCGCCAGGATCAGTTGTATCCAATCTTCGCTTGGTTGCAGATAGCTGAAAACCTCTTCTCTGACCTTCTGATTTGCGTTGTGGTGTGAATGAAGAACTTGGCTGTGTGTTGATTTGTTTGGAGTGACGATTGAGGAGTGTGCTGGCATGCTGTAGGAGACGACCAATGTGTGTCCCGGTGTGACGTGCTGTTTCACGATGTCACATACACTCTGTACCGTGTGGAAGTAAAGATGTCCTGACGTTTGTGCAGTCACACACAATATGAGAATGACGAACATGGTTTTGTATTTCGTAGGTGTTTAGCTGTTAGACAGTTACTCGCTGCCTGAAAGAATTTTGTCGACGTCTGACTGAATAACTGGTTGTTGGTTCAGGCTTAATTCGGATACAAAACGAACCCGTTTTTGTATGTACTTCAGATGAAATAGACTAGTAAATTGATCTAACACCGTAAAATAATTATATCATCCTTCAACATTTTACGCTGGCGTGCTGCAGTATTTCGTCTGTTATATGTTCTGTGTTTAATTTACGTTACTCCGGAGTTCGAATTGTCACCTGTGTAAATAGAACGAAATCATGCAATTTGTATACATAATTAGGCACTTTGTCGGGAATTGAATATTTCGTACAGAGAAGTAATTACGGAATAAAAAAGGTAAAGCAGTCCCGTTACAGGCCTGGAGTGGCCCAGAGGGTTCCAGGAAGTTAAGGTTCCCAGATTTCGTGACAACGGCACAGGATGGTGGTAGGTTGTCAGCCTTAGGCACCGGCCGCCTTTACCCCCAGGAAATGCTCCTGGTGCTCGTTTCTGTTAGAGGCTGAGTCGACCCCATGGCCATAGTGCGATCGGAAGGATTTTATGTCAATGAAAAATCTACTGACACTAACTGGGATCGAACCAGCGACCTTCCGATTTTTAGCACAGCACCTTAACCACTATGCTACCGCTGTCCCTACTACACAGGGTGTATTGGTAATTCCTTACAGACGTTCCAGGAAGTTAAGTTTCCCAGATTTTGTGACAACGGCACAGGATAGTGGTAGGTTGTCAGCCTTACACACTGGCCGCCTTTACCCCCAGGAAATACTCCTGGTATTCATTTCTGTTATAGGCTGAGTCGACCCCAGGGCCATAGTGCGATCAGAAGGATTTTATGTCAATGAAGAATCCACTGACACTAGCTGGGATCGAACCAGCGACCTTCCGATTTGTAGCACAGCACCTTAACCACTGTGCTACCGCTGTCCCAATAACGGAATATGTCAAGTATATTTTGAACAATGTTATTGGCCGAATCGTGTGAGAAATTTGCTTCCACAATTTCAAAAGAGAAGTTTATTTTAAATTTTTACGCAGTCTTATGAACGGTCCGTACAGTCCGTACAGTCAGTTCACCGGCAAGTGTAAACACCTTTTCGCCCGGGGCAAATTGAAACCCGGATTTTTTTTTTAACCGCTTGTATGTAACAAAGAAGATTACTCAAACTTCTGGAGATTTTCCGTTGTTTGGTGTTCTAAGACCCACGCTGCATTTTGCTAATTGCTTCTAATTATGTCCAGCGGACTGTTGTGTGCTGCTCGCCCCACTCACAGGTCCAGTCACGGAGTAGCTGCTAGTACATCGGAATTGACATAATTGTTAAGGATGTCTGTCAGTATTTGGTGTTGGCTTCGGTAATTCAACGGAGCGGGGAATAGACTACCTTAAAGTGAACAAAGTGAAAGTAAATGTTTCCTTCATTATAAGTTTATAGCAAATCTGGTTCTGGTATGGGCGACCTGCAGAAACAATCCGAGATGAAGTACCGGCTGATTAGTCTCAATAATCGATTGGATTAAATTAAATAAATTACATCACTGAAAAAAATACAGCCTCTTATAATATCGGACATTTGGAAGGAATTCTTCTGACGATAGACGGCTTGAATCGATACGTGTGTGGACTTTTGATAAAGAAAACTTTTAAGCTCTATAAGTGCTGTAGCAATTTGTGAGCTGTGGCTTAAACGAAAGAATTTTCTGTTTGACACTATACATGATCAGTGAAAGATTTCCTTCATTATCTTACACGTTTCACGAAACCTTCATGAGCGCAGGCTCAGATGACGTAAAGCAACTTCCTAACTGTTCCTCCAAGGTGGACGCAAGTCTGGTCAGAAAGCCTTGGACCGGAAAAAGAACGGAAATTGTTACATAAAGAGAAGCTTCGTGATTAATACTCCTAAACTATTATTTAAATTATAGCTTTCTCTCTTGTCTTATTACTGCAAAAGTGTTTCGGAAGGTTATAGTGTTTCCTTATTCGAGGTATATATGGGCATAACACATTTCTATGTATCTCTCTCATTGGCCTGAACCGGTTTGTGTCTCTTTGTTTCCTTCCGTAGACTTTTTTTACAAACCGGTTTGGTAGATTCCACCAACTACAAGCACACCCTGAATTTGGGGAAAAACTTCACATCTTGACGCAGCTGTTTGCCCGAGAATATTTCATTGAATTCTGTCGCTGAGAAAGCTTCAAGAGGAACGTTATTGCTTTTGCATCTGGGAATTTCAGATACCTTCTTATAACGCCATTTTGTAGAACTTATCTTCTGAAACCAATAAAAAAATGTTGGCAACAAATTGTGTGAAATTTACATTTTCCATCCAGGTAATAAGCATATAAGTTAGCCCTTATGCTATATTCGCAGTTTGTTTCTTTTTCTCATGTTAAAGATATTCAGCTATGATTTTGACCTCCCTAAATGTGATAGATGCTCGTCCTCATCGTCCGTTTCCGGGATAGTTCTCCACTTATTCGGTTTTAATTTCGCCCTTGAATGTATGTTTCAAAAACGACATATCAAACACATAATATTAAATACCTCCCCCCCCCCCGGTTTACACCTGTAATTAGTATGGAAAGTGCAATATTTGCGCTTTATGAATAAGATCCGAGGTCTTCAGCTGTCTCACCACATTTATCGGGTTCTTCAGATTGGTACAGGAAAACTGATGTCATTGATGCAGAATCTAAGCGTAAGCCTCATTATCATTTTACACAGTGTTTAATCTTTGAATTTTACTGTAAATAAGAGATTTTGAGAATATGGGTTTTTTTGTTTTGTTTTTACAACAATCCTTTCACTCAGCAGTTACGTTGCAAAATGCAACGGCCTTTCTTTTGCTTCTCAAAGGGGCTTGCCGTCTTGCAGAAAGTGTTGAATTCTTTTGGCTTCTTCTTCGGCAAGCTTTTTCCGTTCTGCTTCTGCGCGTTTCTGATCCTCCTCTTTACACCACCCATTTTTAACTTTGGTAATTGCTGAAAAATTGAATTGTAAAAATAGATGGAATGCAGATATCTTTAATAATCTGATTAAATTTCAATTTTAGTTTATGAATTAAATGTGATCAGATGTGAAAGAGTAAGTATATAAATTGTAAATTTAACATTATACATTTTCCTTGCAACTACATTATATGTACTACAAAAAGTTCAATACCATATTGTTGCACTGCAATATTTTATTATCAATTAGTTCTCACACATGTTTCGGCCTGAATGATTGGCCATCTTCAAGGAGTCTTCTATGACACATGAAACTTATGTTTAAATTTATCTATTAGAATTTTCACAAGTGATTTAATTGTGTTTACAATTCTTAAAATCGAAGTTGTAGTTAAATACACTTAGAATAATTGAATAAAATTAAATACGGTAAAAATTAACCCTTATCCTGCTAACGTGGAGAATATGGTGAGTTCCTAATAATGCCAGCAAATGGCAGATGGAATTTAACTCGGCGTATAAAGGGTTAAATACAGTTTAAAATTATGTTGTGTCCAAGCGTCTACGTTTTCGTGCGATACCCAGTGCAAACAAAACACACCAAACATCTGACTGCGAAACTTCACTCGCATGAAGAAATACCAAACATAGATGCCTGGACACAACATAATTGAAAACTGCATTTAACATTTTGGCGCCGGAATTATTTTTTTAATTTTAGCACATCCTGTATATAAAATGTGAATAATACAGGAACCAAATACGTTAGAATTATGAAACAAACTGCATTTTGAAGAGGGAAAAAAAGGAGAGTATATACCGTGTTTAAAATATTCAGTACCTATATTTGTTGAATAAATATATAAAATGCAACTTTAGAGGTTAGCGGTGCGGTACGACCACTATAGTTGACATTAGGCGT
>Ga0131853_10025557_pt1 | contig 10641 bp, 4 predicted proteins | sample TergutLab28metaG_FD_92764 | JGI IMG/M metagenome (GOLD analysis project Ga0131853, IMG submission 92764) | Labiotermes labralis P1 segment gut microbial communities from Petit-Saut dam, French Guiana - Lab288 P1 (version 2) (version 2) | ecosystem: Host-associated > Arthropoda: Insects >... | reverse complement strand
GTGGTTGATTTTCCACATTCATGATTCCTGGTTCCAGAGATTTTCTGGCAGGCCAATATTTTCTTGAGTAATGAAGAGACCGAGCTCTGCTGTCCCATTCACAAATGAAGCAGCAATATTTTGCGAATCTTTGTTGTAGTCCAAGTAGTAAGGCAATCACATTTATGTCACCACAGATTTGCAATTTGAATTTATCGTAATTAATGGCTTCCATCAGAATTAAATGTTCTCATACGACTCCTTATTATTCACTGAATGACCAACAGGAATAGATGGTAGGGTGTTGCCATTGTGAAGGAGAACTGCTTTGAGTCTCAACTTAGACAAGTCTATAAAGATACGCCAGTCCAGAGGATTGTGATTAATATTGAGTGTTTGTATCAGGCCATCAATATCAGTGCAGGCAACAAGGCCCCTTTCCATTTTGAAGAACTGAACTAGATCTTCGTGCCTTTTACGATACACAGAAATTCTGACATTTTCTTCCATTACTCACCGTTTGGGAGCGCAGTGCTGACACCTGTATCCCTTCCCAAGTAACTATTTTACGCATTAAGCCACACTTCATGTATCATGACAACTACAGCCAAGAATTGAATTCTGAGGCCATATTTGATCTCGGCACATTGAATTGAAGAGGAATCAACTATTTTGTTTACGGATGCATTTTGTGTGTTGACCGGTGTTATTTGAAGAATGTCATAATTTTTTATTTGCAATAAGTTTACCGACAAAAATGACTTCTCTATCCAACAGCAGTTCCAATACAAGACTAATTAGCAAGGGACCAAGAAAGTACTTTCGAATAAATATTATCTTCAATTTCTTGAGGGGAGGGGGGAGAATAAAGCGAAGCACGTGTTTGGTAGGTACCATTAATTTATTATTAGCTAATGGCTTCATATTTACTATAAAGACAGTTGTAATATAACGATACACCCACCAAATTATGTATTTTGACTGTCGTTTGGAGTAACATACTGCAAGAATGCTCTGGTGCAACGAAAGTGTAAAAGTTATTTCACTCTACGGTCATTTTATTCAAAACCGACGAAGTCGTTCACGACTCAAGGCACGTCCATTCTCTTTCCATTTGTTTGGTCCTGTAAGTCAGAAACGCCTTAACGCAAGGCATTTCGATACATATGCAGACTCTGAGAGTGATGGGCGTCGTTGGGTGTTATGTTTGAACCCAGAGTTGCGATGCAAAGTTATATTGCAAAATGTGGCGCTATTATGTTTCCAGTATTTCAAGTATGTGCCTTGAATGCAGCGTAAATAATAAAGTTAGGTTCAAATTCCTCTGATAACAATTGTGATACTTTAATTTTCCGAGAGCTTGCATATCATCCTTCATCGGAAAATTCTAACTTCAATACAAGTTTTTGTTCTGGTCTAGAGCTCAGAAATATAAGTGTTATTAAATTTATGTTACTTGATATTTTCTAGATCCTTCACTGTGTTTTATGGAAAAAATTTGTAAAATCAATTTTCTGTTGCGTGTTCTTACACGTCATATTTAGAACGCAATATTTGTTAATTCTACGGAAGTTTCTAGGAGACTCTCAAGATTCATAAAGAGTTTCTGTAGCCCAGAATTTTGCACATTTCTACTGGTCGAGAAGAAGGAGCTTGATAATACAATTTCATATGCGTCAAATATCGCTGTTGTTGGTTGTGGTTCTCATTAACATCGTTCAGTGGTGTACTACACAGGTTTAAACATTTACGAAACACACCAACAAGTGATACACAAATAGGTGCCTCAGGATACATTATATTTTGCAATTTTTGGATCAAATAGGATTTCACATCATTTCTTATAAGCATCAGTTATGCTGAATTTCTCATCCTTCGTTTTGGTTTTATCTTAATGCATATAGAGACAGTGTAACACAGCGTTAAAGTTTACATCCAAATAAAACTTAGCGGCTTCTAATGAAAACGTAAGAAGAAACTATGCTTCTCGTATTCATTCTTACGAAATCAATTTGTTATTTCCTCCCTTCCTTTAATTCGTGACTGCTAAAATCTGATGCTGTCTTAAAAGGAGAACAAAAACACACAATGATAAATGTACTCGAAATGTTTCTTGACGTTATTACATAACAAATTAAGATTGCTATTAAACAAATTATAAATAATAACTTTACTGAGAACGCGGCACAGCGGTGCGAATTATAATTTGACTGTGTACGTATTATATCAGTAGTATATATACTTCCTAATTAAACATGTATTTATCCCTAAGCGGCGCCTTGGGCAAAAGGAATTACGAACGGCTTGTTAACTCCGCGCTCTACAAGTTAATTTTAAGATGGGGAAAACTGATATTAAGTAAAGAACCTGTTGAGATGCTCACTAACAACAATAATAGGAAAAATACAAAATCTCTCTTTACGGTAAAGAAGCTTTAAAATCCCACAAGTCTATTCATTATCAGTTGATAATTAAGCATATTAAAGTTAGTGAAAATTCAATTTCCTTGCCTAAACAAAGGACGTATATTTTACAAGAATTACGCGTTTTAATATAAAATTACTTATATATACAAAGTTACTTGAAAGTCACGGTGTAACAGAGCACTGAATTAAAAACTCTGCCCCAAATGCAAACTAAACACTATTAACAGCCTCTTATTCTTATAATACAAGCCAACGAGATGCAATATTTCTCAACTTTATTTTGGTAAAGAACTCTACATGTTTCGGAGAGACTTACTGTCCATCATCAGGAATCTTAATACTGTATTCACAGCAATAGGCATTTGTCATACTAGTTATACTGAGTGTGTGTCTATCACCAATTGCTGTGAATACAGTATTAAGACTCCTGATGATAGACATTATGTCTGTCCGAAACATGTAGAGTTGTTTACCAAAATACAGTTGAGAAATATTGCATATTTTGGGCTTCTATTGTAAGAATATATCACGACGCACGGTCCTCTGAATGTCAAACACAATTAACAGCCTCTACTGTTTTCACTTCCATGATGAATACGAACTTTAAGAAAGCAATTGTTAATTTTCTAGTATTGTTCGGAAACGTTTATATCGTGCCGATTCTCTCATATCACTAAATTAAGAAGTACGAAAAATCTCAAATTTTGCATTAAAATATACAAAATTATTCTCCGCGAAATTTGTTCAAGGCAAAATTGTATGCTTGTATAATATTTCGCGAGTTGTGAAGAGACGCCTACAGAATAGCATACATGTCTATGTGCAAAGTGGTGGTTAAAACTGACCGATATAGAAGAAAATCATACTTATTAAGACAATTTTTTCTTAAATATTCCATTATTGAGTAATTATCTTTAAATATAAACGTCCTGACCTACATACATACAGTGTATATTTGTGTAGGCATGTTATTATCACATCAACAAACCAAGTTTTAAACACGCGAATAAGATGAATTCCAAACGCCGTGTGTTTTGAATATATACGTATAAAAGAGACAAATCAGTAACTGGTTGTTGCAAACACAGCATCGATTCTGTGACCTGAAAATAGGCGGATACTTTCTCAGCACCTCACTTTCTCGAGGATGACTCTGTTCGATTGAATAGGATAGCAGCAATGGTCAGCAATTAGATACACCACAGTGAGCAATGTATTACACCGATTTTCATTCGCAATGCTAAATTAGGTGACCTCAGCGTAATTTAATGAGCTGACCACAGAAGTGACACCAAACATGGATACAACACTGAACACTTATTTGGTTACACCCATTTAGTAATTTCCTTAAAAATTCAATAATATATTCTCGAGAAGCAGCAGCGTCAGGTAGTTGAATGGCGTCTAAACCAGAGTTTCGAGGACCATTTCCGCCCTGGTCATCAGGAAAATGACCTACTAGACGATCTGTGGGACTGACTACCTCTGAAGTCCGTCCGTGTCATGGGACACTGCCCAAACACTTGGCTCATAGCTGGTGGCCAGACAAGAGGGTTAAAGGGTGGAGTCAAGTACCTGATCTGCGCGGTCCTGCTTTTACCTTAATGAACATGTTGGTTACAGGTGACCAGACCTGGCTCAAAGTGAAACCAAGCTTTCTGTCACAGTTACTATTGTTCAGGTGTCTGTCAAGTGCTTCCTTTACAAAACTAAAAAATTTGTAAGATGGTACAAAATTTCAGCTTGAGTAATGACAAATATGGAGCTGTTGGTTAATATAACACCACACAACCTAAATCACTGGCCATAAAATTGTCATGTGTTGCACAGACTTGTGGAACAACCGGTAGTCTAGATACATTTTGTTCTTCACATTTTCAGTAATAGGCGATAGAACTTTACAAGCAGCAAATAAAATTCGGCACTTTCAAATTTCCTTGCAAGTTCCTACTTTACTTTAAAGGAGATAACACATTTCTTCGCTTTCCAATACAGCAGAGAACAGATACAAGGCGAGTTCCGTGAAACTACAGCTTTCGCAAATCATCGCACATTAAGGAAGAATGAGCTAGCGTGGACGACCACAAAGCCAGTTGGTGCATATGCACATTGTTCGCACAAATCTGTGATATATATATATATATATAATTTTTGTACTGTTATTTAATATATCAAAGCAGGTTTAGCAGACACCACGTACGTAGTAGGTGGTGATCACATCAGTTAAATTTTTCCAGAAATATGGTAATGACCATATCTTAATTTCCATGTTTCATTCGATGGTTGCTAACATTCAGTAGAAAAAAAGAATATTATTCAATTATAAGTGAAAATCCGTGACAAGTGTGGAAATATTTGTTGTGATCCATCATATATCTAACATGAAACGACAGTAGCGTAATTTGAAGCAAACGTCGTTACTAGCTGTGTTGTACTCAAATTCATGTCCCTTTAAAGCAGGCCATCGATATTGGCTAGTCTACACAACCTGAATAGAGAGATCATAGTATCATGAAACAATATTAAGTTTTGGAATGGATTAATCCTTGTAAAAAATATGTTAAGTTGCACACTTGAGATGTGATAATGATTATCCTCCGTCTGAAATACAACTTCAATACAGTTTGTGCGAGGTACGTAGGTTATTCGGAAAGTAAGTACCGTCTGCGCATATCTCTTGCGCATCCTCGAGACTGTCACTTTGCGCATATGCAGTGACTTCCTCTATCAATTAAGAAGCCACAGACGCCATTTCGTGAAATTCGTGTATGTTTATGTTTGTACCTGTGCGTTAAACATGTTTAAGACAAATGAATGGGCCGCCGACTGTGAAATACGGTCTGTAATTCGTTTTTTGAACTCTAGGAATGTGCTACCAAGTGGGATTCATCACCAGATCTGTCAAGTGTATGATGACAATGGGATGAGTGATGGCATGTTTAGGAAATGGGTTCAGATGTTTAATGAAGGACGAGAGAACGTGCACGATGAGGCGCGAATTGGGTGTCCATCTTATGATGATTTGGTGCGTAAGGTCAACGAAAGAGTGCGTGACGACAGACGTCGCACGATTTCTTATCTGTTCCTGCACTTTCCTCAAATTTCAAGGACTCTACTCTATGACTGTCAGTAGTCATTTCGGTTGTCGGCGGCCGCATTCTGTGAGGAAGATATACAAAAACTTGTGCCCCGCTACGATAAATGCCTCAATAACAGCTGCGAAAATATGAAAAAATGGTTTGAATAATATATAATCTGATAACAATAAAATTTTATGCGAAACCTTACTCGATTTTTTACAGCGAAACGGTACTTAATTTCTGAATAAGCCTCGTATAAACGCCCCTACTAAATACCTTTGCAATTATCGCCCTCTTTCCACATGATGCTTGCCCTCAAGGGGAGCCGAAGAAATATACGCGTGTCGGCAAGACAGGGTTGTTTCTGAAACGACTTGACAGTGAACTACTGTTACGAATTTGTATCGCTTGTTGATGACACCCATAATGTATTACAGCGTTTATAATTAATGATAATTTATGTACATATAATTAAATTTTTTAATGTCTTTCGAGTACTTATGTTCCTAACCTCTTTTTTACGAAAAACATCCTGTCTTACAATGTTAACATAGTATTAAATTGTGTCCGACACGTGATCATCAGATTTACGACTTAAACCTGGATCATGCGCATTAAATATTGTGTCATTAGTAGGACGCATTTTATATTCACGAAACATTACACACTCTATGTTATAATATCAGTCATAAGACTGCTAACAGATCTGTATAAAGTGAATCTAAATAAATTTAATTCGTAAATTACGAATGGTTTAGAAGATTAAGTTTATTTCACGCAAACGTATGTCTTTGAATAATACAAGCCCTTCGATGCTAAATTCGCCTCAGAACCAGCTAACATTCGAATGTAGAATATAACTACACACGAAAACTCACGCAAATGCCAAATAACAACGTTATGATTAAGTACAGCTTTATAATAATTATCAAATATTGTAAGTTCAGTAAAGTGAGGGGCAATTTTCAATGTTATAATAAATTTTAAATTTAATTGCAACTTAATTTTAAATTAACTAAAATATCATTTAATTAGCACACCAACTAATGCACATACATAAAATTTCACACCAAAATACTTAAAATCGCTCCACCATGTTTCGATCCTAAGATCATCTTCAGGGACCTAAACTGTTCCTTGTTAAAGTCACATTTTTAAAACACTCACTGATTAATTTCCACATATTAACAAGGTGCTGTGGCAGCATGACATATTGTGTAAGAGTACGTTGCTGGGAATGCGCCTGACTATTCAGGCACAATACGACATGTTGCCACAGCACCCTGTCAATATATGGAAATTAATCAGTGAGTGTTATTAAAATGTGACTTCAGCAAGGAACAGTGTAGCTCCGTGAAGATAATCTTAGGATCGAAACATGGTGGACCGATTTTAAGTGTTTTAATGTGAAATTTTATGTAAGTGCATTAGTTGGTATGATAATTAAATGACTCTACGAAATGCACGGTGCAACAATAATGATAACTAAAATATCGTTCAGTCAAAATACAACAATATATTCAATAATGTAAAGTTGCTACATGTTTCGGTTACAGTAACCATCCTCAGGCAGACATTTCAGTACATGGACATGACATGTTCAGTGCCACAGTATGGGATCCCTTATTGTTTACATTTGCTGTGTAGAACTTCAGACATTATGATGATAAACTACTCAATATTTTAGTATCTTGAATAATGTAATTTCTAAAATATCTGTGAACCGATCTATATAGATCTATCAGTTAAAATTTAAAAATCTTAAAACTTCAACATTCTTTTTTTTTTCGTTTTGCTGCCCATACATCTCAGTATATTTATCTCTGTAATTAACCAACTCGATGCATAAAATTTTTGTTTTACAATACGTTTTATTTCATGCCTCTACATGTTTCGAGCACGTGTGCTCGAAACATGTACAGGCATGAAATAAACTTATTGTAAAACAAAAATTTTGTGCATCATGTTGGTTAATTGCTGAGATAAATTCAACACTCAGTATGTATGCGTCTTGAAAGAGTAAGACCCTTATCAATTATATGTACAGTTGTAGCTAAACATATGAGATATTAAAACACTTCAGCAATTTTGTTATGCTCTTCTAGGAAACTGTCATATGCACATCTTTATGCCTTCTTCTGGGAGTAGGGTTATTTTATGTAGTAAGTGTCACACCCTGTAATGTTGTTCTGTTCCACCTACGTACAAGAACTGATTTATTATTGCGAAACACATCGTTTCATGCGTTTATAAGTTTTCGTCGCACCCTGTGCCGTTACTGGGAACGGTTTTAAATTAAGTTGAAAAAATAAAAAAATTAACGTGAAAATAATTTTAAGCTATTTGCAAATACGGAGTAAATATTGTGATTCAAGCAAAGTCATTTTTGTTTATCGATATCACACTTAACCCTTTAAACGCCGAGTTAAATCCCATGTGCCATTTGCTGGCATTATTAGGAGCTCACCACATACTCCACGTTAGCAGGGTAAGGGTTAATATTCAGTTCAAATATAATAGAGGCCTCTAATAAAAAACAAAACAAAGCTGTTAAAAGGAGAAAGTGTATCAGTTTAACCTTTTGGCGCCGGAATTATTTTTTTTATTTTAGCACACCCTGTATATAAAACGTGAATAATACAGGAACCAAATACGTTAGAATTATGAAACAAACCGCATTTTGAAGAGAAAGAAACGGAGAGTATATACCATGTTTAAAATATTTAGTGCCTATATTTGTTGAATAAATATATAAAATGCAACTTTAGAGGTTAGCGGTGCGGTACGACCACCATAGTTGACATTAGGCGTCAAAAGGTTAAGCCATCTTAAAGTGATATATTATCTGCTTTGAGCGCAACTTAATTATTTCTGTATGTCAATAAAACACTTAATTTAAAATTTTAATTACAACGAGAGAGGCACTTTCGTATAAACGAGCCACTGAGGCGCTTTCGCGTACCGATTGTTGCCATGTACAAGCAGCAAGTATTACATATTCTGAGGTTTGTCTACAGCCTCAGTTATCCAGCATGCAATGTGCGAAGCTGCAACATATTATCTGTGGCCTTTCTGGCTCTACCATATATTTCAACATTATCTCATAAACGGCGCGATTTTCGGAAAAAGTTATCGGATACAAAATTAGTGTCTTGATTTTCTCTACAACTTTTGTCTGAAACACTTCCTCATTATAAAAACAACTGAGCAAGATATCATTATCAACGGACACAAGTCTTCATATAATGCTACCCGTTTTTCTTGTCAGATTTTAATGAAAATTGAAATTTCTCAATATTTTTTCGAATAATATTCCAATATCAAATTTCATGAAGATCCGTTCGGTGGGAACGGAGTTGTTTCACGCGGAAAGATAGAAGGACAAAGAGAAATGACGAAGCCAATAATCTTGTTTTCTAATTGTGAGAAAGCACCTAAAAGGGCCTGAATAATAAATACAATAACAAGCTAATAACAGATGAAACTGCTGATGTTAACATGTTTCCAGACAAATGAGACTAACATAAAAAAGACACTGATGATGCGCGAATTTCGAGTCTAAAACCGCATGACTGGTAAACGGTTATAAAGTGCAGCAAAGATGTTAATGTCAATAGACTTCACTTATCATATACTGTAAACATAAGACTTTCCATCCTTGAATATATCCAATTTTTTTTCAAGCGATGACAATATAAATATTTCCTACTTAGCCTATGTAAAATGAAGGCCATCATTATTTTTCAAAGTTTTACACCCGAGAAGAAATTTAACAGCCCAAGCTACCGAAACGTAATTCGTATTCGGGAGATTGGGATGCCAACTTCGTCCCGGAGACCGGCTATCCGGATATATCATTACATTTTTCTTAATCACGCCAAGCAAATATCGTGTTGGTACTCTAAATTAAGCCACGGATGCTCCATTGTACTTATTTTACTGCTTCCACTCTCCAATGTGAATGACCGCAGTTTTGTACACAGGAGTGCATTGTGGCCTTGTAACTACGTACATTTATACGGGAAATTCCATTTGTCTTGGACATGCCTACCTGTGGCTTGTTAGCATTCCACAAGGCTGAGAATCCTAGAAGAATAGAATCTCCTTCAACACCACTGCAGTAGTAACATCAAATCTCGCGAAAGATGGACGCGGATTCAAGAAGATTCCAGTGTTCGTGCATCAAGGATTAACATTGCTGACTTTTGAATGGTGATTATCAATTTACTTTGTGCTAGGAGTACACACATACAACAACCAAGCCATTGCACACATGCACATGGGACCTGGAAAGAGGGAAATGGGAATTTCCATTGGTGGGTTACTCAATTATTACACCAACCACTGCATATATATAAAATTTACACATTGAAACATTAAAAACGCTCCGACATGTTTCGGTCCTAAGACCATCATCAGGGAGCTATATATTCCTTGCTAAAGTCACAATAGAATTCGTCACAGATTAATTTCGTTGTACAATTTGGGTGTTGTGGCAGGATGCCGTGTTGTGTAATGTTATGTTGCGAAGAGTGCCCTACTACGGATGTGCATTCTGTGCTTCGTTAATTTGTAAAATTTATAAATTTTATGTAAGTGCAGTGGTTGGTGTAATAATTGAATAACTCGACAACATGCACGGTGTAACAATTTAAAAAAATGCCATTGGTGGATTTTTGAGACATTGAGCGGTAAGTACCAGAATTTAAATTACGTAATAACACGTGATCAAAAAGTCAGTTAACCTTTCAGTACAACATACACTGAAATACGGCGTAGATTTCTTCGTAAATTATATAATTTTATACAAATTATTTGGAACGAGATCCTCCGTGTCCAGTGCACCACTCACAATGCTGTGATACTGTTGTGTAACACGTATGTTAGCATCCCTGTTAACACGAGAGAATATTATCGGTAATTAAATTTTGGAACATCGTGTATTTTCTTAATTGTTACTGATTTTGATGAGGATGCTATTATTGGGAAACCAACACTCCTTCGGCAAGTCATGAACTTTCCAACTTTTTATGAAAATTAAGTTTCATCACCACATTCAGGAAAGACTCCCCCCCCCCCCCCCACCCCCACCACACCAAAAAACCCCACCCCCCCCTTTTCTTGTGCAAAAAAACCAAACCCCCGTTTTCTCCCCC
>Ga0131853_10025556_pt1 | contig 10641 bp, 11 predicted proteins | sample TergutLab28metaG_FD_92764 | JGI IMG/M metagenome (GOLD analysis project Ga0131853, IMG submission 92764) | Labiotermes labralis P1 segment gut microbial communities from Petit-Saut dam, French Guiana - Lab288 P1 (version 2) (version 2) | ecosystem: Host-associated > Arthropoda: Insects >... | reverse complement strand
GCTGAATCTATAGATATTTCAGACACTTACATAGGGCAGATCGAGAGGGGTGAGAGGAGTTTAACCCTTGACACCCTTGTCCGTTTGGTAAATAGATTAGGGGTTACCATAGATTATTTGCTGATGGATTCTGTTACGGTTACTGATGAGAATATAATTAATCAGTTTAGGGTGATTATTGATTCTCGGAGTGATAAGAATAAGCAGATGGCTATTGATGTATTGAAAACTATGTTTGCTCATTTAGAGGATTAGATGCCAGAGTATTAGTATTGTATTGGTACGGCATTGGTTGTGACGGTGATTGCTTATATAGCTGCCGCTATTATCATTAGTTGCTGTCATCCTCCTTATAGTCACTGATATTACGCAACCTCCGATAAAATTCAACTTCATCTATCAGCTTCCAAATTGCAACATTAGCCAACTTGCTTGCTGTAGTTGAGTATTCGATAGCGAGATTTTCTAGCTTATCTCTCAAGATATAATTATCAAGCTCGATTGTGATGGTTCTGTCGTTGCTCATTAAATTCCCTCCTTAATTTTATTAATAAATTCTTTTCGGAGTTGATGCGCCTATTAATGCACCAACCAATACACCGCTAACACGCCCTTTTCTATGTTCCATACAAAGTTATGGAGCATAGAAATAGAAATCTTGACTAAAGGCAAATAAGCTATCAAAACCAATAGCCAAGATTTCCGTAGATAGACAAGCACAGGCAATATGGAATGGATTCTTTGCTACTTGTCCTATTGCAGCTATTGCAAATCGTCACAACTATTACAGCCAATACAAACTCTTACTACTGTCCATCATTTTGAATCCTTATCTTTCTTGACGGCCAATATAACCAACAGCACCTCGGCCACTACAGCTAAAACTTTTCCGATGACCACCAGAATCTTTGCTATCTTCTTTATAAGATCACCATTCTTCACAGAGCCGTCACCCCTCTTGACCAACTTGGGGATTTTGATAGCTTTGGTAATCCTGAGCATCTTGACTAATTCCTGCACTTCGACTGCTTTGGGCATTTTGATAACCATAAGCATCATGCTCCTCATAGGCATCAAATGAACTACCCAACATCTCAGAAAACTTCTGACCATAAGCTCTGGCATAGGCAGATTCCTCTGATGATAGCATCTCAACAGCCTCAAAACTAAACTTAGCATAGGGCTGACCACCATTAGAGGTAGCTTTCTCGAGGGTTATCTTTGTGACAACTCCCGATAACGGTATCATCCGACTAACCAGCCTAGTCATATACTTTTGGAAGATGATCTTTGAAGTAACTGGTATGCGAACGATTATGGGTATAATGCTATCTGGTCGGAGTAGAAATAGTTGAATGGATTCTTTGCAAGCCTTAGCGTTGCTATCTCCATCCTTAGAACCAGTAGCTCCATTAAGTCCTTTCGACCCAAATGTATTGTAAAGACAAGTGCTACAAGCCTTACCCTCAACAGACACAACACTATCCAAGCTATAGCAAACTGGGGGAGTACCCTCTATAGGCTCTGGTGTCTCCCAATACGCCCGAGGTGTAGTATAATCCAGAATAATCCCAACAAGCTCCTTTTCAACCTCATCTCCATTTATGCCTGGCACATTAAATGCTGTAAATCCACCAGTAGGAGCTTTGATAATATCGAATAAAGCAGGGGATAGTGGCTGATTCTTTAGATTCTCGTTGATTATGTCGAATGTGTTTGTTGATAGGGCTATGTAGTTGGATTGGATGGTTGTTGATTGCATAGAGGCTATAGAACCTTTGGGAATCGAGGTTGACATAGACTCTGTAACATCATGATCATTATAACTTGCACCAGATTCCACAACATTTGATTTTGAATCCTCTGTGTCTGCATTAGATAAGTTTGCAGAAGAGGATGTTGAGGGGTTAGGGTTAATGCTAGGGTTAGCGTTGAATTCGGAGGCGGGAACATGACCAAGACCACCAATACCCATTGCAGGAGCTTGAAGTCTCTGCGTGTATTGCATATGATGCATACCCTGCATCTTGCCGCCTAAACGATTCCTCAAATCAATTGCACTCATAATAAATCATCTCCATTCTCAAATATCAAGCCGTCTTAATTGAAAATCTGCGGCTTGTAGTTTCTTTGCTGTATCTGCTGCATAGAGTTGGATGGTCTGCTCTGATAGCTTTAGTGTCTAATCGAGATTGAGAGAAAGATTTCCAAGATACGATAATCTTCTCATTATCACTTTCGCCAACGATACCAACCTCATTATCCCCAAGCATCTGCTTCAACTTATTTTCAGCCTCTTGCTTGGATTCTGTAAATCTATCTATCTCATGCACAGCATAGTTATACTGCTCGATGAGATAACTTGCATCATCTGGCAATGTAACAACAGATTCAGCAACACTATCAGGAAAATGCTCATTAAGGAGTTTAGCAGAAGCATCCGACCCATCAAGCTCTGGAGGTATACCAGACTGCACTTTATCCCAAAACTCTGATTCTAGCTGTATCAGCATTGATATTAATTCCTCGTCACACTCTACAAACTGATATTTGAAAGTGTTGCCTCCGAGCAGTACGGCGATATATGCACCCTTAAATCCAGTCACAGCCATGTAGTGCTGGAGCTGTAGAATATATTCATCTGGGATTCCATTACCGTTGTCATGACTATTACTGCTCACCCACTCTCCACTACGATATGCACTAGAGGTCTTAGCCTCAAATACAACCTCTCCGTATTCGGGATGATAGCAATACCCATCCAGATTAGCCAACATAAAGGGATGCTCTTCGCTCTGTAGGATTTCATTCACCGGAATAACTTCTATTCCAGTCCTTAGAGTAAACTCCTCTTTGACTAACCCCTCCAATCTGTTGCCCCAATATGCAGGCTCGCCAGCATCACCAAATCCTCCAGTATCACTAGCAGAGCCTAACTTAATCATGTCAGACTTCTCCATCCATAGCTCGACTGGAGATTTCCATTTGTTGATACCACATACAACAGAAGCATCAGACCCGCCAATGCCTAGATTACGGTATGCGAGCCATTCTTCGTGGGATAGATTTTCTGTTGATGCTAGGATGTTGAACTTTGTTATGTTGTCCGTAGTGCCATTGCCAATATCGGTTGCATTGCCGTCCTCAGCACTCCCTATAATACCAGTTGCAATGTTATCCATAATGCTCCACCTCGTTTTTCAATTTTGATTTTGATATCTTTGATGTTTATGACCGCAAATAGATAAATCCCATAAATAAAGACTGCCGAGGTGCTATAACAGCACCATCAAGCAGCCTTAATCATCTGAAATGCCTTATCAATCATAGGATGACCTTCTAAAGTCTTGAGAAATAGATTCTCTTTGTAGGTAGCAGCCTCCCTCAAAGGCTTAACATGAGTAGCGTGGTCGGATATAGCATTAATAAACCTATAGCCATTCTTGCCTAGCACTTTAAGATCAGGAGCTTCAAAATATCGGATCTTCACATCATCTCGTAGCTGCTCCGTATTCTTTTTCTGGACATCAGAGGCATCAGCAGATAAGGGTATCAGTTCATTAATGAACTCCATAACTTTAGTATCTGATAGCTTTATGCGGGAAAGGTTATCGAACTCCCTGCCGAGGCTTTCCATATACTTATGAGCCAATCCTAAAGTCTCTCTGGCTTCATGCATACGGTTATGGATGCTTCCTGTGTGCTTAGCCGACCAAGCTCTTTTAGCATCACCCAAAGCTAAGTTTAAAGTATTCTGACACACCACCCGAATAGGTGTCATAGCAACCTTAATAGCAGCAGACCCATCATGAGAATTACTAAACACCATAAATGGCTCTATCCTCTCCCCAGCTATTATATATTTCTCAGGAAGTTTGGCTAACATCCAAACTTTACGACCGCCTTGCAAACTACCCGCAGTCTCATAACGGACACCTTCACCAATAAGAGCATCAGTAAATGCAAATGCTTCTTCGTTTTGTATTATTTTGTATCTGTCGGACACTACCCCCAATACCGCACCGTCGCTATCTCGAACATTAGCTTTATAATTATGGATTTCTTTCTGATCTGTAGTCCGTCGCGCAACATGGCAAAAAGTTTTCCACATGGCAAAAATAACTCACAATTGAATTGCATATAAAAACCAAAAAACTAGCGATATTTACAATGATGCTTATAATCATATTGTAAATATCGCTAGTTTTGATTTGTGAGGGTATTATTGTATTGATTTTAAACGGCGATTAAATACTTCTTAAAGCATTTTTAAAGCCTTTAAACCCGACAAACCCGATTAAAACGCCTCAAATATAGAATATATGGCCGCCATGAGTAAAGATACGAGTCAAGTTTACATCATGCCAGCTTCCATCCGCGCCTTGGATAGAGCGGAAAAAGGTTGCTGTCTGTGCTTGGTCTGCCTCTGATAGGGCAGTTAATACATTCTGCCTTATGCGTTCGTCCGGGGCTGCTCTGTTAAATGCCCCGTTGTGGACAGGGCTAAAGGCATTGCGCTGGAAAATACCTCCAGCAAATTATCGGGAAAAGCAGGGCTGGCCATGCGATTTAGTACCACATGAACAACTAAACGCTGCCCGAAGTCATCCTCGCCCCTTGCCTCTGCCCATACGATTTTGCATAGGGCTTCTAATTGAAAATCGGTTAGCTCTATGGGTTGGCGCGGAATGGGATTAAACTCGATTGCGGGTGATTCTGCAATGTTTGTAACCATAGGAATATTGCGCACTTCATCCCATTCGGCGGCATAACCCATAGCGGCCGCAATCTCCCGCAAACGCACATAGGTTATGCCGTCTTCGATATATCCGCCAATATCTTGCACCTCGCCCAATACGTTGAGGGTTACGCGCCTTTCTTGTGGCTCATCGAGATTGGGTGCATTAATGGATAGTTCGGGTGTTGTTGGCGAATCCAAACGGCTAACAACCTCACCAAACGGAAAACTACGCCCCGGACAATCCAAACGAAGCCTAGGCGCAATATGCCCATGCCCGATGATGTTTTCAAGCGGTATATCATACCGTTGCCGTATCTGACGTATCAGAGCAACAACAGCATCCATCTGCTCTGCTGAAGGGTTTGAGCGCAACATCTGCTCAAAGGCTATATTGATAGTATAGAGATTTGCATTATGCCGTCTCTCGCGGATTATTGCGTTTGTGGAGTGCATCGGGTCTAAATTACCGCCGTCTTGCCTTGTGCCTGCAGCCCAAGCGGTATCTTCTAGCTTGACGGCTTGCCTAATCATGCCATCCCTTCGAATAACAAAATGATAACTCACTCCGCTTGATGGGTTTTGGGCGGTGTTCCATCCGCTATCGGGTGCTCTGTCTTCCGGGCCACTTGTTGTGTGTAGGACGATAAAATCGGGCGCATGATCCATTCTGCCCTTGCGGTGGTTGGGGGATTGCCTAAATTCTATGTTCTGTAAACTTAATTGATTTGTGAGATGATTCATCAAAAATCCCCCTTTTCGCCGTGGGTCGACCTGCCGCGCCGCGCCGTTTCTTGTGCTTCTTGCGTAGGCTTGTCTTTTAAGGCTGCACAACAATCAACCGCACTCTGCCCCAGTATGTATACCAATATAGGCGATAACATAACAAGCAATTGCTCAATGTTACCCATCACTTCCGGCGCAAAAAATAAAGCACCTATCGCTAGGGCTGTGGATATTACTGCGCACCATAGTTTTCTGCTGGTTAGTTTTTTCATGAGGTATCCCCATCCTTTTCATTTTTAATTCCTCGTCATCCGTCCTGCGGCAATCTTATTAACGAAACCAAAGCCTACTAATAATTTGTAATAATCAGCTCGTTAAACTGCTTTGCCGCGCCTGCATGGGTTGACATATTATTATGGCGTGATATACTGTTGATATTAAAATCCTTATACAGCTCCCGCAAAAACTCATCATCATTGTAAGACAAAATAAACTTGCCTTTGATATTGGCCAGCAAATCCCGTAGTTTAACGTGATCATCATGCCCGAAGTTGGTTTTGTTGATGTTGTAAAAATCCTCCGTGGTATGATATGGCGGGTCGAGATACAAAAGGCTGTTGGGGCGGTCATACTGCTTGATGACGCGCTCGAAGGTGTTATTCTCAATGATAACACGCTCCAGTCTTTTTGCAATCTCTTTCAATAGTGCCGAAGATGGTAGCGGGCGGGCGTTTGCGCCAAAAGTTGTTGTCTTTGAGCAAAAGCTGTATTTTATCATATACATAAACCGCGCCGCTCTTTGGATGTCGGTTAAATATTGCGGGTCTTGGTCTCTGTAATCAATAAACCTCTCGCGGGAGATCAGGTTAAGATCAATCTCGCGAGCCAACTCATCAGGGTGAGCTTTGGCGCATCTAAACAGATTGACCAGCTCGCCGTTGATGTCGTTGTAAACTTCATAAGGAGCATGGCGGTCTTTGTAGAATAACAGCCACGCCGCACCGCCGAAAACCTCTATATAGCGGTCAAAGGCCGGGATGATTTTGCCACTCTTGCTTTTATTGCCATTACCCTCAACAACTGCTTCGGGTTTTGGGAAGTAATCATATATTGCTTTGCGCAGGAGCTTTTTGCCTCCTACCCACGGAATAAAACTGTCCATTAAAGTCCCCCCTTTGTTTTGTTATGAATTAGAGTCGCTTGATAGCCGAGAAGTAACCATTCCAACCATCTCCTCGCTCCAAAGCCCACGTGCGGCATAATCCTGTATAATTTCGTCTGTTGTGTGCGGCGTATGCGGCGCATACGGGCTGATATTGATTTGCGCAGCATCATCTGCATTTAATGCACCAATGCCTATGGCCATACTCGCGCCTGCATCTGCACCGATACCTATATCAACGCCCACGCTCATGCCTACAGGTGCGATCACGTCCCTTCCAACGTCAACCCTACTAATTATATCAACATCACTGATGTAGCCAACCCCCAATCCCAAAGGCTGCAACCCCTGCATCATTCTGAAAAAATCTAAATCAGCACGTAAAGCCTCGTTTGATGTGGGTGATATAAGCTGCGGTTGTATGCATGTTGCATTGCTGATTTCTTCTTGGGTTGCCGCTTCTACCCACTCACTACCCGTCCATCTAGCCCTAAAGAACCCATCAGGCGGGCGTATGTCTGTTAAATCATCGGGCATAGGGTTTTTACCGTCAAAGACATCTGCACTAATAAAATTATCCAAAAAATAACCGTTTTCATCCGCTCTGTACAATGTAATCATAGTTACCCTCCTATGCTATACTCAATATTAATAGCCTGCCATGTATTAACATTCACTGGCTGTCCGGGGAAACCATGGATGAAATAAATCCGTCCGCTTGGATGTATTTCTATGGCATACGGAGAAGGTGCTGTATCATGAAGCAAGCCAACGCCTGCCGTATAAATACATATCAGCTTTTGCGGCCGTAACCCGCCGGGGATTGTTGCAATGAGTGTGTTAAGCGCTATAGATGACGAGACGATATTTCTGTATATCCCAGATAACCGCGCTCCATTTCCATTGCGGCTAACTTGCAGCGGTGTGATGGGATGTGCTTGAAAACCGTTTTGAAATACCAAATCAAACCATTGGGGCGGCGGGTGTAATGCGGCGGGAGGATATACCGTAGGATCATCAGTATAAATACCCGACAGAAATATCTGATCTACAGGCAACAACCCAACATTCCTATGATTTACAACCTTGAAGGAAACAGACACATTGGAATCGGATGCAATACCCAGCTTAGCTATAGTAATAGCAAGCTGATTGTTTTTTGGGTAAATGTCTGATATTGTAAAGAAGTTTGATATCGGGGCATCGGCTGCTGTAAAGTTTGTGTCTTGGGTGAGAGTGCCTGCCGGCATTATATGCGAAACGGCAAATCTTTTTGTTATTCCGCCTCTGCTATTGGTATGCCCCCATAGGGATGAGGCAATTTCTACTTCAATAAATCCGCCGAAAGGTGCTCTTGGGATAATAATATCAAATTTCTCATTTGCTATGTTAGTTGTCCACTGTTGAGTGCCTAAGAATCTTGTTTGGGTAGAGCCTTGGGTTATGCCTGTGGTGTTTAGGGTGTTTATGGGGGTGGCAGGTGAGCCCAAGTTCATATTTGAATCAAACCCCGCAATACCGTTTGGTGTATTTCTGATTGCCTCGTGGGCTTGTTGGTCTTGGTTGTGGTTGTTTAGCATTTTGACCGTTACTGTGGCAGCGGGGTTGACGTTGAGTGATACATTATCCGCATTGCCAACATTCGCAAGCAAATCAAAAATCAACCCCGTTGTGGTTAAACCGTTAAACGGAAATATAAAATCAGCAGCAGGGGCTTCCGGGGTTGGTATGTGAATGGCTACGCCGAATAGATACTCTTGCCCGTCAGCCGGGTCACGGAAGTATACGCCTACGGTGTTTAGGCGATAGCCCACGGTCAAAGTGCTGTTTTCCATGCTGCCGTGTATTTCGATAGTTGTTTTATTTTGCTTTGATACATTGCTTACTAGGGTTTCTTGGTGTATTTCGTCTAGGGTTGTTAAGCTCTCCAGCTCGCCCGGTGTGTATATTGCTGCTGATGTTACTATTCTTGTGAAGGGGGTCTGGATGTTGGTTGAGATTTCCCCTGCGAGGAAGTCTGCGTTTAGCTCATGCCCTTTTGTTGTGATTATTAGGTTTGAGAAGTTTGCCATTGTTTTACTCCTTGTCTTATTAGATTCTGTACTCAATTACTTTAACGACTGAACCCGCCGCGCTGATTTTGGCTTTTGTGGCGATTTTGATATCGGGGTTTTGGGTTATGGTGTAGTGTTTTGTGGTGCTTAGTGCTACACCAAAGCCAACGCGAGCGGGTGCTATGGATAGTCTTAGTAATGCCGTGGGATGAAACAACAAAGTAATCGGAATCATATGCCGCAAAATCTTAACCAGTTCGTCAAGTATAACCACATCATCATGAGATACGGTAAGATTCATTGTATAATCATTATGGATTATCTCAAGATCGTAGTTTTGCTCGCCAAACCGCCTTGCTAAAAAGCTGCGCAGCCATCTTAATGTTTTGAGCGAGCGCATCTGCAAGCGCAGCAGCACGACCTCCCGCCGTTGCTCTAAGGTTTGGCTTGCCGTGTCCGGCCTTATCCTTAAAAGCCGCTCCCAATCCCTAACTCTGCGCACGTCCGCCGTCTTGATAAACTGGTTTGCCAGCAAACGCGCTATGGCTGCCCATAGCGCGTCCAGCTCCGGCTTTTCTGCTGCGGTTATCGCCAGCATTTCGAGATTGTCGGTGTAGTATTCGGGCAATAACTCCATAAGCCTTATTACAGGAGCATTCGGAGGGCTGGATGTCACACCGTCATCGTGTAGCGGCAAGAAGGCCGCCGCCGAAGGCGCATTTGCCGAAGGCAAATGTACTGACGAAGCAGTTGAGATTATGGCGCGTTTGGTTAATCCATTACTCATACAGATTAATCACCCCCGCAAATGGTATTTCATCAAGGCTGATTGTAAAATTGCCGCTTTGACCGTTAATTAAAATATCTTTTACATCCTCGATACCCTGTATGTTGATAAGCATTGAAATAAACTGCGCAACGCGCACCGTTATAGGTGCTTTGGGCGTTATTCTGTCTCGTCGCTCCCAGCCCTGCCGCAATGATAGAAAATAGGCATCAATCATAGCCAAGGCTTCATCATAGACTTGCCCTAAGACATTGCCCGGGCTGGTTATAATTCGCGCATCAATGCCGATATGTGCAGCACTTACGCCAAGAATCAAAATGTTATGGTCAAGGGATGCTTGCCCCAGCCCTGTTTGATGCGGGTATGGATCAATTATCTCTTGCACTCTGTCAATCAGTACTTGGCTGGGCGGGTTGTATAGGCTGTCGATAATAACAATATCGCCCGTGCCGCCTCCGCGCCTCACGGGGTAGGCTTCGCAGCCCCCCACACCCTCAATGGCCTTAACTTTTAAAACATAATCGTCAACATTGCCTCCGAAGGGGTTCATGTTTACTATTTCTTCATATCGGTCGTAAAGGCTCTCATCATTTTCCTCATCCTCGCCCGGGATTAAGATGTCCATTAAATCAGCCCTTGAAAGAGAGCGGATATTCTCGACAGGGGTTAAACGGCCAAAGAGTTGATTGCCAATAACCCCCGCCGTTTCGCATCTCATTTTAAAATGCCCGTGCTCTATGCGCTCGGTGGCGGTGTAGATTAGGGTTTCTATTCTGAATTGCGAGCCTATCTCAATATCAAGATAGCCGCCGCCCGTGCCGTGCATCACGCCCATCCGTTCGGCGTGTACGGGCGGGTTTCTATGCACACCCATTTCGCTTGTGCGTTTTTCAAGATATTCGCCGAAAGAAGATTCGGCAAAGGTGAGCCGTAGTATGCGCAAAATCTCTATGTACATTTGAGCTTCTTCGACGGAGTTTGTGCTGGTGGCATCCCATATAATAGATCCTTGGCGTTTATCCCTGTTTTCATCAGTCCGCGCAAGTTTCCGGGCTTGCAGGTTTTCATAGGTTTGTTCTTTGTAATTGTCCTCAAATCTCATGATGCACCCCCCGCAAGCAAAAAATCTTTCAGGATGTAGCGGCAAGAAGGCCGCCGCCGAAGGCGCATTTGC
>Ga0131853_10025555_pt1 | contig 10641 bp, 8 predicted proteins | sample TergutLab28metaG_FD_92764 | JGI IMG/M metagenome (GOLD analysis project Ga0131853, IMG submission 92764) | Labiotermes labralis P1 segment gut microbial communities from Petit-Saut dam, French Guiana - Lab288 P1 (version 2) (version 2) | ecosystem: Host-associated > Arthropoda: Insects >... | reverse complement strand
TGGTGGTTTAATGACAATAAAACAGGCATACAAAAACATTTAATCACACTTGCAAACCATGGAATGATTTCAACTTTTATTGGTATGCTTACAGATTCACGGAGTTTCCTTTCCTACCCACGGCATGAATATTTTAGAAGAATTTTGTGCAGTCAACTTGGTGAATGGGTAGAAAATGGTGAGTTTCCAAATGATAAAGATTTACTAAAAAAAATTGCCAGTGATATTGCTTACGAAAATGTAAAAAATTATTTTGAGTAAAAACTGTAAGTACAGACATTTCTTTAAAACAGACGTAAATTGTTTTATAGTAAATAAAAAAGTACAAGGAGACTAGAATGAGTATTAAAAAATTATTATTTGCCGGGGTTATTGCGGTGGCTGCCGCCCTTGGATTAAGCAGTTGCGTAAATATAGGAGGGGTAAACAGCGTGAGAGGCAGAGGGTCATTAGTTTCAAGAGATTTTAACGTTGGTAGTTTTACAACAATAAATATTTCCGGAGGATATGAAGTTGTTTTTACTGAAAGTAATGACACAAGAGTAACCGTAAATATGCAGGAAAATTTATTTGATTACCTTAATGTAAATGTAAGCGGCAGCAACTTAGCAATTGATTCATCAAGGTCATTTAACACAGGAAGAAACAACACACCAAGAATTTACATCTATGCCCCAACCCTACATGGTATGACCATTGACGGTGCAGTTTCAACAATTAACTGGAGTACCGTAAGAACAGACGACTTTTTTATTGATGCAAGTGGTGCGGCAAATGTAAATTTAGATTTGGAAGTAAATTCTCTTACAATAAATGCTGCAGGAGCTGCAAATTTAAATCTTTCTGGTCGTGCAGTAACATCAGATATTTCTTCAGCAGGTGCAGTAAACGTTTCAGCCTTTAATTTGGAAACTGAACGTACTATTATTACTGTTTCGGGTGCTGGCTCTGCTCATGTTCATGCATCTTATACGCTTGAGGCAACTATAAATGGTGTTGGGTCAATAAGATATACAGGAAACCCAGAAGTTACTCGCAATGTATTTGGATTAGGGACAATAAGAGCACGTGATTAGAGCAAAATAAAAAGTTTGGTTGTTAAAAGTTTGCTTTGCAAACTTTTTTATCAAATGATACAATCATAGGGGAATGTCTAAATGACATTTCCCTTTTTAATATGATAGGAATATATAAAGCAAACGAGGTAAACATATGCCACTACTTGAATTTAAACAAGGCTCAATGCTTTGCAACGCTGGTGAACCATTAAGACATTTATATTTTATTACAAAGGGTTCTGTTGAATCTTCTTTTAATGGTTATCCTTTTGACTTTTCACAAGGTGATACTGTAGGTCTAAATGCTCTAACCTCAGGAAGTCATACCCAATCATTTAAGGCAAAAACTGATGTTACTGTTTTTTCTTATCAGTATGATGATTTTACTTCTCTTGAATCACTTATGCGTGACAATGCGGATGTTGCTAACTTGTTTGTAAGCTCTATGAATAGGCAAATTTACAAATATATGCAATATAGAGCCGTGCTTAAAGCAGAAGCTGAAAAAGCATATAAAATAATTAAAGAAGTAATTCCATTATATGAAAGACTTTGTACCCTTTACGTATTTTCGCCAAAAAAAATGCCAAATGCAGAAAATATTCAAAGCCCTTCGGCAAACGATGGAGTTAAGGACTGGTTAAGTAATTTCTATTCAGAAATTAAAGAAACTGAACCGGTGGCAGTTAAAAATTTCTTCCGTAAACCGGGAGTGTCAACTGGTTTTATGCGTAGGTGTGCTGAGGATATTTTTACTGTACAAAAGTCTTGTAAAATGTATCAAGATTATTTAAGAAATATTTCTTGGCTTTTTATAAGCGGTAGTGGGGTTGATTTATTTTCGCTTGTTTCAGAACTTCATTTAGGTTCAATTAATATAAAAGGTGCAGATGCTGCTGTTGGTGCGGTCATGAATACAGTTACGTCATTTTTGTCAAAAATGACTTATATTGACCAAACTATTTACCAAAAACGAATAGAATCGTATACTGAATCATTGACCAATAAAAAATCGAACCAAGTCATTACAGAAGTTGCCGTAACGGGTGATGTAAAGCAAAATTTAGCAGACTCAATTTCTGTAATACTTGAATACTCTTCTTTCCCGATAGAAAATGCAAACAAGTTTAGAAAATATGTAAATGACTATACTGAACTTAAAGACAAGGCAAGTTCTGATGATGTAGCCCATCATCTTCGTCGAGAGCTTACAACGATGTTTAATGAATTGTACCAGCAAATTCTTATAAAAAGCCTAAAAGAACCTAACCCTCCAACAATTATAAAAATGTTCCTTAACTTTGGATATGTTGATGCAAAACTTGCAGGTGCTGACAATGCCGATTATTTATATTCAATTGCTGATACCTTAAAAGGTGACCCGAAAAACGGTGTCTACACTTTAAGCGAATGGATGGCAGCTATTTATACAGGAAAAAGAGAGCCATGCCGCAATGAGTTTGACATGGACTATGCTGCATATTTACAAGAATTAAAAACCTCTCACAAAATTGATGAAAAAAAAGAAGCAGAGCTTTTAAAAGATAATGGAGAAAAACTACGTTTTGAACTTGAAAATGTCTTTCCTGTAGTAAATAAACTTACATTTGGGCGTATTACAATTTTTTGTCCGCTATTTTCAAACAGTAATGTACAACGTGGGCTTGACGCTTCTCTCGTTACCTCGGAAGCACTCAAAAATGCCTTTGACGAAATACGCAGCATTGATTTTTCAGCATATTATCGTGAAACAATGTACTCAAACCCTGAAATTGGAATAACAAAAGAAACAGTAAATGTTGAAATACTACCAGAAGTAATACTCATGCCAAATATTGGTGTGAGGGGTGTCATGTGGCAAGAAATTGAAGGGCGTAAGCGGACAACACATGGAAGAATGTTTATGCCGATTTTCTTATTAAGTGACCTTCGTGCTTTGGTTATAACCTTAACAGGTGAGTTCCGCTGGGAAATGTGTAAACGTGTCCAAGGTATACGTTGGAATGACGTGACAGACCCGTCACTTACAAGTGAATACTGTGATTATTTACAATTTTACCGCACAAATCGTGAACTATCTGCTGATGTTAGAGCTGGAGTAAAAACAGAACTAACACGAGCCAGAAATAACTGGAAAGGTGTATTTGTATTAAACTACATTGACTGGATTTTGTACGAGTCAAACAGTTCTGCAAGACTTAATAAATTTGCACGGAAAATCATGTCCATGTACTGTCCATTTTCAGCATCAATTCGTGAAAACTTATCTTCAAATCCACAGTACAACGACCATATCAAACGCTATGCGTTTAAGCAACAACAACGAGAAACACTTCTTTCAAGGACTATACAAAAACTTAGTCAAACAATAAAAGAAGTCCCTCAAGAGTTAATTAATGAATTGGAATTTGTAAAAAAATAGGAGCTGATTATCAGCTCCTATTTTTTTATTTCTATTACTCACTATCATTACTAGGCACATCTGCAATTATTTCAATTTTTGAAACTGAAACTTCATATGCAGTTTTTTCTAAAACACTTGTTTCATCAATCTTTTTTTGATATTTGCGGCTTTGCATCCGACCCCAAAGTCTTACATGATGCCCTACTTCAAGTTTACCAGCATACCGTGCATTCCTGCCCCATGCTATGCAAGGTATGTAATCAGATTTGTTGTAGGACCTGTTTACTGCAATAAGCAAATCTGCAATTTCACGCCCAAAAGGTGTTGTGCGGTAAACAGCAGGTTTACACAAGTAGCCATCCAAAAATGCATCGTTTGGACTAGATTCCGGTGATTCATTTAAAAGCTCAATATCTCGTGCAAAAATTGTAAGCACAAGTTTATTTCTTTTGTCCGCTTCAACATAATTGTTATACGAGCGAATTTGCCCAAGAATCCTTATAGACATTCCCGGAAGCATTTTCTCCCTATCAACAATCCTTTCACTTACAGTTACAGGAAGCACATCACTATTTCCGCTTAACCTGTCAACCTCTACGTCAAAACGATAAAACCCTTCCCCGTAAATTTCATGGCTAAACGTAAATTCTGTCAAAATACGTCCACCGATGTCGATGAAGTTATTTCCATTTTCCACACTTTTTCCGCCTCTCTTTAGTACCTGCCAAAGAGAAATAATTCTCTATATCTTACAGGTGTACTAGTATTTTATTTACATAAACTTGGATTTAGAACAACAATAAAAGCTGCCGATGCTGCCAGAAGCAATGAAGGGTCTTCGCTACCCCCAACAAAAAACTCTTGAGGTAAACGTTCTTCTTCATCAAGCCCATAGAATGTCCGCTGCAAACATACTTGAACGCCTTCGCTTGTTGCACTTGAAACTGTAACACATGCCTTACTATTGAAACCATATGTGATTAATTTAGCTTTATTTGTTTTGAGAAACGGAAAAATATTTTTATCATCTGCATTAATTAAAAGAAAGCTGCTTTTATCAAGTGTTTGTATAGTTTGATTTAAAAAATCTGATATATCTGTGACAACTAAAACATTAACCTTTGGAATACTATTTTCGACTATAGAAATTTCATCGCAACTTATTTTATTGCTGCTTAACCTTTTTAAAATATTTGCTACAAATGCCCCATCTTGACCCACTACGCCAACTGTCGGCATAAATTCCCTCCCGTAGTAACCTTAATTTCTTCCTTTGGGTTAGTGTAATCATTCAAGTGTAGAATATTCTGCGAATTTTTGGCATGTAATAAGTAAATCATAGTTATAGGAAAATTTAATGAACAACAATGTGATGCCTACAAAAAAGAACTTGATTATTACAAAAAACAATTTACAAATTGCTCAAGTAGGGCTAGAAAAACTTGATGCAAAACATAAGTCACTGCTAAATAAACAAAACAAAATTTTAAAAAAACTAGAGGAACTAAAAATTATTTATGAAAACAATTTACAAATCGCTAAAATTGCATTAAACAAAACTGAAAAATTTCATGGGTCAAAAATGGCAAATTACTTTGTAGAAAATATAGATAACGATTTTAACTTGCAGGAAACATCAATTTTTATAGATGAACTTGTCTATACATGGAAAATTGTTTTTAATGATTTAATAGAAATAAAAAGAATTGAATGTTTCTTAATTGAACTAAATAATCAAATTAAACGTACAGGAAAACGTTCATTTGCTTTAAAAAATATAATAATACCATTGTACTTATCTCGCATTAAATACATACAAGAGTCTCTTGAAGAGAAAGAAAGAGATGATTTAATCCGTAATAAAATCGCAAAAAAGTTTACGCAACATCTTTCTATCACATAAAAAGCGATGTACCATGACCATTTTTAGTTACAGCCGTTTCAGGGATTTGAAGTTCCTTACTTAATATTTCAACAATTTTTAATGTACAAAAACCACCTTGGCAACGCCCTGCCTGTGCTCTGGTTCTTCTTTTTATTCCATCAAGTGTTTTTGCACCAAGTGGACGGTTTATCACATCAATTATTTCTTCCTCTGTTATTGTTTCGCATCTACACACTACTTTGCCATGCGTACTTTTTTTTATAGCTTTGCGGATTTTATTAAACTCATTATTCTCCATAGGCTCTAATTTATTTAAAACAAGAGTTGTAATATAGTCAGCAATGGCTGGTGCAGCTGTAATACCCGGTGAATCAATTCCCATTACATTTATAAAGTTTTCATTTGTTTCTTCAATGATAAAATCTTTTCCACTATGTTTTGCTCTAACACCTGCAAAACTTGTAATTTTGTCATACATCGGGAGATTATTTAAAGATAAACTCGCTTTTTTTAACAGACCTGCGAGCCCTTCTTTTGTGGTACTCGTATCCTCACCATTTTTAATATCATCAGCCGTTGGACCGATTAAAATATTACCATCAACTGTTGGTGCAATAAGAACACCTTTTCCCAAATGAGTTGGAAGTTGAAAAATCGTATGATTTACAAGATTTTCTTGTGTGTTATCCAATAAATAATACTCCCCTTTTTGGGGGTTCATTCCCTCTTTTTTTTCATGTATGAGATTAAAAACATCTGCACTGTGTATCCCAGCAGTATTTATGACTATTTTTGTTAAATACTCACTTTGCTTTGTTTTTACTATATATTTATCAGCTTTTTTTGTGATTTTTATAACTTCACTTTCAAATAAAAACTCTACACCATTTGTAAATGCATTTTCGGCAAAAGCGATTGTTGCTTCGTATGGTGAAATAATGCCGGCATCTCTTGCCAAAAGTGAGGCAGTTACATTTATATTTAAGTTTGGCTCAAGCTCTCTTGCTTTTTCACCTGTTATTATTTCAAGGTTTTTTACTCTATTTTCTAAGCCTCTATTATAAAGTGGTTTTAGTGACTCTTCACCGTTTTCATTAAAACTAATAACCATTGAGCCATTTTTTTTAAATGGAATATCTAGTTCATTTACCAAGCTCTTATACATATTAAAGCCTTTAACATTTAATTTAGCTTTTAAAGTTCCTGGCATCGAGTCATATCCTGCATGTAAAATTCCACTATTTGCTTTTGATGCCCCTGTCGCAACATCAGCTGATTTTTCAAGCACCAATGTTTTAAGTTTAAATCTACTTAAAAATCTAGCAGTTGACGCTCCAACAATCCCTGCACCAATAATTATCACATCATAAATAGTACTTTTCATGACATACTCCTATTCCTCTGTAAATACTACCATAATATTTTCAACAATTCTACTTTTTTTCAACATATGATATCATTATTATATTAATTATGCTAAGGAGAGTTGTTATGTTGCCAAAAATTTATTTTTCTGATGATGTTTATAAGGTTATTTTAAGTAAGCCAATAAACACAAATTTTATTAAAGTAATAGTTGAAAAGAATGGAAATAAGTTTCAAGCGAGTTTATATACTAAAACTCAAGTTTTTCATGAAAATTTTTTAGAGATAGAATTAGAACGATTTGTAATGTCACATTTTGGTGTAAACTTTGCTATTTTAAATGCATGGAGCAAAAACCGTGAATACATGGCTAGGGTTTCAAAAAAAGGTAAGGTTTTAACAACTTCAAAGGAAAATAAATCAGCCTTGTTAAATAAATTTGATGGCGACAGCTTTAATAGGAAAAAAAATCATATTGTTAATGAAGGAATGGATATTCCTATCCTTCAAGATATGGGGATTTTTACAAAAGACAATAAAATTGCTATATCTAAACACGATAAGTTTCACCAAATTAACAGATTTTTGGAGTTAATTAATGATGAAACAAAAGATATAGCTGATGAAATAAACATAATTGATTTTGGCTGCGGTAAATCATATTTAACATTTTTGGTTTATCACTTTTTTGCAGTTATTAAAAACCATAAAGTAAACATATGCGGTCTGGATTTAAAAGAAGATGTAGTAAACAATTGCAAAAAATCAGCTCAAAAATATGGCTATAAAAATCTGGAGTTTAAACTTGGTGATATTGGTGAACAAAAAAAACCACCATTAGAAAATTGGAGGCAAAAAGGAACATTTAACATAGTTATTAGTTTACATGCTTGCGATACTGCTACTGACCATGCTCTTTTTAATGCAATAAAATGGGAAGCAGATTTAATTTGTGCCGTGCCATGCTGTCAGCACGAACTTCGCAGCCAAATGAAGGCAAAAACACTAAAAATATTTGACAATTACGGAATCATTCAAGAAAGAATTGCCTCTCTTGCAACAGATGCTTTGCGAGCGAAACTTCTTGAAGTTAATGATTATAGAACGCAAATTATTGAGTTTACAGGACTTGAACACACTGCAAAAAATCTATTCATAAGGGCAAAAAAAATAAAAAACTCAAAAAATAATAAAACTGCTTTAATAAATGATGTAAATATTTTATTAGATGAATTTTCATTTAGCCCAACTCTTTATAAGCTTTTGCATGAGTCGAATTTATCATCATAAAATTTATTTAAACTTTTATTTGTTTTAGATACCAAAGCGGACATATTTTTGGTATAATGTCTTGATGAAATAGACTTACAAGGGAGAAACGGAATATATGAATGACGAAACTTTTATACCACGCATTAAAGGAATTGATATAGCTGACGAAATGAAAAAATCTTATTTGGACTATGCCATGAGCGTAATTGTTGCTCGTGCTCTTCCTGATGTTCGTGATGGGTTAAAACCTGTACACAGGCGTATTCTTTATGCTATGAGTGAACTTAACCTTGACCCGTCAAAAGGTTACAAAAAGTCTGCCCGTATTACTGGTGACACCATGGGTAAATATCACCCACATGGTGACGCTTCTATTTATGATGCAATGGTGCGTATGGCTCAAGATTTTTCTATGCGTTATATGCTTGTTGACGGGCATGGAAACTTTGGCTCAATGGACGGTGACGGTGCTGCTGCTCCAAGATATACCGAGGCTCGGCTTTCAAGACTTTCAATGGAAATGCTTGCAGATATTGATAAGGAAACTGTAAACTTTGTACCAAACTATGATGAAGAATTTATGGAGCCTTCTGTTTTGCCTGCTCGCTTTCCAAACTTGCTTATAAACGGCTCATCTGGTATTGCAGTTGGAATGTCAACAAACATCCCACCCCACAATTTAACTGATGTTGTAACAGCAGTTTTACACCGCATAAATGACATGCGGGAAGGTAATGAAACCTCCATAAAAACGCTTATAGATATAGTAAAAGCCCCTGATTATCCAACCGGAGGAGCAATTCTTGGAGTAGGTCAAATCCATGAAGCATACAAAACCGGTCGTGGTCGTGTCGTACTTCGTGCCGATGCAATAATTGAGCCATTGCCGGGGGCAAATGGTCGTGAGCAAATCCGTTATACTGCCATACCTTACCAAGTGAACAAGGCAAACCTTATTAAACATATGGCTGACCTTGTAAAAGATAAAAAAATTGAAGGCATTACAGATATCCGTGACGAGTCCAACCGTAATGGTGTCCGTATTATTGTAGAACTTAGAAAAGATGCAAATGCAAATGTTGTTTTAAACCAGCTGTATAAACTTTCACCGCTTCAACAAAGCTATGGGATTATTATGCTGGCACTAGTTAATAATGAGCCAAAAATATTAAATCTTTTTGAGCTTATTGAACATTATATTGCTCATCAAAAAGAGGTTGTTACACGTCGCACACAATTTGATTTAAACAAAGCTGAACGCCGTGCACATATATTAGAAGGTTTGCTTCGTGCTCAAGATTTTATTGACGAAATCATTGCTTTAATCAGAAGCAGTGTTGACGGAAATGAAGCTCGTGAGCGATTAATAGAAGAGTTTCAGTTTACACAAATTCAAGCCCAAGCAATTGTTGACATGCGTTTAAGAGCATTGACCGGTCTTGAAAAAAAGCGTCTTGAAAAAGAATATGACGAACTTCAAGTGCTTATTGCAGAGCTTAAACATATTTTAGAAGACGAAGGATATTTGTTGCAGGTTTTAAGCGAAGAGCTTACAAAAGTTAGAGATAAGTTTGGAGATACAAGACGCTCGGCAATTCTTCACGACCCCGGAGACATTAATCTTGAGGATTTAATTGATGATGCTTCAAGTGTAATTACCCTTTCAAATATGGGATATATTAAACGTATTTCGCTTGACACATACCGCTCGCAAGGCAGAGGCGGCAGAGGTGTAATTGGTATGGGAACTCGTGAGGAAGATGCCGTTACAGATTTATTTGTAGCAAACACTCACGACCATATTTTAGTATTTACAACTCGTGGGCGAGTTTATAGTTTAAGGGCTTTTGAAATCCCCGAGGCCGGACGGCAGGCAAAAGGTATGCCACTTGTAAACTTGCTAAACTTAAATGGTGGTGAAACTGTTACATCCATGATTCCGGTAACAAAACAGAGCTGGGATGGTTATTTGATTCTTGTGACATGCCAAGGTTTAGTAAAACGTACAGCACTAAGCCAATTTGCTAAAATGAACAAAAATGGATTAAGTGCAATTACTTTCCGTGAAGATGATAAGTTAATTAAAGTTTTACGCTCTGATGGCGAAAAGGAATTATTCCTTGGCACAAAGGAAGGGCAAGGAATCCGTTTTAGTGAAAAACAAGTACGTCCAACAGGTAGAACTGCAATGGGTGTAAAAGGTATGAAACTCCGTGAGGGTGACGAAATTGTTGGGGCAACCGTAGCCAATGGACAAGTCTTACTTGTTTCTACAAATGGTTATGGAAAATGTACTCCTCTTGAAGATTTCCGTGAGCAGAGCCGTGCCGGTATGGGTGTTAAAGTTTACAAATCATCTGAAAAAACAGGAAAACTTGTTGGAATCGAAGCTGTTAATGAAAATGACGGTTTAATGATTATAAACTCTGATGGTGTTGTAATTAGAATAAAAATTGCTGATATTTCTGTTCAAGGCAGATATGCTTCTGGGGTTAAGTTGATAAATATGCATGAGGGTTGTACTGTTGTTAGTATGGCTAAAATTGCAGATGATGATAGTGAAGAGGAAGTTGTAGAAGAAATTAAAGAGTAATCCTTTTAGCAACACTCGTTTAACACATTTCATGCCGTTTTGATTAAATGTTACAACAAAACAC
>Ga0131853_10025552_pt1 | contig 10642 bp, 9 predicted proteins | sample TergutLab28metaG_FD_92764 | JGI IMG/M metagenome (GOLD analysis project Ga0131853, IMG submission 92764) | Labiotermes labralis P1 segment gut microbial communities from Petit-Saut dam, French Guiana - Lab288 P1 (version 2) (version 2) | ecosystem: Host-associated > Arthropoda: Insects >... | reverse complement strand
GCTATGCGGTTTACAGCACCAAGTGACCCGCCCGGGTTGTTTCTTAAATCAAGGATTAGCCCATTCATACCATTGTCATATAACTCACTTAGGGCTGATACAAATTGCCCCGGTGTTATTTGGTCGAAACCTTCTATGAGGATGTATCCAATTGACTTTCCATTTTCATAAATCATTTCATGAAAAACAGTAGGGATTTCAATATGACTGCGGATAAGTTGAGCGTCAAATCGTGTATTGTCAAAAGGGCGGAAAATAGTAACGGTAACAGATGTCCCTTCTTGCCCACGTATTAAGCTAATTATTTCTTCCATTGGTCTGGTAGAAACATCTACTCCGTTTATCCCAACAATTTTGTCTCCTTGGGTAATCCCCGCTTCATATGCCGGTGTACCCCTGTATGCAACCCCAACCGTAACAAGCCTGTCAGCCGGGTCTACATAAACAACAACCCCAATTCCAACATATGACCCTTCCAAGCGTACCCTAAAAGAGGCTAATGCATCAGCATCAAAGTATTGGGTATATGGGTCTGCTACACCATCAAGAAGCCCCATGTACATGCTTTCAAGCATTTCATCAAGTTCAAAAGGCAAAATGGAGTGCTCATTTAATAAACCATAGATTTCCATGACCTTGCGATTTGGGTCAATGCCTCCCCACCTTATATTCCTTACATAAAAAGCATGGGCAATTATAACCACTAGCATTATTGATATCCCAAGTGCTAGACCCTTAAAAAATGACTTTTCTTTTAAAATGCTCATAAATAAACCCTCCTGGAAGCTTATAGCATTTCCGCATGAAACTGAGTCTCGTCTGTCGTCGATTCTGCGTTGAAGCGTTCGCAGATTCGACTCGTCCTCAACTCATTTCATGTGGAAATGCTTTATTGCTTATTCACATATATATGATGAGTAAATGTTTTCATTCAACTTAGCAAAAAATACCAAAAAAATTATTGACTTCTAAAAACAACAAGTGTATACTGGCGGAAATGGAAATAAAAAACCAATTTTTGGAGGAGAATACATTATGGTAAATGAAACTGTAGTAAAAAACAAAAAAATTAGTATTTTAATGGCGGACGACAACAAAGAATTTTGTGATGCCATTATAAACTATTTAGGCAAACAAAGCGACATGGAAATCATAGGTGTTGCCTATGATGGTATGGAAGCTTATGAAAAAATTAAAAGCCTAAAACCAGACATTGCAATAATTGATGGTGTGATGCCCAAACTTGATGGTCTTGGCGTTTTGGAAAAACTAAATCTTGGTGAAAATGATGGACCAATTTGTATTATACTGTCAGCAATCACTCAAGATAAAATAACCCAAAAAGCAATCGAACTTGGCGCTGAGTACTACATAGCCAAGCCTTTTGACTTAGATTCCTTGGTTATGCGTATCAGGCAACTAAAAGAGCATATAAAAGACCCAATACAACGGGGCGTGAGTGTAAGAAGCCGCCAAAACAAAGAAGTAAACCTTGAAACAAAAATTACAAGTATTTTGCATGAAATTGGCGTGCCGGCTCATATTCGTGGGTATCATTACATGCGTGAAGCAATACTCATGGCAGTTGATAATTTAGATATTTTAAATTATATCACCAAGGAATTATATCCCACAATTGCGAGGAAGTGCAATACTACGCCAAGCCGTGTTGAACGGGCAATAAGACATGCAATTGAAGTTGCATGGAATAGAGGAAAAGTTGAAGTAATTGACAGCCTTTTTGGTTATACAATAAATAACCACAAGGGTAAGCCTACCAATAGTGAGTTTATTGCTTTAATTGCTGACAGGCTAAGACTTGAATTAAGAGCAGCTTAGTATAGCGAACGCTTCTACGCATTTTCGTGCGACAGCTGAGCGGATTTTCAAGTTCGTTCGCTATAAATGTAAATTATGAAAAAAAAACTATACCCCTGATGTCACAATTGAGAAAGTGACATCAGGGGTATAGTTTTTACATAGTATAGAGATTCCTAACTTCACTTGAAAATCCCTAATAAGATAGCCCCTGATTGAACATTAAGTTTTATACAATGGCATTATAAAGTGATAGAAATTGTCGAGCATACAACAATCTTCCTTGTTATATTTATTCTAAGGTGGTGTCATGAATGGAAGAAAAACTCCCAATGCAAGTGATTATGGATTATATCGATGGGAACATTAACGAAGATTTATCAGTGGAAAGATTGGCAGAAGCAGCAAATATATCTGTGCCGCAATTGTTCCGCTTATTTGCAGCAAATATAAGCATCGCACCAATTAAGTACACATTAAAGAGGCGTTTATTTTTTGCAGCCAAAAAACTGGTTACAAGCACTACTAAGGTAGTTGATGTTGCTTTCTTGTTCGGTTTCGAGTCGCATGATTCATTTAGCCGTGCGTTCAAACGAGTTTACGGAGCAACTCCCAGCGAATTTCGGGATAATGCCCTGCGTTTACATCCATTTTATCGCAATGGCTTGTATTGCATTGCCGGTTTGACTATCCCTGAATCGCTAATAAAGCATTTCCACATGAAATGTGTTGAGGACGAGTCGAATCTGCGAACGCTTCAACGCAGAATCAACGACAGACGAGACTCAATTTCATGCGGAAATGCTACCAAACAAGTAGAGGATGAAGAGTTTATGAAGGAACAGCAAGAAATATTCCACGATGTTGAAATTGTAACTGTAGCCGAAACAAAGTTGATTGGTGTCGAGTGCCCTGTCGGTGGTGGTTCTTTTGAAGTATTTTATGAGGCTTATGACAAAATCTTCAAAAACGCCCCAAACCGCAAATATCCTAATTCCGCAAATGCTACGCATGGTGTTCCAAGGGCAAACCCCGATGGCGGCAAGCTTTTTTACTTCGTGGGTATTGAGGTAACAAGTTTGGATAATATTCCCGACGGTGCGGTTAGCATTGTGCTTCCCGAACAGTTATGCGCAGTTATAGGCTATGAAGGTGGGGTGGATTATGATGAGCTATGCGAATATTTCCGTGATAAATGGCTCAAGCAAAGTAGTTACAAGCCCGACCCACACAAAATAGATTCTCGTTTTTCCAAAGCGAATGTGTGGAAAACATACTTCCCGATTTGGGAATATTACACGCCCAACAAGGATTTTGAGTTGTATGAGGAGCGGATTTATATGCCTGTTCTACCGGGGGAATTAAAATGATAGAAAACATTTGGCCGCTTCCCGTATTGGAAACAGAGCGAACCATACTTCAACCATGGAAATTAGAGTATGCGGAAGAAATGCTAACATTTACGACCAACGAAGAAGTAATTAGATTATCTGATGGCTGGAAATTGATTGACACTGTGAAAAAAGCCGAACGTAAAATCAAAAAATTCATTGATGGCAAAGCAAACGAATGGGCAATTACGATTAAACAAAGCGGTGAAAATAAAATTGTCGGTAGCATTGGTTTTAACCGTGAACAGTTGAAATTGAGTAATTATAAGATTTTTGGTTTTGATGACAGCAGTGGAGATACCAGCAAGTCCTTTATAGGTCCTTTCGGTTATTTGATCGCCAAGAGCTATTGGGGACAAGGCATTGCCACGGAAGCTGCGTTGCGAGTCATGGAATATGCTTTTACAGACTTGAAAACCGATGTAATAACGACAGCTCATAAAAATCATAACGCCCGCTCTAAGCGTGTGATTGAAAAATGCGGTTTTAAGTTTCGTGATATTTTTCCGAAAAACAAAGCAAACGACCCAGAATCAAGAGCGTACTATTTTTTGACATTAGGTGATTATGCCAAGTTGAGAGAAATGAAATAATATTAACCAGTAGGATGGCTTGTTTGAGGTATTTAAGGTTCACAAAAAAAACTGCGGTAGATTGATTGTTTAATTAGCCGCAGTTTTTTTTTGCCTAAATTTGGCTTTTATGCTCCACGTATAGTTTCAACAATATTATTTTTGCTTAAACTGTTTGCCGCAAACAGCATAATAACAAAAGTTATCAAAAAAACGCCAATTGCACAAATTGCTATCGCAAACCAAGGTGGTGTAAAAACAATACTTAGTACATTTGCCATATCTGCCACAAGGTAAACTAAATAAGCAGCACCAAAACCAAGAGGCAGTCCAAAAACTAAAGCTCTAAACGAACTCATTAAACTTTCAAGAGCAATCATTTTACGCAAGCTTTTTTTATCCATACCAATACTTGTTAACACAGCAAAATCCTTTGCACGAAGTTTGATGTTTGTTGTGATTGTGCTAATCACGTTTGTAAGACCAAGGAAAATTAGCATAAATGAGAAAATACGCACAAAAACCAATGCAGACTCAATAATAATTAGAATGAAACTAAGCATTTCTGCAAAATTCATGTCAATTATTTCTTCACCATAACTAAGTTCATATAATAAAGGAATTGTGTCCTTTGCAAAAGTAACAAAACCTTCAGGGTCAAGTGTCCTTGCTGTCCACTGGGCAGCACTCATTTCACCGTCGGGCACAACTATAATTTTCATAGATTCCGATAATGTTATCATGTGTGGCGGCAAGTATCTGACTTCACCATGGAGGGTTAGTTCCCATGGAGTTTCAGCAAATCCACGTGTTTCTTGGCTTTCTTGTTGATACAATGTTAAAACTTCGTTTGGAATAAAATCGAATGGATTGTATTGGTTTAAGTTTCCTTGTGCATCAACTTCTATGTGTACGTTTATTAGAAGATTTGAACCATAAGGTTTATTTGCAATTTCCAAAAGTTCTACATACCATTCGTTGGTTACAACAACTGTACTAATCAGGTTAAATATAAAAGAGTCATCCCCTGTTAAACTGTGGAAAGTTGCACCCCAAGCATCTACTGTAGTATCAGGGAAAGTGTTTAGTTTATTGTTGATTGTTCGAAGGGTTTCTGCATTTAAGCTTGTTGCAGCCTTGTCGGGTGCGGCTGTTAGTACAATAAAAGCATTTGGTTCATTCATCTGGAGTACTCGCCCATTTATGGAGCGGTTCATATGAGTGCTTAAACTTACAGACATTAAAATAAGGATTATGCTTATGCAAATCGACAAAACAGTTGCACGAAAATGACGACGGCTGCGCTTAAGTTGTTTTGAAGCAAGAGCACCAGGGAAACCAAAGATTTTGTTTGCTAACCGGGCTTTTTTTGCTTTTTCTTTTTTTCTGGTTTCATGAGTTCCTTTTATTGCGTTTATTGCTGGCGTATTTGCTGCTTTTCTTGCAGGTAGCCATGACGAAATTAAAATGATTAAAAATGAAATACCTGTCACAAAAAGAAGCAAAAGAGGATTTATTTCAAACTGGAAGCGAATATACTCATGTATTGATGAAATATCTACCATTGAGTTTGAAAGGGTTAATGCTAAAAAATGAAGTGCAAAACCGGTTAAAACCCCAATGGGGATGCCTATAGCTGAAAGTATAATTGCCTCCCAAATTACAGTTTTTCGTATTTGCTTTTTTGTAGCACCAACGCTTTTTAGTATTCCAAATTGTTTTGTACGCTCTAAAGAAGAAACCCGGAATGTGTTTGAAATTACAATAATACTTGTGATTGCTACAATTATGCCAATAATTATTGCAATCCCACCTGAAATTAATTCGATACCTTGAACTAAATCTTCACCAAATTCATGTGCAACTAAGTTTAATGTTTCTATAGAGCTTAAACCATATCCGGCAATAGAAACAAGCATTCCCACAGCCAAGGCTATACTAAAAAGAGTCCACAAAGTACGTTTTTTATTATTTAACAAATGTCGAAGAGAAAGAGTTGCAGAAAGCTTCATTACCGCACCTCCTCGTCTTTTTGGATTTTGCCGTCTCCAATTGTTATAATCCTATCTGCTTGCAAAGCAATTTTTTCGTCATGAGTAATCATAACAAGTGTTTGCTTAAAGCGTTTGTTTGCGGCTGTAAGAAGCTCCATAACGTCTTTGCCGGATTTACTATCTAAGTTTCCCGTTGGTTCATCAGCTAGGATTACAGCGGGGCTGTTTATAAGTGCTCTTGCAATTGAAACACGCTGCTGCTGCCCTCCTGAAAGCTCGCTTGGGAGGTGGCTTTTACGTTTTGTTAGTCCTGTCATTTCAAGTAAGTCATTGACTTTTGCTTCGCTTGGTTTGCGGTTGTCAAGTAAAAACGGAAGCATAATATTTTCTTCAGCCGTAAGGGTGGGGATTAGGTTGTAAAATTGATAAACAATACCCATGTTGCGGCGGCGGAAAATTGCAAGATTTGATTCATTCATTTTAAATAATTCTTGGTTGTCAATTGTAACTTTGCCGCTTGTAGGTCTGTCAACCCCTCCAAGGAGGTGAAGCAAGGTAGATTTTCCACTGCCAGACGCACCAATTATTGCAACAAACTGACCTTTTTCCACAGAAAATGAAACTCCGTCGAGTGCTTTTACTGCTGCATCACCTTTGCCATAGGTTTTTGTTAGGTTTTCAACGTTTAAAATGTTCATAAAAAAACTCCTCATAAATTATTAACTTTTCTTATGAGGAGAGTTTAAATTATCAATGTGACTCTAAAGTGACTGTATTTAATTAAATTATGACATTTTAGTCACTTTTGATTTTTAGGTATAAAATTTTAATGTAAAAATTACTCCGTTTCCTTCATTTTTGTTTGATATTTCAATATCGCCTTGTTGCTCCTGCATTATTTTTAGTGCAAGCGGCAAGCCTATACCTGTTCCTTTTATAGATGACTCAAAACGGTTAAACAAGTTTTTTATTTTTGCATTTGTTAGACCATTTCCGCTATCTGCTACAGAAATCCATGTCGATAGTGGGTTTTTGCCTGTTTCAACCACTATCTTGCTGCCAGATGGTGAGTGTTCTAAAGCATTTTTTATTATGTTTGTAAGGGCTTCTGCCGTCCAATTTTTATCACATGTTAAAATAATATCACTTGCAGGTTTTATTATTTCTTGATTTTTTATATCTAAAAGGATTTTTAAAGGTAGTGTGGCGAGCTCAATTAGTTCGTTTGTTTTTATTTCTGTCGGGTTAAATAAAACAGTACCGGAGTCAAGTTTTGCCATTTTAAGCAGCGAGTTAACAAGCCAATTTGTTTGCGTCAATCCTTGTTTCAAGTTTAAAATAAACTCATCTGTTTTTTCTTTTGGCGCATCTTCCAGAAGTTCAACCATCATTTTCATTGAAGTAAGAGGTGTTTTTAATTGGTGAGAAATATCTGCCAAAGTATCTGTTAGTTTTCGTTTATCGTTTTCAAGACTTTCAGCTTGTTCGTTTAAGCGGTTTGCTAGAGTGTGGACTTCATTTTTTATAATAGAAAGGCGGCCTTCTAAGTTGTCACGAAGGTCTATTTTTTTGCCGTCAATTATGTTGCGTATATCTTCAGCGAGTTTTTCTGCTTCTTTTTTACTAACTATCATTTGCCCTGTACCCCATTCCACGTACTGTTTCAATTTTTGCGGCAGCTCCTATTTTTTCACGGAGGCGTTTTACATAAACTGTCAAGGTGTTATCTTCTACAAAAATTCCTTCGGAATCCCAAAGAAGGTTCAAAATTTGCCCACGGCTTAAAAGTTTGCCTTTGTGGTTTGCAAAAGTGAGAAGCAATCGGTATTCAAGGGCAGTTAATTCGATTGGTTTCTCATTTGAGTAAACTTTTCCTTCGTTAATATTTATTTTAAGGTTTCCAAAGTTTAAAAGATTTTCTTGACCGCTGTGGTGGCGTAAAATAGATTTTATCCTTGCTTTAAGCTCACCTAAACGGAAGGGTTTTGTTACATAATCATTAGCACCGGATTCAAAAGCTTTTACAATATTTCCTTCATCATCGACAGCGGTCAAAAACAAGATTGGTGTGGTAGATGATTTTAATAAGGGAATAAGTTCAAACCCTAAACCATCTGGTAAACCAACATCTAAAATTGCTAAGTCAAACTTTTTTTCAGTTATTGTTTTTGTTGCTGTATGAATGTCGCTTGTGTGGGTTACTATGAAGTTTTCATTTTCTAAGGCATATTTTAATCCTGATGCTATGATTGTGTCGTCTTCAACTAGCAGAATATTCATGTGCTTATCCTTTTTAATTAAATTAAATATTTTTAAACGCTACTTATATCAACAAATCCTTTTACATTTTCCAAACATTATTATAACATGTATGATGACAAAACCTAAGAACTATAAAGTTTGCAAAGCATGATTGGAGATTAAAATGGATAAAAATGAAAAATTAATACTGCAAGAACTAGCAAAAAAATATATGGAACTGGCAAACAATCCAGTCAACCTCGAACGTAAACAAAGAGGAATGGACATAAACGACCTAACTCCACGCCGCCCAATGGTTTGGCTTCATGAGCTTCCTTGGCATGAGTTAAACATAGATGGCAAAATGGATATGCTATGCACTCACCCATCTGCAAAAAGAATGGAATGGTTTTTCCGCACAAACTTATTCCGCTGGGAATATTTTCAGGCAGATATGGTTTTAACAGATTATTTTCCAATCCAAAAAAACTATACAAGCACAGGAAATGGCTTAGAGTTTGAAGAAGATATACTTTCAAATGATGAAAAGAATCATATTGTATCACACCATTATAAAGACCAATTGGACACAATAGAAAAAGTAAAAGCTCTTAAAGAGCCAATAATAAAAGCGAACCCGGAAGAAGATAAAAAACAAAAAGAAATGGCAGAAGTTGTGCTGCGTGATATTATGCCCGTAAACTTAACCGGCACATATATTTACTACGCCCCATGGGACATTATCCCCATGTACCGTGGTGTTACCCCGGTTTTAATGGACTTGATTGATGACCCTGATTTAATGCATGAAACAATAAAAACATTTACAAATCATGGGTTTTCCGTAATGAAGCAAATGGAAAAAGAAGGGCTGCTTGGCAACGATATTGAAGATGTACATTGCACACCACCGTATACAAAAAGTTTAAAACCGGGAAGAAGCTTAAAAAATATATGGTTTAGATGTATGGCACAAATTTTTACAGAGGTTTCGCCAAGTATGTGGAAGGAATTTGAACTTGATTACCTTATGCCATTGGCAGAAGCTTGTGGATTAACATATTATGGTTGCTGCGAAGCACTCGAGCATAAAATTCCACTACTAAAAACCATACCAAACCTAAGAAAAATTGGAGTAAGCACCCAAGCAAACCCGGAAAAATGCGCTGAGCAAATTGGAAAAAACTATGTTTACGCCCACAAACCAAACCCGGCTCATGTAACAGGCGCATTTAATGAAGAAACAGTAAAAAAAGAAATCACAGAAATTATCGAGCTTTGTAAAAAATACAACTGCCCATATGAGTTTGTATTAAAAGATGTAAGCACAGTAACATATAAAACAGAAAACTTAATCAAATGGAATAAAGTCGTACAAGATACAATAAATAAATTTTACTAGAGGTGAAACATGAAAGACAAAATTACAGTGCTTTCGGTCTTTGGAACAAGACCCGAAGCTTATAAAATGATTCCTTTAATTTTAAAAATGCAGGAAAATCCTAAAATAAATAGCTTAGTGTGCATAACAGCACAGCATCGTGAATTGGTTGACCAAGCACTTGAACTATTTAATATAAAGCCCGATTATGATTTAGATATCATGACAATAGGACAAACTTTAACAGAAATTACAACAAAAGTTTTAATAGGGTTGCCAAAAGTTTTTGAGGAGGCAAAACCGGACATTGTTCTTGTTCATGGGGATACAACTACAACTTTTGCGGCTTCACTGGCAGCATTTTATGCAAAAATAAAAATTGGTCACGTGGAAGCCGGGCTAAGAACATATGATAAGTACAGTCCATACCCGGAAGAGATGAACCGCAAACTAACAACAGCAATGGCAGATTTATATTTTGCGCCAACAAAACTTTCAAAAGAGAACTTATTAAAAGAAGGAATTGATGAAAAATTAATTTTTGTAACAGGTAACACTTCAATAGATTTGATAAAATACACCACAAAAGAAAACTGCAAATTTAAAAATGATGATTTAAACAGTTTGGATTTTAGCAAAAAAATAATCCTGCTAACCGCCCACCGTGGAGAAAATCGTGGCGTTGGTATGGAAAATATATGTAAAGCAGCACTAAGATTAGTTAAAGAAAACCCGGACTTTACCTTAGTATGGCCGCTTCACCCGGCAAAAACCGTAACAGAGCCGGCAAATAAATTTTTGGCTGGACAAGAAAGAATTTTACTAACTACAGCCCTTGATATTTTTGATGTACACAACCTGCTAAAGAAAACTTACTTGGTGCTAACAGATTCGGCTGGTCTGCAAGAAGAATCGCCATCCTTTGACCTGCCAACAGTCGTACTAAGGGAAGTAACCGAACGACCGGAGGGTGAAGAAGCCGGGACTTTAGTTTTAGCAGGAACAAATGAGGAAAAGATAATTAAAGAAGCAACAAAACTGATAAATGATAAAGCAGAGTACAAAAAAATGGCAAAAGCAAAAAATCCATTCGGAGATGGGTTTGCAAGTGAGCGGATTATAGAAGCAATTCTGGGGACAGAGTCCCCACCCACAACGAAGTGAGGAAGCGTAAGTGGGCTTAGCCCACTGGAGTGGCGGGGCTTGGGGCAGAGCCCCATTTAAATGGAGGCAGCAAGATGATAT
>Ga0131853_10025551_pt1 | contig 10642 bp, 10 predicted proteins | sample TergutLab28metaG_FD_92764 | JGI IMG/M metagenome (GOLD analysis project Ga0131853, IMG submission 92764) | Labiotermes labralis P1 segment gut microbial communities from Petit-Saut dam, French Guiana - Lab288 P1 (version 2) (version 2) | ecosystem: Host-associated > Arthropoda: Insects >... | reverse complement strand
GTTTAATGTATGAACTTAAAAAATGGAAAGGTATTTACGAGTAAATTTGTTGGGACCGGGCCCTCGTCTTATGAAAAAAGAATTTACCGGGCCGCGGTCTCACAAAGTTTGAGAAACACTGCTATCGGGTGTCATGATGGGGCACTGCACTAGCAGCTAGATGCAAAGTACATCCACACTAATACTGCTGGTTTTTATAATTGGGTCTGCGTAAATGTGGACGCTTTCAAGAGCCCGAGAGACGCTACCTACCAGGGACATGGTCGTGGTGGCTCGCCAAAAAGACGGCGCATTATAGAAAGTCTTGTCGCAGCAAATTATTTTTTTGGAATTTCAAGTCATGAACGAGACGTGTGCTCAGTGCAAGGACTACCCTAAGTACCACAAACATATGAACGAACAACGATATTCTAGACTCACCATCGTATTTCCAACCTGAAGATGGAAGTGCCGTATTCCTTCGAAACACACAAAATATAGCCCTGTTTTATAAGGAGCCATCTTGCAGAAAAAGGAACATTTGCCACTACATCATCGTTAACGCAAAACAAACAGCTTAACTAATTCAGCTACTATAAATTGAAGTCCTTCCTAAGAAGCTAACAGTTGCACAGCAAGACGAAAATTTACAAGCATGTCATGAAACCAAATAAAATTCACTAATGTTTTTAAAAGGACCGGCAATTTGCCCTCATTCTGGGCTAAAATAATACGTAATATGATGTTACATTGCGTACGTCAGCACAATCACTTTATTATATAAGTTAATACAAGGCTACATATTTCGACTATAACCTAGTCATCTTCAGGCCTATATTAACAACTGTGTTACCAGATGCTATGCACACTTTGGGATCCCATTGTGTTTACATTCGTGGAATATATCTAATTAAAACACTTGTCTAAAGGGTGTGATGTGCAAATACAGGATTGGGGTAGGTAAAATTGTCTCTTAAAATGTATTTTACAGATTTTTTCTAAAATAATCCGGCCCATCCACACCTTTCTAATCCCATAACCTAAAGATTCATTTCAATATTATTTTCTCATTTAAAACCTAGGCATTCAAAGTGGCTTCTTCCTATCAGTTTTCACCACCAAAAAATTGTACACAATTTTAAGGTTTACACATGTCTCCTCTCCCCCATACGTGCTACATGCCCTGTCCATCTTATTTTCCATCATTTTATTAACCGAATAACATTTGGAGATAAGTTTAAATAATGAAGATCTACATTTTGTAATATTCTTAATTTTTTTACCTCATTTCCTCTTAGGCCCAAATAATTCCCTCAGAGCCATACTGTGGAATATTCTTAGAGAAGTTTCTTCCTAAATATGCCAGAGCAAGCCTTACATAAAAAGTAACAGTCAAAATTATCTGAATCGGCGTTTTTGTGTACACAAAATGGGAAGACAAAAGATTCTGAACCAAATGTTATAGGCATTCCCAAAATTTAATTCCCTCTTTAATTTATTCGCGGTAGCACAGTGGTTAAGGTGCTGTGCTACAAATCTGAAGGTCGCTGGTTCGATCCCAGCCGGTTTCAGTGGATTTTTCTTTGACATAAAATACTTCCGATCGCACTATGGCCCTGGGGTCGACTCAGCCTCTAACAGAAATAAGTACGAGGAGTATTTCTTGGGGGTAAAAGCGGCCGGTGCCTAAGGCTGACAACCTACCTCCATTCTGTGACGTTGTCACGAAATCTGGGAACCTTAACTTGCTAAGAATCCCCTGGGCCTGTTCGGGCTTGTAACGGGACTGCTTTACCTTACTTTTAATTTATTCATATATCATTGTCGATATGGTGACCATGCTAATATTTGAACCAATCCGTTTTCGAATACCGGCGGAGGAAAAAAAATTTATCTCATAGTTCTCACCGACTCTGATACCAAACTGACCTTTTATCCAGCCGGTAGCGAGGGTTCTCTCCCCGGGAGTAAAGCGGCTGAAACAAGAAGCTGATCAATAACTCTTTCCCTGCCAAGGATGAGTGGAGTTATACCTCCATTTCCCCGACATACACTTAATGTTATCTACTGAGAAAGTTACCAAATTTCTTAATGTATACAATTTAGATGCATAACAGTCCTTCAAATTCTTCTTCTTCTTCCATTGCAACTACAGCCCACTGTGGGCTTTGGCCTGTCGAACAATATCCTTCCAATTTTTTCTATCTGCCACCAACTCTCCCCATCCTCTCACTCCCAGCACTTGAAGATCTCTTCCTACTTCCTCTTTCCATCTTTTCCTAGGTCTTCCCCTTCTTCTCGTCCCTTCCAGTTCTTGAGTGAAATTCTTTTTGGGCATCCTATCCTCATCCATTTTCTCTAGCTGACCTGACCACCTCGTCCTTTGCTCTTTTACCCATTTTACTATATTTTCTCCTTTGCTCATCTCTTCTAGATCTCGATTCGTCCGACTTTTCCATTCCCCGTTTTCGTATTTAGGACCATATATTCTTCTAAATATTTTCCTTTGAAAGTTAGCAGAGTTTATTACTCTCCTTCAATTACATTTATCATCCCTTCATACTATTTAGTATCCAGCTGAGTGGTTATGATCTTGCACTGCCTTCTTAAGACAAGATAATAATATATATTTAATTTTCTCGCGGCATTTATTTCTAGAACCATTGAAAAATCTATGCCAGAAAGTAAGTTACTCTCATCCTCATCTTTCCCACACCAAATCGTAATGCGTAGAGTCATCTAAGAACCAATTTATACAAAACGCGTATTCTTAAACTTTTGGCGCCGGAATTATTTTTTAAATTTTTGCACACCCTATATATAAAATGTGAATAATACAGGAACCAAATACTTTAGATTTATGAAACGAACTACATTTTGAAGAAAAAAACGGAGAATATATACCACGTATAAAATATTCATTACATATATTTGTTGAATAAATATATAAAATGCAACTTTAGAGGTTAGCGGTGCGGTACGACCACTATAGTTGACATTAGGCGTCTAAAGGTAAATTATACAATATAAACAAACGAAATGTACATTTTCTAAATAAATATTTTATTGTTCAATTATTTTGATATCTTCTACACGTTTCGAGACCGAGGTTTCATCTTCAGGAAGAATGTTGTGTATACAGGTGTGGTAGACTGTTTATAATAATGCATGCAAGACATACCATAAATGTATATACAACGGTTTCCTGAAGATGAACCCTCGGGTTCGAAACGTGTACAAGATATCAAAAATTATAATTTAAAATATTAATTTGGGAAGTATGCATTTCGTTGGTTTATATTATACAGGACGTTTCATAACGTTCTACGTGATTACAAATATTTTTAACAAGAAAACCAAAGGACCTACCTTAATGGAATTGTTCACAGCAACAGGAAAACTAAAAAAGTTTTTTTGACAACTAGAGTTGTTCGATGCGTGCACCACGGGTGACACGGCACACATCGATACGATATTCAAGTTCTTGCCACACACGCGTCAACATGGGTGCATCGATATTCTTCACTGCTGCAATGATCCGTGCCTTTAGGTGAGTGAGGTCACGTGGCAATGGTGGGACGAATACTTTGCACGAAATGCACGTTGCACAGTAACCACAGACTTACTCGTGTGATATTCCAACACACAAAACTACTCCCCCGGAGCGGCCATTTTCTCACTACATACACTCGCATCGCCTATCGGCAGAAATGTGAACTACGATTAAAAAAAACTTACTGGGGGAAATTTTTTTGAGTTTTTCCTTCTACTATCTGTGCAGGTTTCGTAAATACGTGTCCTACGGTTTTTCTATAATAAATTTTTTTAATCCAGGAGTACATTATGAAACGCCCTATATAATTAATATGTAAATGCACAAATATGGAAATGCACGGTTTAAAAATCATCTATCTCATATTCTTACTTTGATTAAGAAAATGTGTAACATTTACAGTTAAAATAACATCGTTAAATAACCACTTATTAAACATTTATGATTTCACATTTCATCCTGAAGAAAGAGCCAGTTTATTCGTCACAAACATTAACATTAACATACACACGGTACTGTCAACAAGATGGCGGCACTCTAAGTCTTCGTTCCAAGAAAACTCGACCGTCATGTGCTGCTTGCAATATCGTCCACAAATACGGGATTTAAGAGGGATTTTTTTCAAAATGTTCGATCAGTACTGGGCCTCCCATTATTTTGTCATCTGTACTCACTTTAGCCACTTTAATTTCTCGAAATCTCGATGATCCAGCTTCATAAAATCCATCACAAAACAAAATGGCACTGACGAGCCATAATCTCTACGCTCATACGCCAGAGCAGCAAATAGAGACCTCTTGACACTCGACACTCAATATTACAGTCCAGTTTGATACTAATCTTGGTATCATACATAACGTACACCATACTTCATAACACCGTTTATTAACACCAAAATTTTGTGCTCTGTATCGTCTTTACTTAACCAAACACTATTTTTCACTCCGAAAGTTTTCGACATCCACTGAATCTTTTTTCTGGGACTTCCGTCTTAATGTCGTTTCTTCTCAACACATCCACTGTGTGATTTCATATAAGCGACACCGGCCTTGAGCTGGTACACCAGACACACATACACACCACACACACACTACACACACACCACACACACACACACACACACCACACACCACAAAACCACACACACACACACCACACACCACAAACCCACACACACACACACACACACACACGACTTAACAAAAACTGATGACTCCTTGGGAATGTACATTGTCTCAGAAATATATATATACACATACACACACACACACACAAGATATTAGTGAAGCAGATGCAATGACCTACCGCACTCCAATAAGCACTGTTACTGCGTTGTGTGCTATTCGTGACTGTACTGTCCGGAATATTAAATTATAATCAATTTTATCCCACAAAATATACCATGTTCTTTATCTTATTATCTTTAGACAGATAATCTTATTTTAACACATTGAAAAAACGTGTAACGTTTTTTTTAAAAATATCAGTACAATTTTATACTTATTATTTTTAGTAACAGCTTCATGAATTGATATCGTGTTAATATAACTGATATCATTTGGACCCCTACCACGCATATTACTCAAATAATATCCAGTATAAGATTAAAAATTTAAGGAAGTGCAGAGTGCCCATGCAAACAGTAGACCATCTGATATTCCAGTGCAAAAGGCTAAAGAACGAAAGAGAAATTCTGAAGAACAGTGATTGCGGGAGGAAAGGAGGCTCAGGGTGTTTGAGAACATGGTGTTGAGGAGAATACTTGGACCGAGGAGTGACGAGGTAACGGGAGAATGGAGGAGATTGCATTACGAGGAGCTAAATGATTTGTACTCCTCACCCAATATTGTGCGGGTGATAAAATCGAGAAGTATGGGATGGGCTGGGCGTGTGGCGCGTATGGGCGAGGAGAGGGCCGTATAGGGTCTTGGTGGGGAAACCGGAGGGAAAAAGATCACTGGGGAGACCTAGACGTAGATGGGTGGATAATATTAGGATGGATCTCCAAGAGATGGGATGTGGGTATATGGACTGGATTGGGCTAGCCCAGGATAGAGACAGGTGGCGGACGCTTGTGATTGCGGTAATGAACCTTCGGGTTCCGTGAAATGTGGGGAATTTCTTGACTAGCTGCTAACCAGTTAGCTTCTCAAGAAGGACTCTGTATCATGGAGTAAGTAAGTAAGTAAGTAAGTAAGTAAGTCTACTTAAAGTAGGTAACTGGCCATTGAGTAAAAGTGAACTAACTAATAAGAATCCGAAGCGATTAATCAGATACCTAAACGCAATGGACCTTGTAAAGTTAAACCATTCTAACGAACAGATGCAATGAATAATAACAAGAGAAATGTAAGATTATAATAGCATGTAGTATTGCTTACTGTAATGGAGTGTGCTGACAATGTATTGAAAGAAGTGGAAATGACATTTTACTTCTTTGAACGGTAAGATAAGAGCAAATATCTGACAGTCATATGCTACGGACTGGTCCTGGCTTAATTTTGGGTGTTGCTAAGGTGTTTGACAGACACGACTGAGCAATAGCAAGAAAACCCCAGGCAGGACAGTCGGTGTCCGAAGATAGATTCTAACCCTTAACCTACCGATAACTTTCCAACCCAACCAGTCAGTGCGCCCACAGTTTGGTTATCTCTCCACCAAACCAAGATGTGGTCAGAATGTTTCTGCAGCGTTCAGAGAATTTCTGGATTCGCAAGAACACAAAACACCTAACACAATATCATTTTGCCTGTCAGTAGGGCATACAGGGACAGGGAATGATTTAAGGTACAACATATCTGGACCTTACATGTGACCTTGCTTCCGCAGTGGTCCGTTCTTATTGTCCAGCCTCCAAAGGACATGAAGTGTTGTAGTCAGAGACTCTAAAACCACTGACGTTTATCACTTCAAAATAATTGTATCTCGTCATTAATCGTTCATTACGTAAATAAGTAGAAATTTAGAGTAATCTTTGTTGATACTGTACCAGTACACAGGCTATTGTTGCCCACAGAAAGAGTTCAGTTCAATGTTGAACTTTTAAAGATTAAACGTAATCTGTTTTACATAAGGAATCAGTCCGTACCGACCTGTAAACACTTTCCACCACAGCTATAAAAACCAATCAGTTAATGACGTATAAAGCAAAGGCCACTGGCTGTTCTCAGATCCGCACAAAACACTCAAAGCAAAGAGAGCACCATGTAGAATTTTTGAATATTAAACCTGGTTGTACGTAAAGAAACCGGTAGGCTTTGAAAGGTTAAAGATTAGGCGACGTGGCCCTTTAAAAATTTATGCCAAAATACGGCTTAAGCTTAAGCGTCAACACTTCAATCGATGCGGAACAAAATGGTGCAGAACGTATACAATGGCTGGTGCATACTTGTATAAGAGATGTTATACATATAAACACACACACACATGCGCACACACAACCATAATACCCTGCCAGGAGACAAAACATTTTTTAGGCAGATATTCAGCGACACGTCCGCCTGTTATATTGCCAGTAACCCGAAATTTCCACTGTTTTTATCCAAATATTTCCCCATCTGGCCGGTAGTAAACGAGAGAAGTTAACAGTACGTACAGGATTACAAGTTTCATCTCATCTGAGGGGGTCTTTTTCATCGTCGGTCCTGAACACGTGTAGGTTTACATGTTATCCTCATATACCCATTGTTCTCCATTTTAGCTTGGCAAGGTAGGGATAAGCGTATTGCATTTAGGTGCGAACTGAATAGCGTCATACAGAGCTGGGGATCTCATACTACCGCAAGATCGAGAGCAGAAGGGCGCCATAACGCTAGGCATTAGAGCCGGTGGAGAGTGCAGGAGCGTTAGAATAATATATCGTATAGAAGCAGAAATGGTGTTTAACTGGAGACTGTGCTCTGCACCGGAGTGTAATGCTGCTTTGGAAAATGGGAGTGAAGTGGAAAGGGTTATGAGACATGAGCATTGTTTTGAAACTGAAGATAATGGAATAAGCTAGCAGAACTGCCTGACGTAGACAACTTCTATATTCCTTGGTAGACTGTAGCACCTGTCTCAGTGCGGAAAATTATTACGGGCTAATGGTTTCGTAATATACAGCACGTCACACACACACACACACACACACACGCACACACACTCACACTCACACACACATACACACACTCACACATTCACACACACTCACGCACACTCACACAATCATATCCACACAATCACACACACTCACACACACACACACACCCACACACTCATACAAACACTCTCTCTCAAACTCACACACACACACACACACACATTCTCACACACACACACACACACACAAACAGCTCACACAAGCGCGCGCACACACACACACACACTCACACACCCAAGCGCACATTTACACACACACTCACACGCACACTTACGCACACAATCACACACACTCACACAAACACTCATGAACACACTTCATCACACTAACTCACACACACAAACACTCACACACACTCACATACACTCACACACTCAAACACACTCACACATACACTCACACACTCAAGCACACACACACTCACACATTCACACGCATACTTACGCACACAATCACACACACAGACAATCACGCACACTCAAGCACACACACACACACACACACACTCACACGTACACTTACGCACACAATCACACACAGACATCCACACTCACACACACTCACACACACACACTCATGCACACTCTCTCACACACACACACTGCAGCATACACACACACACTCTCTCTCTCTCTCTCACACACACACACACACACACGAATACTTACACACTCACACGCACACACTCATACACACACATACACACACACACGCACACTTACACACACACACACACTCACTTACACAAACACACACCCACTTACACACAGACTTACGCACACACACACGCTCACACACAAACACAACTCACACAAACCACACAAACACACTCACACACCCACTAACACACACACACACACACCACACACTCACACACACACACCACACACACACACACACACACACCACACACACACACACTCACACACACACACTCACACGCACACACTCACACCCACACACCCACACACAAACACACACACACACACTCACACACACAGACTTACATACACACATACCCACTCACACTCACATTTACGCACTTACTCACACTCACACACACTCACACGCACACATTCACACACACATTATACGCGGATTATATGTCTAACGCATAAACAATAACGTTGATTAGAGTTGTCCAGGACAGCAGATTGAACATGTATACTAAAAACAGTATCTGAAGGCAAACAATCCCACTAGAGATTTTGATAAATATCGAAAGAAATGTAGCATGTGCAATATTTCGTCTATATGAGTAGTATGAAAACAAATGGCGCAAGACGTGGGCCTGAAAGTCAAATTAAGTTCATAATTGTCATGGCACAAGCAGTATTCAACATGTAGGAGACTGAACCAGCACATAATTGGATTGGAATTTACGGAAGAAACTAGAAAAGTGTTATATTTGGAGCATAGCTTTGTGTGGTGCTGGAACTTGGACCCTTTGGGAAATGGATCAGAAATACCTGCAGAGTTTTGAAATGTGGTGCTGGAGAAGGATGGAGAAGATCAGTTGGACCGATCGTGTGAGAAATGAAGAAGTGTTACTTAGAGTCAAAGAGCAGAGGAATATCCTACATACAGTAAAATGTAGGAAGCTAACTGGATTGGTCATATCTGGCGTTGGAACTGTTTTCTGAAACACGTTATTGAGGGAAAGGTAGATGGAAGGATAGAAGTGACGGAAAGACGAGGAAGAAGACGAAAGCAGCTACCAAATTACCTTGAAATAAAGATACTGGAAAATGAAAGGCGAAGCACTAGATCCCACACTGTGGGGAACCCACTTTGGAAGAGCCTCTTAACCTGTCGTGAGACAGACTACATGATGATGATGATGGTGATGACGAAACACACTATTAAATTGAAACCAAATAGAATTTTTTGGCAACATCTTTTAATACCGCATAACGGAGGAGCCAAAGCGTACTGATTGCTACTGAATGAGGTAATCTAAGCGTTCCAGGGTGTTTTTCCCTCATATAATATATATTCAAGTGAAGCTATTCCATTACAGGCCTGGACAAACCCTTAGGGTTCCAGGAGATTGAGGCTCCCCTAAAGACCATAAAGTGTCAGCCCTAAGCACCGACCGCCTTAACCTCCCACGAGATATCTCTGGTTCTCATTTCTATTGGAGGCTGAATCGACCCTAGAGCCACAGTGCAGCCGGAAGTTTTATGTCAATAAAAAATTATAATTACCTTATTCGGAATCGAACACACGATCTCCCGGCTTATAGCTCAGTGCCTCAACGAACAGCGTCACTATGTGCCCACTTCATATGTCACATCCGGCATAATACTGTAGGGCACAGGCCTTAACAGCACGATAGAAACTTAAAGATATGCATTCTCTTTACACCTATCTACATACGTAGCTCTTATGATTCTCAGAATATTTTATATAGCGCCTTCTGGTGAGATATGAGATACTCTGGTGTATATGAACACCGGCATGATCTTGATAAAGATGCGGTGCACTCCAACAAAATTGTGTTTTTGATCATCAACAAAATAGTAATAATAATATTTATTAACTGCAATTGGGTTGTCAGCCGGTGGCAGTGGTTATTTTACATGTATACAAAATGTGAAATTCGTTACTAATAAATTTAAGTCGGGAAGGCTATATGAAAAGCATGTAGTAGCAATTTGGGATCTTGGGAACCATCTCAGCATTTGCTTTTAGACACAGGGAAACCAAGAAAAACCTGTTTCGAGGTGGCCGGTAGCAAGACCTCCCGGATACTGACTTCCAGCCAGCAGTCCGGCATCTAAAGTAAAAGCAGCAACACATATTATTATTATTATTATTATTATTATTATTATTATTAACTTCAATTCGGTTGTCACCCAGTGGCAGTGGTTATTTTACATGTATACAAAATATGAAATTGGTTACTAATAAATTTAAGTCGGGAGGGCTACATGAGAAGCATGTAGTGGCAACTTGGAATGTTGGGAACC
>Ga0131853_10025550_pt1 | contig 10642 bp, 5 predicted proteins | sample TergutLab28metaG_FD_92764 | JGI IMG/M metagenome (GOLD analysis project Ga0131853, IMG submission 92764) | Labiotermes labralis P1 segment gut microbial communities from Petit-Saut dam, French Guiana - Lab288 P1 (version 2) (version 2) | ecosystem: Host-associated > Arthropoda: Insects >... | reverse complement strand
TCCTTCTTCCTTTTTTTTTTTTTTTTTTTTTTTTTTTTTGTTCAAATGTGCATATCATTACACTTCATCCTCCTCCTAGTATCACATTTATCTGTCTACTCTTATAGGTCTTACCTGGCACATTCAAAAACTGGTAAATGTGGTGTGGCTTGGAGTTCTTGGATTTTGTTGATGGCAACATGGCAGAGTGCAGTTTACTGGGGGCTCCACCCCATTCTAACCCCACATATAACCCTCATGATTGTCAGCAACATCCATGGAGTAGCATTTTTTAAGAAAATGACTGGAAGTTGAACTTGAACATAACTGTTACATGTACAGTGAAACTTCTGTCCACCTTTTCTGAAGGAAGTGAGGAGAAAAACAATAAATGCCGGAAAAGGACAGTTGTGGGAAGCATGAAGTGTGTCAAAAAAAAAATGGCAACAAAAAGTGAAAATTACTCATTTTCCTTGTGGGCCTACAAAATTAATAGGAAAATAAAAAGTTGCTTTATTACCTGTAAAAGAGAATGTCTTGTCTGGAGACCACATCTGTCTGTGAACTAGGACCTATGACCAAACTGTTTGGTGGATTGCAGTGAAGTTTGGTATAGAGGTCTTTACAGAACGCTGTTGAGTAAGCATGAATTCTGTGAAAATATCCCGTGCAGTAGGCATACTTAGGGTGTGAATTAAATTTTGCAAATATTTGTACATTTTTGCCCAGTTTTTTATTTTGATGCAGGTGACCACAAAAACTTCCCAAGTTATGGCGATGTTCATGGAAGTGATGCAGTGGAAGCCATACTTTTCGTAGGGGGAGAAATAAATTTCCGTCCGCACTTTCCACATTTATTGTGTGATTTGGGTAAAGTTCAGTTGAAGGGATCTGAATGAAATGCTGATAACATTCATGAATTCCATGAAAATCTGTGCGGGGTAGGCCATATTTCTCTTGTGGGCATAAAATAAATTATAATTATGCATGTACTGAGTTTCTCAGTACTGCCCTCGATCCCCACCATTCCACTTCCATTCATCACTTGGTCGATATGTTGTGGCATTTTCTGCATACTGTTATGGCTGTAGCAGTAATTGCCAGTGTTAGTGGGTTACCACTACCATACTTTTCAAAAAATATTATATTACGTTTTTTCAGAAGCAATCATCCCAGGTAGACTTTGGGTCATGACCAAAATTACTGCAGGATTGATATGGTAAAACAGTCCAAGGAATGATGTATCTGATGTGGTTGTGACTTGTTTATGTTTAAGATTTTTTAGGACCATAAAATGAATGATAGTCATGGGATTATGACACTTATGGGTAGAATGGATAGAGGATTCACTATTGCTTGACTATGATTGCCATTTATATTCAGAAGATGCTTGTGGTTTTTCAGACAGTTTCATTCATTTTACTGGTATTAGGTTTTTCCATTTGTGCAGTCTCTTCACTGATTCCTGGCTTTAAGCCATTTCATTTCCTTCTATATCGTTCTCAGCTTTTAAACACACTGAGAATTAAATGTAAGGCTGTGGTGATACTGTATGTGTTCGTATATGTCTTCGTATTTTCATCTGTGTGCCTTAACTGGCAGTAGCATTAAAACTGTTTTGCCTGTGACCTAGGAGTTTGTTAAGTGAGTTTTGAACATTTTGAAACACTGATTTGAAGGTGGTTGTCTTGCAGGATGTGATGGGCCATGTAGTCTAGTAAAACAGGTGCTTATGTTTCAGAGGAACTTGATGCCTCCATTTTCAGGTACATGGAATATGTTAGGACAGCAGTTGATCTGAAATGTTGCTACATTTTTACCAGACTACACGGTGCCACAACTGGAAGATAATATCTTCTTAGGAAGTTTATAATTTGGGCTCAAATATGTATTCTTACCCAGGTTCTTTGAAACAGTGAGTCATTTTTACCATCAAATATAACCAACCGTCCTTCGTCATATCATTTCATTATGCGTGCCGTGTTTAGACCATTGTTTTATTATCAACAGCTCTGTGTTTTTGATGACTTCAGTTTTTATGTGGCATATGAGTGGCACACAATTACTGACCCATGGGGTTGTCAAACATGTGAAGCCCTAGTAATGAACATGGTGAGCATAATGAAATGATCAGTAGCTAAGGATAATGGTTGTACGTGGTGTGGTAGAAAATTAATGAGACTGGCAACGCTGCTGCCTCCCCCTTCACATGGCAGTTAGGTTAACCCCTGCCGTAGACTCGGTACAAGTTTGAACTTGCTACAGTTGCTACGCGATTGTTGAGAGCGTCTGAAGTGAAGTTGTGTTTGTGAGGTGCATTACGAAAATGTACCGGCAAAAGTTTGAGCAACGTTGTGCCATCAAATTTTGTGTTAAGCTTGGCTAATCCACTACTGTGACTTATGAAAAGTTACATAGGGCTTATGGAGAACATTTCCTATCCAGGGCACAAGTGTTCAGATGGCACAAGTCCTTTTTAGAAGGCCGAGAACAAGTGGAAGACGAACTTCGTGCGGGAAGACCTTCAACCTCAAAAATGAACGACAGTGTGGAAAGAGTGAGGTCTCTTGTGAGTTCAGCTCATCGATTGATGTTGTGAATGATCAGTAGTGAGTTAAATTTGAACCCGTTTACTGTCCATCAAATTTTAACACAGGATTTGAACATGAGAAAAGTGTGCGCCATGATGGTTCAAAAGAACCTCACGACTGAGCAGAAGGCCAATCGGAGGGATGTGTGTCTTGATCTTCTGGACCGCCTTGAAAGGGAACCAGAATTCTTCAGTCACGTTATCACAGGTGATGAATCATGGATTTTGGAGTACGACCCTGAGACAAAATACCAAAGTCAAAGTGGCACACTGCAAAATCTCCCCGTCCCAAGAAAGCAAGAATGAGTAAATCCAAAATCAAATCGATGCTCATTTGTCTTTTGACAGTCAGGGGATCGTCCACAAGGAATTTGTGCCACCAGGACAAACTGTCAATCAAAAATGTTTATCAGGAAGTCCTTGAAAGACTGAGGAAACGGGTGGCACGTGTGCGACCAGGCATTGCACGCACATGGATGCTGCACCACGATAACCCCCCATGTCGCATGGCAGTCTCCATCAATGAATTTTTGGCAGAAAAAAGCTTTCCTGCGGTTCTTCAGCCCCCCTATTTGCCGGATCTCAGTCTCTGTGACTTCTTTTTATTCCCCCGGCTCAGAAACCACTAGAAAGGGCGCCATTTTGGTACTTTGGATAATATCCAGAAGAGCGTAACCGACAAGCTGAAAGGTATTCCAGCAGAAGCCTTCCAGCACTGCTATGAACAATGGAAACAGCGCCGCCGTCACTGTGTAGCTGCCCAATGGAACTATTTCGAAGGGGATAACCTTGATTTGTAAAAAGAATAAAATTCATGGTTAAAAGAAAATCAGTCTCATTACTTTTCTGCCACACCATGTATTTGAACAATGAAGTTGTATTTGACAGTAAGTACAGCAGTGTACTTTTGAAGGGCTTCCATTGATCAACTGCTTGTACACTGTATTCCAAATCTCTGAAGCTAGGTTATGATCTATGTGTACACTGTCTATGATTTAACATGAAAAAGGAAAATAATTTGTAAAGGGATTCTTAATAATAGTAAACTAATTTGTGATGCACCAGTAATGGTCATATTTTGTGCTACTGCATGATGTACACATACAACAGTGTGAAGTGACAAAGCCAGCCTGTCTTTCCTTTTGTATTGTCTCACAGATTGCTTCAGATTTTGATGACATTTCACGTGAGGGTGTACACCAAACATCATTGCTCAGATTAGTTTTTGGTGCATATTGAATGTGAGTAATTGTACGTTTTTTTTGAAGCTCAGATGAAGCCTACTGAATTTTTGTAAATGATTTGTTATATAAAAAAAATGGGGAAGGTACACAGTGTGTTAAAATTGTGGCGCAGTTGTTTATTTTTGCGTAATTAGCTTTAGATGTTTTACGGTTGTGGAATAATTCATTGTGTAAGAATGTGTGTTTCATTTTTCACTATAATTTCCGTTTGAAAAATGTTTGCTCCAGTAAACATTCAGTAAATAAATGCAAGAAAGGTACAGAAATCATGTAGGTTTCACATAAATTTGAATGTGTTGACATAGTTCTGAATATCTACTTCCATTCTCAAGTTGCTAAATGCAGACATGTGGACAGACTAGGCAAAACTAATAGGCACGTTTTTAAAACTTTGTGCAATGAACACACCAGAAACAGGACGAAATGTGTTTCTCATTAAGGTATGTTGAAGTCATTTAGTCATAATTTATGATGGTAGATGAATCTTATTTAATAGCTCTGCAGTAGGAACGGGAATTTGAAGTCAAATTCAGGATTTAGAATTGCTGAGAAGACGTGCAGAAACTGCTGCAAACTGTTGTACACTTTCCATTGTTGAAGATATGATTGGTTTCAGTGTTTTGATTAACCTTTTGGTGCCGGAATTTTTTTTTAATTTTAGCACACCTGTATATAAAATGTGAATAATACAGGAACCAAATATGTTAGAATTATGAAACAAACTGCATTTTGAAGAGAAAAAAACGGAGAGTATACACCATCTTTAAAATATTCGGTACCTATATTTGTTGAATAAATATATAAAATGCAACTTTGGAGGTTAGCGGTGCGGTACGTCAACTATAGTTGACGTTAGGCGTCTGAAGGTTAACTGAGTTTTGTGATAAAATTCATAGGCATTTATTTGAAGTAAACATAAATGTGAAAACTTTAGTACATTGCCATATGTTGCTTTCATTATCCTGTTATTCTTTATTTCAAGAGATGGTGCTTAAACACATTAAAAATATTGATACTTACTTTTATAGAATATACTGCAAATCAGGTCTCATATTTTATTGTTGTGTGTGAGGTGTTATAGCTGTGCATAGAAACATCATAGAGTCGAGTACACATAGCTGGTATTGTTAGAGATAATACAGTTTGACCTCTTAGTTCATTTCTTTTTCTTTGGTGTTGCAATTCAAGTTAGTGCTTTGCAGTTCAGTTTTCCTGTTCTGTCCTTTGAATTTAAATGTATGCATAAGGAACTTGTGAATGCAATGGGTACCAGGGGTTTTTCCCAGTGTTAAAGTTGCCAGGGTGTGAAGTTAACCACTCTCATTCACCTAACACTCCTGTTCAAATGGGTGAAGCTGTACCTCTGCTCCCCCTATATGACTTGATGACATGGACAGGGAAATCTTTACCTTGTTATATGGAATTTGGCAGTGGCATGCTTGTAGAATATTCTGGGACTGAATATAGGCTGTTTAACTAGTGCATTTACAGCTGCTTCTGATTTGCATCATAACAAGGTTTTAGCTTAATTTAAAAGGGTCTGTGATATTTTTGAACAGTAAACAACACTGATCTTTACTTGTATGCCTTCAGTCCTCTAAAGTGTGGCACTTGGGCACTAGGGCATATTTATTTTTTATTCTGTACAATTGATGACTGGCACGTATTCATGGTGCCTCAGTTTGGCTTTGTGTTTCTTATTTAAATGTGAATTACAAAGGCATATTACATAGAGTTTGTGTATCTGAAGATGTGCATTGTTGTGAATCAGTTCTGTTAAAGTTTGAAATGTATGGTAAAGTTTTCGTTCCATCATCAACTTGCATTTTTGGTAATCGAAGAAGCGCCTGAATGGATGTTGCTGATAAGGCACTCTGTTGGATGTAAGGTGAACATAACAGTGTTGAATTTTGTGGCGGTAGGAATGGCATTGTCTGATTGATGTCTTGTCAACATTATCTTTTGTGCACTGCCATTTGTTTACGTGGTGAAAGTTGCAGTTTGTTGTCCCGACTAAATTGATTGGAAAAGAGACTTGACTTGGTAATCTGCAGTTTTGTGTAATCAGACTGAGTGCCCTATCCTCTTATTAGATCCTTGATGCACTTCCTGTTTTGTTCAGAGTAGCATTTGATTCATAACCCATCCTAATATTTGGTAATGTTTTAAAATTTACATAAATGTTTTATTGTAAATTCATTGTTTTATTTCATTTTGCAATTAAATGTTTAAAAATTTTGTTTGTACTTAGTGAAGGGTTCAATGAATGTTATGATCTATTATTATTATTATTATTATTATTATTATTATTGGCTGTTTGGGAGCTATTGCCAACACTGTCAAGCATGCAACACATGGGTCAGTAGGCAGTTGCAGCTTGGGTTGATTCAGCTTTGGAGGAACAAAAACTTCATAACACTGACCCTTTTGTAGCACTGTGGATCAGACGCTAACATAACCGAAGTGTTTGAGGTGGGTGTTTGATCATGGCAACAAATTACATTGAGTAACCTGAAGGAGTGAGATTTCCACACTGGGCATTTGACAAGAGTTGAACTGAAGAGTGAGTTACATATGCTCCTTGAATGCAAATTTCAGGCTGTATGTTTTTGTTTTAATGGCTCTGTGTTTATGTGTTAGCTACATTTGTCGTGCCAGAGCATGCTGTGCTTAATATGTGTATTCTGTGCTGGCTGTATTTGTTTGTTTGTTTGTTTATCTTCTCACAATTTGTGATGGCATAGCATGTGTTTTTATTTATTTCGCGGACTACGTAAAAGCCATTTCCTAGTTTATGAAGATTTATGCTAATTACAGTCCAGTTTGTATTGTGCATAATTATATATTGTCATTTTACATCAAATGAAAATCTTTCAGATGCGATTGTAAGAAATTTCCAACCTAAGCTACTAAAAATATCACAGCTTTTAAAATGGGCATTGAATTGTAATAGGGATGGCATTTATGCCTGGAAAGTTCTTACTTCAGCTGATGGTTGTGTGTGTGTCACAGACTTCTCTGGGCCACACATCTGGTGTAAGGGGCTTGTACTGATGCATTGATTGCCTCCAACAGGTGGCAGCACTCGTCGTGGACGGCAAGGCTCCTCTGTGTCTCAGCAAGCCACAAACTCAGTGTCAGTACCGCCTGTGGCTGTAGCCCAAAGTTCAGAAGATACACCCCCACCTAGCATCACCATATCTAGCCTGGAAAATAAACCTGAGGTGGGTTATGCATTTTCGCAATATCAATTGCAACATTGTATGAATGTGTGTGTGGACACTATATATATATATAGGGGATGGAAAAATAATGGAAACAATTGTGAAAGATGACACATTTCTTTATTAATATGGAGTTGGGCCATCATTTGCCTGTAATACAGCTTATATCTTTCTTGGAATACATTCGTATAAGTTCTGAACAGGTTCTAATAGAATATTGCACCACTCTTCATGGAGAACAGCTTCTAGTTGCTTCTCACCCACTCTCTAAAACTGACCACAATGTTTCAGTGGTGTTTAAGTCTGGCCATTGCTTTGGCTAGGAAAGATGTTGAAGTGCATCTTCATGCTCCTCAAACCAAGACTGAACACTTCTGGCTCTATGTGTGTGTGTGTGTGAGAGAGGTGTGTGTGTGGGTGGGTGTGCGAATTGTAATCTTGAAAAATTGCGTCATTGTTAGGAAACAACACCTGGACCGTAGGATTCAACTGGTTACTTGTCCACATAGCCACTGGCAGTAATTTGACCATTTAGAGGAATTATACCAAGATAAAAGGTAAAGTGATCCCGTTACAGGCCCAGTGTGGCCCAGAGGGTGAGTAGAAGTATAGCTCTACTCTTCTATGACAGTGGCACAAGAAAATTATACCAAGATATTGCTGCCAAAATCATCACATCCACCTCCACATTTCAGAGTTGGAACCAGGCATTCAGGATTACAGGCTTCCTTGGGTGTTCTCCAAACATAAATCTGGTCTGATGTTGGTTACAGGGTGAAGGACGACTCATTTGAACATACTATGCATTTTCAGTTATCAGATGTCTAGGTACTATTATAATCACACCATCTTTTAGGCCTTTTAGCATTGTTTTCAGTAATCAGAGGTTTAGCAGTTGCAGCTCTACTGTTGGTATTGGATTTGTGAAGCTCTTGTCAAACTGTTTTTGAGGAAACAGAATCTTCAAGATGAATACTGAATTCTGCTGTCACCTTTGCTGCATTATATCTCTGATTTTTAGACACAATCCTCTACACTTACTTTGGTTTTCAGTCACTATTCCTCTTAGCTGTCTTCCTATGATTTGTGTATGCCTTAATAACTTTGGAAATTGCTGCTCTGGATTCACCTAATAAAGTGGCTGGTTTGGTTACAGATGTTCCAGCTAAATGCACACCAACAGTCTGTCCACTTCAAAAATCTGACAGGTCTCCCATTTTGCAGTACTTTCATATGAGCTGTTACAGAACAGAATATGTAACGCATTGACACTGGCACTACGCAGCATAAAGAAACAATAGAATAATGAAAGATACAACTAATGCTCTTTCATTGCAGCCAACACAAACAGGTTATTTCTGTATTGTCTAGTGTTTCTCCCATCCCACTGATGAACATAACCCCTTGGATTGAGGCCTTCTTTAAAATCTGATAATTGCTAAGCTGATAAAAATTCCTAACCTTATGTTGAGGTGGAAGGGTCATTAATTGCAGTGTTTACAGCAGCATACTTCTCCGCGTCTTCGTGCCAGTTGAATTGAGTTACACCCTTGCAGTTTGTCTGCGTTTTAATATTGTCCTCGTTTTGTTGCTTTGAGTCTTCTAAATGATCTGTTCATGCCCAAAATTTTATATATAATTACAATAAAAAAAACCCTGGTTTTACATTCCTGTATGCTGGGTTGTCTGCGACTTTACACACTTTTTTTTTGGTGTCCTTGCCAAATGCCCATAAGAACAATGTTTCCCAAATTTTGTGCCATTTTTAGGTGGTCTCCACAAAAATTTAAAATTGGCAGTTTACTGTATATTGTTGATCTCTTAGGTGTGCTACTTATCTTACTCATCACATGCTGTATATTATGATCACTATATTAGTATAAATTTCATAGCTCATCATTGCACAGTTTCTCCTTCATCCTATTACTTCTTGTCTGTTTTTCTCCCTTAGAGTGACACACCATGTTTCATGGTGATAAAGAAAACCAGCTACAAATTGTACTTGTGTATACAAAACTACCATCTGTCATTTCTGTGTATGCTGTTTTCCTCAACTGTCCATTCATTTCTGGTGGTCCTGAAATTATGCTCATAAATGCAGCGTATAATGTTATTGGGTACATCTTTGCTGAAGTGTGATTTTACCACTTCAGTTACTCAGAATTCTTGGTGCCAAGCCACATTATTTCTGGAATGTGTGGTAAAAGTAATGTGATGATCCGATGCAGACATTTACTCTCTGCATACAAAATTCTGTTCGCCAACTGTGAAAGATGGTTGAGTGGTGCTGTTGTGGTGGAGGCTAAAGTTGTAAGGTGGTAAACATGGAAAGTGTGTTTTTTGGTTGATAGTTGTTTGATTGAATCTGTTATTATTTTCTATTGTTTGTTATTCTTGCTGATCATGGTTGGAAAATCAGTTGAAACTTATTGTTGCAAAAACATAAAAAATGCCTTATCTTTATATCTGCAGCACAGACTAGAAGCATATATGTGTTCTTACAATTCCATTCCCTCCTGATGTTTGTGGCCTTTGCGGATGACATATTTTCAGGTTGAGTTTGAAGCGAATTGCAATAAGGCATGTTCTTCTTACAGACCATTCTGAATAGTCACTACTATACATTGGCCGAATTACATTTTAATTAACCATTACTGCTAGTTCCTTGGCTGTGCCGTATTCATTGAGAATGTTTTGCAGTTTCTTTTCTGAGTGATGTCTGATGTGCTATCCTGTTGCACAGTATTTGAATGGTATTTGAAATAGGTGCATATATGAGCCAGGATAGCTTAGTTAATATGTTGACTCCATTACAGATTTTGTTACTGGAGTTTGATTTTCAGCAGGCTCACAGACTTTTCATTTCATCACCCTATCTGTACCAGCTTTGGATGCATCCTCCCTCTTTCTTGTCTTGTGGGTATTGTAGGCAATTCCCTCTGTGAGTAAGTGGCTAGGGCATGAAATTCATCTGACCATAGTGCCAGGGTTAACAATCCAAGGAGCTTTACCTCACTTCTCCTATATATCATCACTGAGAACCTGGATAATTTCTCTGGGTGCATGTTGTAGTGTTTTGAGAAAATAAAAGCACTATCTGTTGCCAGAGACTTCCACCAAGTAGTGTAAAAATGTATTTAAATTGTGTTAGAATCTGCTGTACTTTTGTCTCCTTTGTGTGCAATTATAAGGGGTGCAGAAAATGTTTGTATCTGGAATGACAGTTCAGTCATTTTGTGAGAGAGGTACCAAATGGAGACACATGAAAAGATTAAACGTTTGAAGAACACCAGAAGTGGTTTGTGGAGTATGGACTGTAATGAAACAAACTGCCATCATTGGATACAGCTGTGATGCAGTAGGTAAGTGCTGCTGAAAATAAGCAGCGTTTATTTAGTGCATTGCAGATGTACTGGATATTATCATCATAGTAAGTGCACACAGAACTTTTCTTTGGGGGTGCGGTTGGAATGACCCTGAGGATATATACAGGGTGTTTCACGACTTTAGGGCATAACTGCAGGAGGTGATTTCCTAGGTCTTTGTGATCAAAAAAGTTCTTATAAACATGTGTCCGATTTTGGACGGTTACGGAGTTATGACCG
>Ga0131853_10025549_pt1 | contig 10642 bp, 4 predicted proteins | sample TergutLab28metaG_FD_92764 | JGI IMG/M metagenome (GOLD analysis project Ga0131853, IMG submission 92764) | Labiotermes labralis P1 segment gut microbial communities from Petit-Saut dam, French Guiana - Lab288 P1 (version 2) (version 2) | ecosystem: Host-associated > Arthropoda: Insects >... | reverse complement strand
CGCCGATGAATAGTATCGTTGGGTTCTCTGAACTGGCTTTGGACGATAATATTTCGCCAAAAACCAAAGGCTATTTATCTAAGATTCTAGAAAGCTCAAAATGGCTTTTGCATATCATAAATGACATTTTAGATATTACAAATATCGAGTCGGGAAAAATAGACTTAAATAAAGTTGTCTTTGACCTGCATGAATTAATCAACGGCTGTCAGACAATGTTTATGCCAAAAGCCACTGAAAATGGGCTTATGCTGAACTTCTATACAGACCCGTCAATAAACAAAGCGCTTGTTGGCGATCCCGTTAGATTACGCCAGGCGTTAATTAATCTCTTGTCAAACGCCATAAAATTTACAAGCTCCGGCGTTGTGGAATTTCAAATGGAATTAAAAGAATCAAGCGAAAATAACGTCACCGTATTCTTTGAGGTAAAAGACAGCGGGATCGGCATGACCCCCGAACAAATCAAGATAATTTTCGACCCGTTTATACAGGTGGAATCTGGCAGTACGCGTAAATACGGCGGTGCGGGTCTTGGGTTAACCATAACTAAAAAAATAATAGAAATGATGGGCGGGAACATTTCGGTAGAAAGCACGCCAGGAGCCGGCAGTACATTCAGTTTTGAAATAATTTTTGATGTAATGAATGAAGATGTGGATATATCTAAAAACAAAGTAATGCTTGACGGATTTAAAAAGCCTAAATTCGAAGGTGAAATCCTGATATGCGAAGACAACGCAATGAACCAGCAAGTCGCTTGTGAATATTTAACGAAAAGCGGGTTTAAAACAACCGTAGCCGAAAACGGTAAAATTGGTGTGGACATGGTACAGAGCCGTATGCAAAAAGGTGAGAAACAGTTTGATTTAATCTTCATGGATATACACATGCCTGTGATGTCCGGTCTTGAAGCGGCTGAAAAGATTTTAGCACTTGGTTTAGGGATTCCGATTATTGCCATGACAGCAAATATTATGCCCGATGATATTGAAGCCTACAAGGAGATCGGCATGAACGACTGTATAGGCAAACCGTTTACATCACAAGAATTGTGGCATTGTCTGGTGAATTATTTTAACCCTGTATCTTGGCAAACCGAGGATAAAACTCAAGGTGAGCAGGATGATAACGAACTTCGGCAAAAATTGATCCGCAAATTTGTTGAAAATTACCGAGGGGTTTTTGGTGATATAACGAATGCAATTAATGCAGGCGACATTAATTTGGCGCACAGAATAGCGCATAACTTAAAAAGCAACGCGGGTCAGCTGGATAAAGTGCTTTTGCAACAAGCGGCAGAGGAAGTAGAAAATTCTTTGAAAAACGGAAAAAACTTAACTATTCTACGGCAAATGAATGCTCTCGAAAATGAACTAAATGAAGTAATAAAGGAGTTAGCTCCGATGGCTTACGAGCAGCCGACCCCTTCGCCGGCAGAATTAATGGATGCAATAGCCGCGCGCAAACTGTTGGAGGACTTAGAACCTATGTTAAACGATAGTGACCTTGAATGTATGTCGTTTATCAACGAACTTCGTTTAATACCGGGAAGCGAGGAATTGATCCGGCAGATAGAGAATTTTGAATTTAAGCTTGCTATGGAAGCGCTTGTTAAATTGATAAAAAGATGAAATGTAAGGATGGGATTTTTAATCGGTCGTTTCATCTGCGCGATTTGGCTGAACAAAAAAAGATGTGTTAATGGGAAGAGAATTCTAGGAGGATAGATATGAATAAAAAGAACAGTATTCTTATAGTTGATGATGATACGTCAAATCTTTTGGAATTGTCCAGCATTTTACAACCGGATTACAAAATATATGCGGTTAAAAATGGTACATCTGCTTTAGAAAAAGCGGATGAATCATTGCCTGACCTTATATTATTAGATGTTATTATGCCTGATATGAACGGATTCGATGTTCTCATTGAATTGAAAAGGTCTGAAAAAACTAAAAACATACCTGTTATATTTATAACGGGACTAAACGAAAGCGAACGTGAAGGATTGGCTATTGGCGCTGTGGATTATATACGCAAACCATTTGATTCTATGGTTGTAAAACATAGGGTTCGTTTGCAAATTCATATTATTAACTTACAGAGGGATTTGGAGAATGCAGCCAAAGCCGCTGAAGAAAGCGCTGAGGTTGCCAAAGCCGCCAACGAGTCTAAATCATCATTTTTGGCTAACATGAGTCACGAAATACGCACTCCCATGAATGCCATTATGGGTATCACCGATATCTTGTTGCTGCATGAATCTCTGCCTGATGAAGTTACAGAAGGATTAGATAAAATATACGCTTCGAGCGATATGCTCCTTGGAATAATCAACGATATACTTGATTTTTCTAAAATAGAAGCGGGTAAGTTAGATATTATTCCAGCGGAATACAGGGTTGCAAGTTTAATCAATGATTCCTTGAATTTAAACATGATGAAGATCGGCGACAAGCCCATTGAGTTTGAACTTCGGATTGACGAAAATGTCCCGGCAAAACTCATCGGTGACGAACTTCGCATCAAGCAGATTTTGAATAACATACTTTCCAATGCTTTTAAATATACAAATGCGGGGAAAGTAACATTGTCGGTGTTTGTTGAAAAAAAACCGGAAAAAGACGAAGTAATCATAATGTTTGATATAAAAGATACCGGTCAAGGTATGACTGAAGCTCAATTAGGCGTATTATTTGAAGAATATTCCCGTTTCAATGAAGGCGCTAATCGTACTATCGAAGGGACAGGACTCGGGTTGTCTATTACATTGCGTTTAATAAACCTCATGAACGGTACGATCCATGTTGAAAGTGAACCGGGGATAGGTTCATTGTTTACCGTTCATCTTCCGCAAGGGATTGTAGACGCGGAAGTGTTAGGTAAGGAGGTAACGGAAAATTTAAAGCAATTTCTTCAAAGTGATATAGAGCATAAAAAAAGCCATAAAATCGTACGTGAACCAATGCCATATGGTCGAATCTTGATTGTAGACGATGTGGAAACAAACTTATTTGTCGCCGTAAGACTTTTGAAACCTTATAAATTGAGGGTCGAAACTGCTGCGAACGGGCGCGAAGCCATCGAAAAAATCAAGGTGGGTAATGAATATGATATTATTTTTATGGATCACATGATGCCGGAAATGGATGGTATAGAAGCGACGAAGCATATACGGGATTTTGGGTATATTAACTCTATTATTGCTTTGACGGCCAATGCAGTGGCAGGCCAATCAGATATATTTTTAAACAACGGCTTCGATGCGTTCATCTCCAAACCAATAGACATTCGCCAGTTAGATTCTATATTAAAAAAATACATACGCGAAAAACAACCGCAAGAGGTTATTGAGGCCGCCCGTTTACAAAAGAACGGTGTGGATGCAAATGGCAGCGTTGACATTCAATCGAACGTTGATTCATTAATGCAAGAATCGTTTATCAGGGACGCTAAAAAAGCTGTAGCGGTGTTGGATGAATTAAATAAAAGTACGTTATGGTTTGAAAATGAGGAGAGTTTACGAAGGTATATTATAACTATTCACGGAATAAAAAGCGGACTTTGGAATATCGGTGAAACCGAACTTTCCGATTTAGCGGATAAATTAGAAATAGGTGGACGTGAACGAAATTTTGGTTTAATAGAGTTGAGCGCTTCCGATTTTTTAAAAGGATTACGTGTGTTGTTGGTAAAATTTGAACATGAATATGATACAGATTCTACTATGGATGACATGGACGAAGATATTGAGAGCTTGCGTGATAAATTGATTACCATTGGAAAAATGTGTGCGGATTATAACAGAAAAGGAGCTTTAGATATTCTTGCAAATATAAAAAAATGTTCAAAGCAGACGAAGGTAGTTGTAGATTGTATAAAAGAACATATTCATCACGCCGATTTTGGAGAGGCCGAGCTTGCCGCGGCAGGGTATGCGGCTATTATTGCCGCTCAGAGCAGAACGTTAATAAACAAAGAAATAACCGGATTGGATATAATCAAAGGGCTTGAAAAGTACGAAGGTGACGAAAAAGTATATATAAAAATATTACGTTCATACACGTCGGGTATCCGTACTTTATTAAGCGCAATAAAGGTTGTCGATGAAGATAATCTTATTGATTTTAAATTAAAAATACATAGTATTAAAGGAACAAGCCTTGATATTTATGCTAATGAAATAGGCAATACAGCCGCTGACCTTGAAAACGCGGCAATTGCAGGCGATATTAATTTTATTAACGAGAATACCCCGGCATTTCTCGAGACCGCATGGAAAACAGTCAACGAGCTTGAAGTTATGCTTCTTGATATCAGTGATAAAAACCCAAAACCTAAGAAAGATAAACCGGAAACTGAGTTGTTGTCGCAACTCCTTGCTGCTTGCGAAGTTTACAACATGGACGGTGTAGATAAAGCCATGGCAGAGATAGAAAAGTATCAGTACGAATCAGACAACGGCCTTGCAGATTGGCTTTGTGAAAAAGCCGATAAGATGGATTTTGTGCAAATTGTCGAAAAGCTGTCTAACGGATGGGACACCTGATAATATATATGCAGCTATTGCACCGAGGACAAAACAGGACATTTTTCATTTATAGCCGCTGTTCTAGTCAAGCCCCTTAACTTATTATCATTTATGGTCTTAACCTATGTTTTATATTATATAATAATATGACATATAATTATATAATATTTTTTCAAAGGAGTATTGAATATGGATGGAACACCATCATATGAAAACATGTCCTTAGAAGAGTTTATAAATCAACCGTATATAGTCCCGTTATATTCAAAAGATGGCCCTGCTTTTGAAAGCAGGATAAAAGACATACCTTTTATAAAAATAGGAAAAATTGTGCGTGGCGATTATGCAGTTATATATGTCGATAGCAGAAGATTTTACGATTTATTTGAAGTATTGGGTTCCGAATTCGTTGAAATACTCCCTCAAGCATTAACGCTTCTTGGAAGAGCAAGCTTGGAGGCTTCCACGATTATGCAAGTGCAGCAACAGCCTTTTTTAAGCTTAAAGGGCCGCGGCACTTTGATTGGAATTATAGATACGGGTATTGATTATACGAAAGAAGCTTTCAAATATGAAGATGGCACCAGTAAAATAAGATATATATGGGATCAGACAATTGAAGGAAAGCCTCCGGGCGATTTCCTATATGGCAGTGAATATACGAATGAAGAAATAAACCATGCGTTGCAAACAGACACTCCATATAATTATGTTCCTTCAACTGATACGGTAGGACATGGCACATTTCTGGCGTCAGTAGCCGCCAGCAGGCAAAATTCCGAATATATCGGCGCCGCTCCGGATGCTGAGTTGCTTATAGTAAAATTAAGAAGAATGCATGAATTTTTATATGATTATTATCATATCCCCGAGAGTTACGAAAATGCTTTTTCAGGCGTTGATGTCATGCTTGCCATTGAATATATGGTTGATAAAGCAAAAGAACTTGGAATGCCGCTGACAATATGCATTGGGTTGGGCTCTTCCTTGACAGCTCATGATGGTTTTGAAAATCTTGATAAGTATATTGCCGGAATTTCATTATTATCCGGTATATGTATATGCACCGCCGCAGGGAATGAAAGTAATGCCGGTCATCATACAAGCGGCGTTCTACTTGAAACGGGTTCATCTTACGGCATACAAATCCGTGTTCCCCAAAATGCCAATGGTTTTGTATTAATCATAATAGTCAATCCATCCGACAGGATGTCTGTATCGTTAAAATCCCCGCTTGGTGAGATTGTGCCCCGTTCCGTCGCTATATCCGGCGAAAGAACTGTATCAAGGTTAATACTTGAAAAGTCTAGAATAACAGTGGAAACTTATTTTCCTGTTTCCGGATCAGGAGTCCAAATCATAATCGTAAAATTTTACAACCCCACGCCAGGCGTCTGGAACATCACTTTATATGGGGATATTATCTTAAATGGAGGATTTAACGCCTGGCTCCCTATAACGGGTTTAGTAACTCCCGGAGTTGCGTTTTTAACTCCGGACCCCTTTACAACCGTCGTAGCGCCGGGAGTATCATCAGGCAGCATTACCTGCGGGGCATATGATGACAGAACCGACAGCCTTTATATTAATTCATCTTGGGGTTTTACCCGAATTTCGAATGTAAAACCCGATTTAGTGGCGCCTGGAGTTGACGTAACCGGGATTTATCCAATAGGCAGCGGAACAATGACAGGTACAAGCGTGGCGGCCGCGATTACAGCCGGAGCATGTGCCTTAATGCTGCAATGGGGTATCGTCGAACGGAATGACGTAAGCCTGAATACCATCCGAATAAGGGCGTTATTGATAAGGGGCTGCTCCCGTGCTCCGGATATGATATATCCGAGTAAGCAATGGGGTTATGGAAAGCTGGATTTGTTTAATACATTCAGGCTGTTACGGGGAGTAGTTCATAATAATTATTAGTTGTCCCAAATTATCCTGTCAGAACTGTCAAGGAGGCATTGGGAATGAACGGAACGCCATCATATGAAAACATGTCCTTAGAGGAATTTATAAAGCAACCTTATATAATCCAATTATATTCAAAAGATGGACCTAATTTTGAAAACAGAATAAAGGGTTTCCCCTTTGTTAAAATAGGAAAAAAAGTTCGCGGCGATTTCGCGGTTTTTTATATGGATTCCAGAAGGTATGCGGATATGGCGGATTTATTGGGTACCGCATACATTGAAATGTATCCTGATGCGTTAACGCTTCTTGGAAGGGTAAGCCTGGAGGCTTCCACTATCATACAGGTACAGAATCAACCATATCTGGAACTGCGTGGCCGCGGTACATTGATAGGTATCATAGACACCGGCATTGACTATACGAAAGACGCTTTCCAATATGAAGACGGCACCAGCAAGATAAGGTATATATGGGACCAAACCATTGAAGGAAATAGCCCGAAGGATTTTTTATTTGGCAGTGAGTACGCAAATGAACAGATCAACCATGCATTGCAGACGGATAATCCATATAGCATCGTCCCTTCAATCGATACGGTGGGTCATGGTACGTTCCTGGCATCCGTGGCTGCCAGCAGGCAAGATTCCGAATATATCGGCGCCGCTCCGGATGCCGAATTGCTTGTCGTAAAATTAAGGAGAATACAACAAATTCTGAGCAATCTATACTTAATTCCCGACAGTCAGCAAAATGTTTTTTCTGCCGCCGATGTTATGCTTGCCATCGATTATATGATCGATAAGGCAAAAGCGCTTGACATGCCGCTGGCAATATGTATAGGATTGGGGTCTAATCAGTCAGGACATGACGGCTTTGAGGTTCTCGAACAATATATTGCCGGGGTCTCATTGCTTAACGGAATATGCATTTGCATTGCCGCAGGGAACGAAAGCAATACCGGCCGTCATACGAGCGGTACTCTGGCCGCAACGAATTCAACTTATGACGTTCAAATCCGGGTACCCGAAAACGCCAATGATTTCGCGTTGAATATATACGCTGATCAATCCGACAGAATGTCTGTATCGTTAAGGTCCCCCCTTGGCGAGTTTATCCGGCGTGTTGCCGCTATATCCGGGGCAATAAGGGAAACGCAGCTGGTATTGGAAAGAGCCAGGATAAGGGTGGAATATTATTTTCCGATTGCCGGATCCGGAGCCCATTTCATACATATAAGGTTTTACAACCCCACGCCAGGTATATGGGATGTCACTTTATACGGCGATATTATTTTATACGGAAGGTTTAACGCTTGGCTTACGGGTTTGGTATCTCCCGGAGTTCAATTTTTGACTCCGGATCCTAACTTTACCGTCACTGTGCCGGGTACGTCTACAGGCGGCATTACCTGCGGCGCATATAATGACAGAAACAGTAGCTTGTACATAAATTCCTCTTGGGGCCCCACCAGAAACATGCTTCAAAAACCGGACTTAGTGGCGCCCGGAGTTGACGTAACCGGAATTTATCCAATGGGCAGCGGAACAATGACGGGCACAAGCGTGGCGGCGGCAATAACCGCCGGGGCATGCGCATTGCTGCTGCAATGGGGTGTTGTCGAGCGGAATGACGCAAGCCTTAATACAAACCGGATAAGGGCATTATTAATAAGGGGTTGCAAACGTGCTTCGAACATTATATATCCAAGCAAGCAATGGGGATATGGTAAACTGGATTTGCTCAATACATTCAGGCAATTGCGCGGAATCCTTTAGAATAACAACCATTCATTCCTTTTAGGTTACATCATTAGCGTAATGTAAAAGCCGTATATTCCGATAAAGCATCCATTGCCGCCTTCAGGCAAAGGGTACCGTAACCCCATATTGGATTTGGGTAGTTCCGCATCGAATCCCTTGACGCGGTTTTTTGCAAAAATGCCTTTACACGCTGCCCGTATAAGAACGGGTCGTTTCCGCGCACCACCCCCCACTCCATCATCAAGGCCGCCGCTCCCGCAACAAAAGGAGCCGCCATGCTTGTGCCTGTATAACTGTCATACCCTCCCCCGGCCTTCGTTGATAAAATGTTTACGGCAGGCGCTACCAAGTCAGGTTTCACGAATACCCTGTGAAACGTATACCCGCGGCCGGAAAAATCCGCCGCGCTTCCGACACGCCCGTTGTACCCGCCTACGGACACAACCCTTTCGGCTGTGGACGGAAGGGTCAGCGTCAAATAAGGATCGGGAACGGCAAACGCGGTGTCTATACCCACCTCCTCAACCGTAGGGAGCCATATGTGGAATTCGCCGTCTATAACCTGCCTCCCCGTAATATACAGTCTCCAGATGCCTTTGTGTATGTATTGGGGCTGGCGTTCAAATTGGATAAAAACCTCTTGTTTTTCATTATAAATAGACGGCTGGCCATAATGCACCTCTACATTCGTACCCTGCAGATCCATTTTGCGAAGGGGCTCCGCCGGATTCAATTTACCGGTGGAACGCCCGCCGGGCGCAACCAATTCCAAGTCAAAGGTATCCACAAAATTCTTCCACAATGTAAGGTACATCGAATTAAGGTTTGTCGCCACGAAAAACGACGCTTCAATTGTATTCCCAAATTGCGCAAACCCACCGAAATGATGCCCGGCATAACCCTCATTTCCGGTAGCGGTAACAATAACGCTTTTCCACCGCCCCGATACGGCGTCTATGTATGTCTCAAACAGTGAATTCCCGGCGTGGGAGCCGTTGTTCGTACCGAAACTCAGATTAATAGCCAACGGCATCATAAGCTCCGCGGCGCGGTCTGAAATATATTTCAAGGCGCGCATGATCTCGGTTGTGCGCGCGAAGCTCCGGCGGCCTCTTTCACCCAGCTTTACGACGATTATCGAAGCCTCCGGCGCCACCCCGCGCTCGTTTCCCCCGCTGGCCCGCCCGTTGCCCGCCGCTATTCCGGCGACTGCCGTTCCATGTCCTATGTAATCCATCATAGGGATCACGCTCAAGGGATGCTGGCTTTCCAACGCGGCGTCCAAATCACTTTTGGTATATTCCGCGCCGCTTAAAAAACCGCTGGGCGGGTTTCCAACGCCTTGCTGATCCCATAAAAATAGAATCCGGCTTTTACCGTCATTGTCACGGAAATCGGGATGGGTATAATCGATACCAGAATCAATGATTCCAATGGCGACGCCTTTACCTTTTAAATTATACTCTCCCACCCTTTGAACGGGCTCAATGCAGGTGGCGGACAAGCTCTGGCGCACCGAAAGAACTAATTTTTTCGGCAGCTCTATGTACTCAATTTCCTTATATTTTAATAACCTCGAAATCTGAGGGGATTGCATGGTGAGAATCGCATAGGAGTTCCCTAAAAGTTCCGCGCGGAAACCAAGGTCGGCTTCCAGACGGCTCAAATCTCCGCTGTATTTAACTATAACTTCCCATTCGTCCGGGTTGCTGTTTATAAACGGCTGGTTTTCCAGCAACTGTTCCATATCCATAATATCCGCCCCGTAAAGCCGAAAAGGGTATTACTATAAACATATGCGTAAAATAAGGATACGATAACCGCTTTATAAATATAGATCAATCGATTTTGCCGGTAATCTTGATTTCGCCATGCATGGCCTCAATTCTTGTATACGTTTTTTTATGAACTGTTCAATCTCACGATTTGCGAACGTCCTTCACAATCCGCTATATAGCGGAATTTTTGAAAATTTAGACGATCTACCCTCAAAGTATACCTTACAATTTTATCATCCATAAAAACATCCCTTAAAAACCATATTTCTATTAGTTTACCACCAACTATTGACTTTATCACGAAGATTATGGGCAAAAACATGCGACGCATAAGAAAATAACGCAAGCTTATACCAAGTTGCAATCAAAGCAACACTTACTCTGGGCGGATGAGCCGGCCTGAGCGTGAGCGTACTGGATCATCCGTCCGGAGTTAATGTGATTTAGATTGCAACTTGGTATTAGCATCGAAGAGACTGGTTTGCGCTATTATTTTAATGTTATTTAATTAGATCATATCTTATTGATTTGGGTACCTTCGCCATTCTTTGTTGACGTAGGTGCGGTGAATATCGTTGCATCCACGATAGAACCGCCGCGCATGATGAAACCGTTGGATTCCAATATTTCAGTTACCATGTACATCAACTGTACTT
>Ga0131853_10025548_pt1 | contig 10642 bp, 9 predicted proteins | sample TergutLab28metaG_FD_92764 | JGI IMG/M metagenome (GOLD analysis project Ga0131853, IMG submission 92764) | Labiotermes labralis P1 segment gut microbial communities from Petit-Saut dam, French Guiana - Lab288 P1 (version 2) (version 2) | ecosystem: Host-associated > Arthropoda: Insects >... | reverse complement strand
TGGCGGACGCTTGTGAGTGCGGTAATGAACCTTCGGGTTCCGTGAAATGCGGGGAATTTCTTGACTAGCTGCAAACCAGTTAGCTTCTCAAGAAGGACTCTGCACCATGGAGTAAGTAGGTATGTTATATGTTTTCAGACACATGGCTTACGATTTTGTTGGTGAAGAACTTAACAATGATTGTGATTATATGAGGAGAATTCTTTGCAGTGCAATTGTGGTGTTTTTGGCGCGAAAATAAAATCTTACCAGCAACAAATTTATACACGAATGGGAGGTGGAAACAGTTACGACGCGATCGCTGATAAAAGAGGACACAGTCTTTCAAGAACACGAAGTAGAAAGCTCGCACCACAACAAGAAAAACGCCTTAATTGTGTAGGGAATTTTTTGAACGAATAGCGACATAGCGGAATATTGCAATCTAAACATTTCTTTCTGGATATGAAATTAAACAACCCAAAATATACAAGCTCTAAACTTATTTTATGATCATGCATACTGTTTATGCTGGCCCTATGTACAGTCTATTGTAGGCAGGAATATGGGTCAGTCTTAACAGTTAAGAAAAATACCAGTAGACGTCAGCAATAAACAGCATATTCAGGTATTTCTCCTTCACCTGACAGTATCGATCTCTGCCTAAAGCAGAATAACACATATGCATTTAGTTTAATCTTTACACATATGTACCTCAACTTGCTAAGACCTATCGCAGTGGTTCAAAGCAAGGTTTAGATGGACACTACAATTTTTTTCCCGTTTCGTTCCCAACATGTATATTACTAATATATTTCATTAACATAAACGTAATTTAGAGAAGCAGAAGTTGCTGGAGTATACAGGGTACGAGGGATGTTTGTACAAAAGAGACAGAGGGCTAGAAATAATTATATAATGAAGAGCTTTACAGTTTTCACTCCACGGCATGCAATTATTTCACGCAGAAGACATGAAAGATATGGGAAATACACAAAGAATATTAGCTGAAAAGCCCGAAATGCAGAAGAAAAAAATTATGGGGTCGATGACACCAAGGAAAAAGGCTACTACTTCTGCTACTACCACTACTATGATGTCGACGACGACGATAGATTGGTTAGTCAAGTAATGGCAACACATTCCTTCTAACGATTTGCATCGCAAAGCCAACACAGAACTAGCTGTGTATATGTTAATCATGCTGAAGGACAAATTGAATCATTACTCATTCAGCCTGTACCGACGCTAGCAACAAATTTTCTTGAAGTAGAGGAAGCAATCTTACTTTGAGTATTCCACACAACGTGTGCAGACGGGAGGTGAAAGAGTGTCAGCGTTTATTAGCGGCGTATTCATGGTATACAGAGTTGGAGAATGGCGACAAAGAAAATTTTAACTTTTATTTTCGTCTTCACAAAAACAAAATTAAGTGATTTGTTTCCAATTTCGGAATTTGCTTTTAATTAGTATAATAAACACATCTGGTATATAAAATCTGAACACGGTAACAGAAAATTTTCGAGTATAGATCCGCTATTATATGTCAAAACTCTATGAGTCTCAGTGCATACGTGTGTGTGTGTGTGTGTGTGCACCCCCCCCACCTAAAACACGTAAAATCGTGATTAATTTCAAAGCCATATACAGATATTTTTTTTGGAACAAATGGTGCTGTAAAATTTTATGAAATTCGACACTTCTTAGTTACTGGTGTACAATACAAATTAGTAAATTATTCTTATCAAGCTAATTTTCAGCTACTGACTCAAGCTTAACAATACATGAAAATATGTAATTTCATATTAAATCCTTAAATATTTTCATGCCGAAATTTAACCTTCTAGTACATTTCTGTGCAAGTGTTCATTCAGTTTGAACGGTTTGCCAATAATTACCTGCTGCAGCAGACCAGCTTGCTATCCCCAGATGAAAAGAAGAGTGACTTCGTGTCGTTTAACCTAACAGATGTTTTGATAAGAAGGAAGCGGCTATGAACAACTCCTTAGGGGTGGATTTCTTTAATTTTATGCCAAGCGGCTGAATGAAAATTGAGGATGCATATTGGTTTTGTATATGTTATGCGGACACAAGTCTACTTTCCACCAGATAGTGGCGAAGTAGCAGAACTCACAAATTTTCCGCTGAAGGGTCCTCGGCTTCCCATGCAAAAACAATTGAAAAGAAGGGAAATGTTTATGACCACAGGTCAGGTATCTGCCCCACAACGGGACCTAGCTTTTCGCTGTGTTGGGGACCAGTCGGTATGATGCGTATAGACGGTGTTTTAGTTTCAAAGGTGACTTACGAGTAAAACCTGTTTCGGAACTTAGCTTGAAAAATTACAAACTTTCGGATTTGTAAATTGGTGACATCATAATCGGAGCTCAATGAGTGATGGTGAACAAAATTAATTACACTTGCAATTATTTCTTCTGCTGAATGCAGGATAATCAAAGCTGATACTTCATATTAGGGCAGTAGCGATATATACCGGCGTGCTGATAAGTCCTTAGCCCGACCAGGAAGGAAAAAACTCGGAAGCATGTCAGAAAAGCGCGCGATTTCAACAACATCGAGATGCGAGCTGTCATCAAGTTTTTTTTTTCTGCAAGGCAAGGCGCTGAAGGAAATTCACGCAATTCTGACAGAAACATTAGCTTTTTACCTTCCTGGTCGGGCTACGGACTTATCAGCACCCCTGTAAGTGTACATCAGTACACGACTCACACACTTACTAATATGACAGTGTAAGCTCAGAGATCCAACTGTACGCTACATTCCCAAAAATTCGTATATCAGACGGATACTAATGTTTCATTTTATGACGCTGCGGCTGGATATTTACGAGCTTTGATAAATATCGAGCGCGTGAAATTCCCTGACTGGAGCTCATCTGTATGTTGAACTGCCAGTCGGCGATCTCGCTGTCGACCAATAACCATTGCCCGAATTGTATTTGTCGGCCGCACTATGACCCTGGGTTCGACTCAAGAGAAATGAGTACCAGGAAAATTTCCTGGGGTTAAACGCGGCCGGTGCGTAAGGCTGATAAACCTTACCACATTCACGTGCCTACTGCCTTGAAACATGGGATCCTCAGCCTCCTGGAATCCTCAGGATCTGTCCAGGTCTGTACAGGGATTTTTTTTTACTTGTATTAATATCACCCAGTAGGAAAGTTACCTGATGGCATCCGACAGAAGTCGAAGGTTAGTGGTTGTTAATGAGGACGTACGGTTACACTACATTATACAGGGTTTATATTTTAATTATGAAGCAGCTGAATTTCTGCTAGGTTTATAATGCATGATGTAATGAGACTGTTTTTGATCGAGACAATATTAACCCTTACTCTGCTAACGTTAAGAATATGGTGAGCGCCTAATAATGCCAGAAGATGGAAGACGGAATTTAACTCGGTGTTTAAAGTGTTAAAATATTATTGTCACGTGACATTAAATTAGAATTACCAGTTGGTTACTCCGTGACAAAATAATTTTCTCACATAATAAATTATGTTTATCGTTCACGATTGACCATGTATGCTCTCAGAATTTGGTCTAGTAATTGGGCGTATTAGCAAGAAAAGGAAACAGATCTCTTCCAGCACAATACAAAATTCTTTAACTTGTATACAAAAGCATATTGCTGGGCATAATCCTAGGACGGGCAGATATCATTTAGAAATTAAAAGTTACGGTTTTAAAGCTGATGAAATATACACTAATATGCATCATATGGGCCAACATGTTCAACTGAATTGGCTATATAAATTTTATTAGAAGTCTGAACACTACAGAATTCACCAACACCAGAAGAGAATACGTGATGAGTTAGAAATAAATGACGTGCCTATTAAAGCGTACAAGAAAAAAAGAGACGCAGAAAGCTCCGAAGCGTAAGTCACAGGAATTAAACAACAAACACTACGCCTGTATGTACATAGACAAGCTCTACAGTAGTAAATAACCTAAGGCGAGAGGACCCACAGACATTACACGCATTCATAAATGATAATTATACACTTTGATTATACGTTCATATTGTTGCGTTTCATTGGGATATACAGGTCTACGTTAATCCTATCAGTCTCACGCAAGCATGAGGGTTGTTTGAAGGTGCATCTTCCTCATGAAATACACTGAAATGTCAACTTGATGAAATTAGGTAATTTTATTGATGTGTTCTTAGCTCGACATGTTTCGGGCACATACGCCCATCATCAGGAGCATTAGATGTTTAGTTGCAGCATATGGCTTTCTGCACCGAGTTTTTGGATGGGTGGTGGTCTTGAGAGCCGCTGCATAGGTCGTGTTTACGGTGCGGATGGTGCCGCGCGGCACCATCCGCACCGTAAACACATGATGATGGCCGTATGTACCCGAAAAATGTCGAGCTAAGGATACATCAATAACATTACCTAGTTGCATCAAGTTGGCATTTCACTTTATTTCACGCAACCATGTATGAAGTCCAATGGCAGTCCATTCGCGGTCACAGTGACATCCAATTGCTACTCGAGGAACAGCAAGAGCGTTTAGATTCCAATTCACGATAAATACCGAAAGTGTAAAATGAAAAGGCAGATTTTTTTCCTTTCATATTTTTATAAGCGTTCTGGTAAGTTTTGTGTGTACCTTACAAGTTCATATCGCCACCATCCTGTGAAATTCAGCATGGCAGCCTATGTACCCTGCTGTGTAATGTGGACCACCAGAGAGCGCGTAATCTGGCTAAGTGGTCCGGTCTACACGACAAGTTGTGAAGTACGACTTTCCACTGATGACAAAGAAAGAAGCAAGAAAATCTACAGGAATATACAGCATATATATAAAAGTGGATATTCTAACAGTGTTAGAATAAGTTGAAAACAAAGCTGTCGTAAATGCAGTAGTATGAAATTTTATCATCCGAAACACTATTTTGAAAAGAATAGTTCTTGAAAATGTTCCATAAACGAGCATGTCTTGTGGTTATCCTAAGGAAATTTATCTTGTCCAGCTTTGTTATGTTTGGAAGAAATATGCGGGTCAGCAGAATGTGGCCCTATATTGCGAAACAACTAAAGACTTAAAAGCATATTCCTGGGAAATACCATATGCCGCGGTGCAGTGACTTGAAAAGGTGATAGTTCAGAAACGAGGCATGAAACTGGAGTAATTATGTGTTTAACCGAGGGCAGAATGTGACAAGTGTTTATACAATCGACGACAGTGGCTTTTATATTACACAAGGGCTCGTTTATCCTCGATAAAGGATGAAAGAAGGAACGTCATTCCGACAATTTTACGGTAATATTTTCCTAATGTTAAGAGAAGTGCGTGAGATATACCAACAAGCTGCACACTTTTTCCTAATAATTTATTTCAGTTAAATTATCCTCGACATATTTCGAACAAATAATTTTTCATCATCAGGAGTTCTGTACAAGCAGCTTACAATATTTTACCAATCATCTTAAGAGCAGTCTGGTCGCTTACACGATACGATTGCCCGTATTGTGTAAGCGACCAGACTCCTCATAAAGATGCACGTTAAAACACTGTAAGCTACTTTTACCGACCTCCTGATAATGAACAATTATTTGCTCCAAACATGTCGGGGATAAATTATTTAAAATAAATTATTAAGAAAAAGTGTGCACCTTGTTGGTCTTTCTCACGTAGGTGTACGAGTATCATGATGCATGGTTCAGAGAACGTAAAGTTTAGAGAAGTGTTGGATAAAATTGGACGTATCGAACATGAAATCGCAAGCAGATATGGCTCTCTCTTATTGTCGAGGCCATACCACTGCACACATCGAACGCAGCTCTAGGTGCGGCATTCTTCAAACCTCTGAACACATAAGACGCAATAAAGCTGAAACAGAGGCCTAGAAAATATTTCAGGATACAGCTCATCACATTAGACACTAGTATGGATTTCCAAGTGTCGCAGCAATACGAATTCAAACTGCGATCAGTGACTTGAACAATAATAGCATATGTCTGTTGATCGTAACGCTCTTATGCTAGTAGATTTTGCGCCTTCCGCAGTTACCGAAATTTCTGAAAAAATAAACAAGTACCTAGCCGTATAATCTTTCGAACAATTATGTGTGTGTGTGTGTGTGTGTGTGCTGTTGCTACAAATATCACTGAAAAGCCTTCAACACAAAATTATTCTAACAGAATGTGCACGTAATCCAGTATCAACCCAAAACACACCCAACAGCTGAAACATACACCACAAAATGGCAAAAATAGCGCTCACTGATCCTTGGAACAAAGCATCCCACACGCTTTAAGCTCTAATAAAGACGCACATGGACCAACGTTTAGAAAGATACTCTCTGAATCTAGCGCGGTTCTAGCTGGACATCATACAGGATGGTATTTCCGTGATATCCAGTTCAGGACTTAAGTGAAGAAGAAAAGACTAGGATTTTCAAAATGCAGACAAGTCGTACCGTCCTGTAGATGGGAAAAATGTATAAATTACTTGATTCAGTACTAGAAAAGTAAGAAATGTTTATTTTTTATTAATGCTAATCTGGTTGTTGTGTGAAACGTCTGCGAGTCTAAGTTATTGTTCACTATAAAGCATTGCTTCATACTGTGTTCTTGTTCTACAATGAACTAAAATCTAACATACAGCACTACATTGGACGTTAATGTGATTTTTAGGAAGGTCAAATTTGTACGGCATGTTGGACCAATTATACAGCCGCAGCCCACATTTAACGTATATGAAATTTTTATTCCAACTTCTTAAAATCACACGTTAAATGCATAAAAGTACGAGTACCGCAAACCCACTTTCTACCAAGAACTCCGTACCCTCCACAGGAAATAGCAGCTTTGACGATAGATCTACTGATGGCGCTCATATTTCCGATTCTCACCAATTCCATTACCGCCTGAAGATGGTGAACCATCTGAATACCAAGTCAGGACTATAACTGGCCTCCAGAAGTACTCATCGACCAGTTTTTTCGTGTAGGTTATTTCCCGTTAAGGTGTAATACTGAAGATAAAACTCCGTGCGAATTAGCAAATTCTAGTGTTTTCCTCTGAATTGTAAGTAAGCATCTAAAACTGTACATTCGTCTAACTCGGGACTTGCGGTAAACTTCAGCAAAATTTGGTCCGTATGCGTTAAATAGAAACTTCGTGTTTAAAAGCGGGAATTTATATGTGTAATTATATATATAGACACAAATTAGCCTATATTACGCATATGAAAATATGATGATCATATGACAAGATATAGGAACACAATTGGCAAAATAGGCTACAGTGTCTATTTTCGACACATGTTTACAAAATTAATTAGTAATATGATGTATGACTCAATAAACAAAAAGGTTTTAAAAGATATACACACAGCGTAAGGCAAAACCCAAAGGAAGCCGGTTCAATACAATCTCACACACATATTAACTTTGTATCACAAAAATAATATCCATGCAACATTCATCGGCGCATTCAATAAATTGTATAAAGTACTTCATTTAATTAAAAATGTGTAATGGGCGTGAGATTTTTTTTTAATATTCAATCCGAAGTAACTGAATCCGATATGACACTTAACACTGCTTCCCACTGACTGGTATATTAGATGCAATATATAAGGTGAGGTAGATTCAGTCAAAAACACAGCTATAAATATGTGGCTAAATGAAGGTTGTTAATAGCATTGTAAAAACTACATGTTTCGGCCCGTGGCGGTCATCATCAGGTTTTGACAGCTTTCTTGCTATAACCGCGTGGCGCTGTTGAGACTGCATCACCATTATCATTTGCGCGCGTTTGTTAACCTAAGTTTGGTAGGATGTCTTAACTTAGCTTAACAAACGCGCGCATATGATAATGATGATGAGATCTCAACGTCGCCACGCGGTTTATGCATATTATGTATGACTCTTATAACAAGAAAGTTGTCAAAACCTGATGATGGTCGCCACAGGCCGAAACATTTAGTTTTTCCTTTGCTAATAAACACCATCATTTAGCCATATATTTATAATTGTGTTTTGGACTGAATGTACCTCACCTTATAGTTTAAATACACAACGGGGTTGTCACACCTCAGAATTAGATGCAATATTTGATATTTTGAGAGGGATATTGCTGAAGATTCAAGTCCCATGAGACGTTAAACTGTGTCATTTCGGTACACAGTGACTGACGTTTCGAAAAAACAACATACTGAACTCCGCTTGGACTGCTTGACCTAAATTATGAATGCAATTAGTAATTCCAACTCTCATACAGCCATTTAAATTTTTATCAGTTAATGATGACTTATCATCAGCTAAATCTTCCTTTGGAAGAATCCATGATATCAGGCATTCTAATAATTGTCTTTCTCTCGTCCTGATGTTAGGCATTTGGTGTGTTTAGGTGAACACTAAAATCCGAGAGGAAAAATCTTAGCAGCTACTGACAATCTTAGCAGCTACTGACAATCTTTTCATTTTGCAGATAATTCAACACTGGCCTGAAGAAATTCCACAGATGCTGTAAGAACGTTATGGAATGTGAAAAAAATGAACTTTCATCTATTGAACGGAACGACTTCAATTATGTAATAAAAGCCTTTACAATGCGCATCAAATTCACCTGTGTTTAACGGACCCACCATACGCAGAGTTTACCACTTTTTTTTAACAACATTTATTAATTACTCCAGCACGTAAAGTTTGCTAATGAATAACACAGTGGTAACTACACTAGTGTGGAAAGGCAGGTCATCTGTGAGTATTTACGTCAGTTTATGAGTGGGAAAATTGATTTAGTGAAGGCTAGCCTAAAAACATCGTGTCTTTAACTGTAGCCTTCCTCTGTAAACTTGTTGTTCCAGTTGCACCTCCTTTACATTGACATCGCTGAAGGACCACACCAATTAACAGTACCCGGAAAATATTCCTGATATCAGTTCATTAAACAAAACAGAAGAAAATACCTGAGTTTCAGATATTGTCTCACTTTCTTTCAGTGCATGGGACATAAATTCTACTCTTCTAGTGACAGCGTTTCGATATAAGTGGATCTGGAAATTTGAGGGTTGTTTGACCGTGCATCTTCATCATAGAATAAAGTGAAATGCCAAATTGATGCAACAAAGTGATTTATTGAAGTTTCTTTAGCTCGACCTGTTTCGCGTAGGTCGTGTGTCCGGTTTGGAAGGTGTCGTGCAAGGCACCTTCCAAACCGGACACACGACCTACGCAGCGGCTCTCAAGACCACCACCCATCTACAAACTTGGTGCAGAAAACCATATGCTGCAACTGAAAATCTAGTGCTCCTGATGATGGGCGTATGCGCCCGAAACATGTCCAGCTAAAGAAACTTCAATAAATTACATTGTTGCATCAAGTTGGCATTTCACTTTATTTCTTAAGTAGACCTGCTTAATTTGGTTGCATATTTAAATTCCTTTAAATTAAATAAACCGTGATTATCCCGAAATTACTTACGTTCTTTAGCCATATTAATGTCTTTAAAATGGCTTTCCTTCTATGCCAAGATTTTTGTGATTGGATATGAAAAAATGGTAGATGCTTTCGTTTCACAAACGGGCTTAGAATTCATCGTTGTAGGCCATCATAAATTACTTATCAAACTCTCGGTTTTTGTATATACGCAGTTCGTTGTTGTTGTTGTACTGATGTAGTATTTATGCGCGGTCAATAAATGTCATTCAGCGTTACTGTTCTTGAAAGCAGCTACATCGGAATTATACAGAATGTAACGTAATTGAAAGGGATGACAGAGGAGATCAGAAAATGTATTTTAGGAAAAGAACGACTATTCTAAAGTGCTTTGTGTGTTCGCTAAAGGACGAATCATGAACATGTTTGTTTTCAAAGAATTAATTGCTTATTGCTCTGGAACTTAGTAGTTCTGGTACTTAATTTAATTTTTCTGGAAGAGGCTTTTATGAAATAAAGAATTAGTGATTAAGAAGAATCAAATTACACTTTAGATATTTCGCGCAGTATGTATATGACATTGCGTCATCAGATGTAACAAATATTTTCAAATTTTCATTTTTTATTTTATGTGTCAATTAGGTTACTCTTAATATTTTTATTTCAGAGAACGACATGGGCAAAACAGCAAACTTAGGGCCCCTGCTACCAAGTTTCACAGCAACACGCAATTCATTCTTCCAGACCGAAAGTGTTCAATGTTCTGTGTTTGACGACCATACTAAGCATTTCCAGATGTTAGTTCCTATCCTAAAATACATTGTTTCGATCTTCTCTATAATCCCTATAAATCCGTAAGCTGTATTACGTTATATCTTTTGTATTAAACACATACTTACTTACTTACTCCATGGCGCAGAGTCCTTCTTGAGAAGCTAACTGGTTTGCAGCTAGTCAAGAAATTCCTCGCATTTCACGGAACCCGAAAGTTTAATACCGCACTCACAAGCGTCCGCCACCTGTCCCTATCCTGGGCCAGCCCAATCCAGTCCATATACCCACATCCCACCTCCTGGAGATTAATCATAATATTATTCACCCATCTACGCCTAGGTCTCTCCAGTGGTCTCCTTCCCTCCGGTTTCCCCACCAAGACCCTATACACCCCCCTCCCCTCACCCATACGCGCCACATGCCCAGCCCATCTCATTCTTCTCGATTTTATCACCCGCACAATATTGG
>Ga0131853_10025547_pt1 | contig 10643 bp, 4 predicted proteins | sample TergutLab28metaG_FD_92764 | JGI IMG/M metagenome (GOLD analysis project Ga0131853, IMG submission 92764) | Labiotermes labralis P1 segment gut microbial communities from Petit-Saut dam, French Guiana - Lab288 P1 (version 2) (version 2) | ecosystem: Host-associated > Arthropoda: Insects >... | reverse complement strand
TTTTTTTTTATATAAAAAAATGGAACAAGATTGTTTGTTGATTTTTGTGCGTGGTGGGGGCGTGGGGTTGAGCGGTGTAGGAGTATTTTGGGGTGGGGGGGGGGGGGGGAGTGTCGGTGCTAGTTATCCATTTTCTGGAATTTGGAGGCAATATTGCAAGGATGCTTTGGGAACACAAAACACGAGGTTGCAAGTAGTCAAGAATTATTTAACTGTTTAGTTGCTGCCTTCCAAGGTGGATTCCGACAAAAATGGTCACCAGAATTTCTTGCTTCTTTTGCGATCTCAGCTGATTTAATGTCGAATGGTCGTCCGGACTCCTACTATATTGATGGGATTTTTTGCGGTTTATTCTCAGGCCATCCAGGAAAGATTTGGGGTTCTTCTTTAAAACAAGGTGGTGGGCTGTCGTGATTGCGTTAATGAACATTCGGTTTCCATAAAATCCGGGGAATGACTTGACCAGCTAAGGACTTATTAGCTTCTCAAGAAAGATTCTGCGCCACGGAGTGAGTGTGTGAGTTAGGTAGTTAGTAAGTTAGTTAGGTAGCTTATTTAAGACAAGACCTAATCACCTCTATCCTCGCCCTTTCGATTTCCCAGTCATCCAACACTTCGACTGAAAAGCCCACGGTACGTAATTAATGCCCATTTTCTTTTCTAAAAGGTAACACTATAAAATATAAGACAAAAATACCTGACAAAAAGGAATTTTTAAGAAAGTAAGTGCTAAATATTTCATAAACATTAGTTTTAAGTGGAGCCAGAATAGCTGGATTAGTGGAATGACTAGACTGCAAAATGGATGACAGGGTATTCGCGTTCGATTCCCGACAGGAACAAGAAATTTTTATTTTCCCTTTGGCTTACATGGAGCTCACTCAGCTTTCCGTCCACCGGGTACTGAGTTTTCTTTCCCCAGGGCCAAGACACTGGGGCGTGAACAGGTGTCTCCACTCCCTCATACACTTTCATTGGTTTGGTGCCTGATTAAGCACACAACGAACTTCTCCTGAAGGTTACGGCCAGCCATAATTCGTGGTTTGTTTCTGTGCTCGTGTTACAACCTGTGTTCCTCCACGTGTAGGCACAGGTGTACGAATCGTTCCTTCTGCACTTCCCCCCCCCTCCCCATCGGATGGATGCCTATTGTTCTGGAATCATACAAGTGAAGTAGTGTGTAGGCAGCGGTGTGAGAACAGCACTCCGCATCTTCTCCGTCTCTGCTTTGTAAGAAGTTTTTCTTTCTACTAATTGATTCTGTTTCGTGGGGAAGTTGATGGTATACCCTGAGAACCTGTCACATGTTCTTCCATGTTCTGTGCATGCTGCTTCTTCTCCTACTCCTCTTACATTAACTTTTTTTATTAATAAAGAGATTTATTATTCTTCTTGGGCTTCATTGAAATCGATGCTTCTGTAAATCTGCGTAAAAGCATTAGGTTGTTCTATTTGAGGTAAGGTAGACGTGAGGGTCACCGTAGAAGAGGCCATAAAGGCCCAGAGGGGGTTTAGGGGCATAGCTATACTCTTTCTGTAATCTCGGCCCTAGTTTGGGGTGGGTGGTAAACGCCAGGCCCCGACGGTTTTACCCTCGGGAAGAAGATCGGTTGCCCATTTTACAGCAGACTAGGTAGGCTACAGGGCCGGTGTGGAAGAGTGTGGAAAATTTCTCCCTCAACCAGAATTCGATCCCCGGACCGTCCAGCCCGTAATGAGTCGCTATACCGACTGAGCTATCCCGGCCCATCTATTTGTGGTAAGTGATTAGTGATTTCTTCAGGCCTTGACTGGGGAATTAACGAGTGTATGAATTTTGTCGACGGTAACTTTTCGATTGAGATTAGAGGTGTGGTGTCGTCTTGACTGGTAAATAATTATTGAGGTCAGGCAGTCCGAGAAGATCGCTTGACCGTAAACATAAAGGCGCCACGATTATTCGAAACGTCGGTAACTGCTTACCACTCGACAAGGTTTGATATACCTATTGACTTACGTATTCGTTAACGCAACATTCGAGCGAACGGTGAGCAGGTATATTGCACGAGAACCGATTAGAGAGCTCAAAACTTTGTTTTGTCTGCAAGTCATATGAGAGGGTTCGAAATTACATTCATTTAATTAAAGTACTGGATTTTTTAAACTAACAGAATAAGTATTTATAAATTTAAGCGGTAATATTGACCCATTCCCATAAACCACTCAGCCTTCAGCGCATGTGGAATTTGTGACTGTTATGGTTAATACTGAACTGCGGGATTAAGTGTTGCACTATACGTACATGTATGAACCCTATAACTCGTGAAAAAGGTGAAAGTATGTACATGCCAAGACCATGACAACAAACGCCATGCCATACATTCAGAGTAAGTACAATCTGCACGAATGAATATCACATAAGAATTCGTGACTCGCCCAGCTGTAATTAATAGGTAGGATAATTACAGTCAATAACACAACAATGTATATCTAATTATGTTTATTAGAAGATGATAAAAACTACATGTTTCGGCCACTATTGGCCATCATCAGGTTTCGGATTAAAAACCTGTTGATGGCCAATGTTGGACGAAACGTGTAGTTTTTATCATCTTCTAATAAACATCAATTAGTTACACATTGTTGTGTTATTGACTGTAATTACCCTACCTATTAATTACTACACACGACGGGGATGGCACATTTCAGAATTCGCCCAGCTGTAGTCTCTTATTTTTAAATTACACGACACGTAGTAATAGATTTGTACAGTATCAGTATTTTGTGCTTGATAATTAATAATCTTTCGCTGAAAATTATGAGAACTGTTTGAATACTTCTACAGCATATATGTGTTATGTTCACTGTGCAGTTCCGACAGTGTTACATTGTTATCAAGTTGTAATTATCCGTTTTCGGCCCGTAAGCCAACATGTATGAAGCCGTAAGCCGTTACCGCCAGTGAACTGGATTTTGTGGTATCGATGTGACTCTGTTATTAAAGCAGTCTGAACTCCTGAGACGATATCGATATTGCAGACACAACCTAGGCCTACATTCTTTGAGACGCCATAAGAAACCTGAAGGCTTCTTTTTGTGGCGTAGCTAAAGATGTAATAAAGACGCCAGTTTGTATCTTGAGGACGTTAGTTCGGCTGTTCTGACATTAGTAAAATAAAATATTAAGGCCGTACGGGGCGTGGGGCTGTCAGCAACAGTAGAAATACCAGTGTGTTATAATTTTACGGTAAGCTTTGTAACAGAATAAACGGACATTCGCAGATATACCCTATAGCCTACTTGTTTCGTATTAGCCATTTACTGATACATTTTTAGGTGCATTCGCAAAATTACGAGAGGCAGCACGTCACTCTAAACACTGCTACATTTCTACGAAACTACAGGTTTTAACATTCTATCAGGCAATATTTTTAATTTAAATTTCATTTAGAAACTTGTTCCATTTTAATACGCAAACCGTGGAAGTGGGGATGTAATTTCAATATCCTTTGCTGTATTGACCGCAGAAAACTGTCAGTTTGGATTGACATCACCAAAGCGGTCCTGGTAATTTTAAGTGAGAAATCATACACTGAGCCCTTCGCTTTTCTAAGATGTTTTGCTGCGCAGATTAGCTCTTTTCGGGACAGCCTATCGGTCTCATTTTTAAGGGTCAAGTAGTCTTCTTGGATTGCTTAATCCTTCAAAATGGGACCGAAGTGCCGTCCGGAAACGTCGGTAAGCAACTTCCTCCCTACTTTGCGTAACATCCCATAAGAACTAAGGTCTCAGCCACACCTCGGCGGAAGCATGGAAGCGGAGGGCAGTGGACACACGATGTTCTGTGCGGTACTTCAGGTTGCTAGTAATGATGTCTAAGAAAAGGGCCTACCTGAACTTTGTGCTAGGTTTTCAAATTAGCTTCGTGAAAGAGGAATCGACAGCTTTTCCATTTTATCTTCCTTTTCACAGCTTATGCGCTATCCTATGCCGTTCGACTCTATAACTTGCTAGTTTTTTTTTTATGGAACGTCTATGACGTATTTGTCAAATTTAATGTTATCGGATTACATTCAGGCCGAATCTGTGTACAGATGTCGATCAGTAAATTGTATAGTCATTAATGTTTGTGTTTGTAGGACGGTAGTTATCGTGTATTCTCCTAGAAATGCTTATTCTTTAAAGGCTTGTTTTCACGTTCCCCCCTTTCATTCAAAACGTTCAAGTCTGTGTTGTCGTTTTCCTTGCATTTTGGGCTGAACAGTAGCATAAAAGGGAACTAGATATGTAGTTATCTTCATTCCTAACCTTCACACTAGATGCAGATACGTGGTCAGTGTCACGCGCCGGCCGCTTTACCCCTGAGAAAGAACTCTAGTCCCCATTGAGTGGGAGGCTGAGTGGACCCCAGAGCCGGTTTGTACTGTCTGGACGGAAAAATCGCTTGTCTACGCAAGGACTCGAACTCTTAGTTATGCAGCCTGTAGCCTAGTCACGCTAATGACTACGCTATCACGGCTTCAGTTCCGTGTTTGTTACGCACAGATGTCTTTATAAGCACTTTGATTTCCAAACTTGTAGCATGCTACCCCACAAAACTAAGAGATTAAGATGCACGTCCGTAAAGCGCACCTGGACGATGTTTTTTTGTGCTTAAATATTGATGTTAATGCTTTCAAAGGCTGACGGAATTATACAGTCTTCTAGTGACAAGAATTTTCGAAATGTATCTTCTGCAATCTCATGATGAATGACATTTACAATTGGTAGTGTTTAGAGGTGCCGATTTGAGCGGCCGCGCGGTCTAAGGCGTAGGTCTGCGGCGCTCGCCTGCTGAGATTGTGGGTTCGAATCCCACTGGCGGCTTGAATGTCTCCCTGTTGTGAGTGTTGTGTGTGTGTCAGGTAGAAGTCTCTGCGACGACCTGATCGCTCATCCAGAGGAGTCCTACCGACTGTGGTGCGTCGTGTGTGATGTAGAAACCTCGTGAATTAGGAGGTCCTGGCCCACGGGGGGGCTGTTGTGCCAAATAAAAAAGTATTTAGAGGCATTAATATTTGAAGTAGTTTCTACGTCTATTTTCAATTAAATTATGGTATTTTGTTTGTGATTTCGGTTTTATGTCAATTTATAAATGATTTAATTTTCCCTGTACTTTTAAATTAATGTGTTAAGTTCATTTGGAGAAATTATGTCTACTGTATCTGGTGTAGACAAAGACGTATAACAGTTTTATTCAGTTTATTATCCTTCTTGTCAGCAGTTTTCTTAATTTGGAAATTGGTTTCCCATAGGTCTGAGAGGCGCGAAAATTTATATTATTTATACGGTATTGTTGTCGTTTTTTCTTTGGGCCAGACTACCATATAATAAACAGTTTGTGAACTCTGCAAGAGGGAAATGTAAAACATATTTAGGCACAGAGACTACTGCTGCTTATACTTTAATTGCGAGCTGTTCAACTAGTGTATTCCCTTTTTCATATGTTGAATCTCATTGTGTAAAGCCCATTGCTTCTCCAAAGACTTATTGCAATGGTGAATAGTATGATTCTGGATATTGTCCAGGGTGTGAGGATTAGTGTACTAGACTAGTGTCCGTATGGTTTCATTTTCAATTCTAACATTTGTAATTAAACTTAAAATGAAAGGAAAACAACATTGAAAATTCAGACATTGTAAAGACAACCATTCACCTAAAGATGGGCACGGATCGGACTGACGAAACGTCTTACGAAATTAAGTATACCGTGACGCTGGATATGGAACGTACCCCACACGTTTCACATGCATAAACCGCGTAGGAGGTTACGGCTGCAGTAACCTCTTACACTTATGTTCGGAATGGGTACGTTTCGAATTGCCTGAAGTTTATTTCCGATCTTAAGTTTTTGTGGTTTTTCTCAGCCCCCCTCCCCCCCCCCACGACAATTGTTGGGTCACGACCACTACTTTCCAAATCCTTTTCACTTCACTATCCACCATTCATCATACCATTGACGTTGTATGTTCTGGGATTCTGAGAGCGTCGGGTAGTAAACCACAAAAAAACAAAAAAAAATCCAGATTCGCAGTTGTTTGTCGAGTGGAAGGAAGGCAGAGTGCGACAAGCAGCTTGGACTGCGAGGCTTCTGTCGCATTCAGCTGTTGACAAATTCCGAATACTCTATTAACCCAGCTTGTCAACTCTGCTTTCTTGTTTTTCATTTCACAGGAAGAAAAAAGAGATCTCGGAAAGAAAAGTTACGGCTTGCAACGTAACTCTGGCAACGTAGATTGCAAGAGGGGTTGTCATGGGGCATTGACTTGGACGAAAAGTAAATTATCAGCAGAACTTGCTAATATTTACTTATGACTTTTTCCCCGTGAAACAATATCAGTCAGCACACTACAGTTCTTATCAAGGCACCTGTTCCTTTTGGAGCAGTTGCTATTGTGTTTTTAAACAGAACACGTCTGTTAGAGGCTATCCCCAGTCGGTCAAATTCCGCATAGACCTAAGTTGAATGGAAGAGACGTCGATATGGACCGGCGGCTAATAAAGTGGCACTGGGGGAGGCCGTTCTTGCAGAAATTTGGGTTGCGAATGGCAACAGACCCTCGAGTATGAAACCACCACGTAGCTTCTCGGAATGTGGGGTACTTTTCATGTTGTGACTACTTATGATTTCTCTAGTTAATCACAGTAGTCAGTATTTAGTATTCGTCAAACCACCTAACATATGCGACAGACAGGCCTAAGTAATCAGGATATTAAAATAGATAAGGCGGATTTTCATCGACAGGGTCTCGGGTTCAATCCCCGTGCATTTTGTGTGGGACTTGTGGTGGGAAATCTGGAATGGGGGGCAGAAATGTTTCACATTTTCACAGCTTTTTCCTGTAAGTATTAATTCTGTAGACCTATATGACAGACAATGAATAATACATGCAACTTCCGCTTGTACTGTTTAGGAAATACACCTTCGTTACAAACTCCGGGATTTATTCTATAAATAATAAGGTAAAAAGGCAAGTCAGTTCCGTTACAGGCCCATGGTGCCCAGAGGGTTCCTGGAAGTTAAGGTTCTTAGATTACGTGGCATTGGCCCAGGATGGTGGCAAGGTTGTCAGCCTTACGCACCGGCCGCTTTTTACCCCCAGGAAATACTCCTGGTACTCATTTCTGTTAGAGGCTGACTGGACCCCAGGACCATAGTGCGATCGGAAGGATTATGTCAATGAAAAATTCCAGTGACACTATCTGGAATTGAACCAACAACCTTACGATTTGTAGCACAGCACCTTAACCACTGTGCTACCGCGGTCCCCATTCTATAAACAATACCAAACAATATGCACAGATATTTTAATATGCAATTTTATATCTAAAACCTTATGCCCCAACATGTTTCGATTCGTTATGTATCATCTTCCGGGAGGAACCACATCAATACAGTAAGTATAAAACAAGAAATAGTGGGCTAACAATACATGATGTATCTCGGTGTCTTTAAATCCACGGTAGAAAACGAAAATATGAGGAGTATTCCCTAACAAGTAGATTTGACATGTAGCAGTAGGGGACTGTATGTGCTCAGTATTGTGGAATGATCGTGTGGAAAGGCTGAAGGCAATTGTGTAGGTAATGTTCAGTCCTATCAATGAAATATTTGTTTAGCGTTTATTACGGAAATGAGCGTAGTTGTATGTAGCATTTTCAGTGAGGATCCTGCTTATGGGCGACGGAATATTTTACTTTTAGGCTGTATTTCCGACGTTTCAGCGATACGTACTGTTTTTATCTTAAAAGAGGAGGAATATTTTTTTCCTAAGATATAAAAAATTTATTTAAAACTTTTTCGACATTGCATTTAACGGAATGTGAATAATCAAAATTTCTTCGATGCCTTAGTGCCGGCATTGTGATCAGCTTTTACGCTGCAGATTTGTGTTACAATAAGTGAATATTAACCACAATAAAATATTTAAACCAGAAAAGCATATAATTGGAAAGTACATGTGTTTCATTGGTGTATACCTTCGCATTGCTGTTGAATCTATGCCATAAGTTTTGACTTTATTTTTTTCGCTGATAGAATCTGGCGGTTTTACTAAATATCTTTATGGAAAAGAGTAACACATTTTCTAACGTTATACAAACTGTTTGTGACTGTGTCAACTAACAGGATATATGAACGTCTTTGATTTTTCGCTAAAACTCTTGATAAGTAAAATTACGTTTGCAGGCGTGACCAACATCCACACCGTTTCTCCACATAGATCGTCTGATAGTCTATTTTAAGTTCTGACTGCCCGGTACTTGCTACACCCCTTCCTTATCCGGCCATGCTGCTTTGACAAGCCTTGTCGGATCCGTCCTAATCCACGTGAGCCAAGAATGTCTTGTGTCAGTCTCATGATCTCTAAAACACCAGAAAGATAACAATCAATTTTACCATATGAACTACATCGTTCGATTTTTCTTTTATTATATAGTTAGGTTTCGTTCTGGAATCTAGCCTATCGTGGTTCCGGAATGAGAAACATTTTGCTACTAACGCCTGCTTTATTGTTCATTGGTTACTAGGTTACTGTACATATCTCCAAACTCAGTTTGTAACTTTGATATTCTTTCTTGTGGAACCAATAAAACAACGTAATTACACTTGAATGCCAAATTTTAGTACAATATTGAGGATATGGAAAAGGCGATTCTTTGGTAGGTTTGTGGTATGGTATGTGTCACAACATTCATTTTAAAATCAACTAAACAACCTGATTATTAACAGTTAATGTTAGTGCGAGATGATACATGTAACTTTTATCCATTAATAGTTACGGCTTAGCATCCCTTTTGTGTTTGGTTAACTTTCCATGTCGTACAAAAATTTAAGTAATATACTTAACGAAGATGTTTAATAGAAGGTACAGCGAGGTACATATGCGTCGCACTTCGTTAACTTACCCGTATGTCTACGAATTGGTTTGTGATTATAGATTTTGAATGAAAGTTAAAATGTCATACGGTAAGAGTGTGAATACAATACAAGGGCAAACTGTGACGTGTGTATATCACAGTGTCTCCAGTAGGCTATGTTATCATGTGCAGTAGGGGTAGTATACCGCGGCGAATTGATTCGTACTGGTCCACCGGTTTGCCAGTTGTTATAACGTTTTAATTTGTTCGTAATAATGAAGCGTTTCACATCACTTCTATCTGAAATTTGACTGGTTTTAAGAAGATAAAATTAAATATTGTAATATGCAGTTGTAATTTCTTAAAAATCGACTCTTAGGTCACTTTCTTACTTCCTTATACAGGTACTTGTACATTGTACATTATTGTATAAGGTATAGTGAAGACTACTCTCCGGTACAAATTTACCGAATTTTCGGCGGTTGGCTTCCATATTTAGGTTAGAATATTGATGCCTTGAGTTTCTCCGTAAACGTCAGCCAGTTTACACCAGGCTACACGACGATAAATCCCAAACGGTAATGTACGTTACAGTCACCGTCGGTAGAATCCCAATCAAGGAGTTACGCTTAATGTTTGCGTTACACAAAATAATGTTCTACACGTACTGGTTTTGAAATTTTGATCTTTGTAGGCAATAAAGGTTGGTAGACTAAAGGAAAATAAATGCTCTGTGTCATTTTGTGCACAGGATACAAGGGCTGGTTTCCAGATGGCAGATGTTAGTCTGCCGAAGCCTGTGAAGACTTACATTACAGTACGGAACGGTGCTCGCTATGTGTGCAGAACCTTTGTCACTTACCGGGCGCACCTCAGTTTAAAGTGGGGCAACTTAGTGACGACCCGTCTCATGAACTTAACATTCATGCGGGCATAATTTTGGGTGTTATAGAGCCGTTAATTACAGATGTATAGTAAAGTTGCGGGCTGAACTGAACTGGCTGAGAATATGATACACTGACTGGGTGTTTTATTTCTAGTTATCAAGCCTCGGCGCTTTTAGGGAAAATTCTTGAAAATATGTGCTTATCTGTGAATAAGATGTAGGAATATATATAATTCAGTGTTCTAGAAACAAAACAGTGAAACTAAATATCATTAATAGCTCTAATACTGTCTATGGTATACTCTCACACTGAGTGAAAAATTAATGCGACCGGTAATCTTGTGATACGAGACCAGCAAAGTTTCCGAGAAGGAAAAACCTGCTAACATTTGTTTTCTTCTATAAACTGCAAGTCTTTCTAAGATATTTTTGAAGTCGTAAATATGACTTCGGGTCAGCCGTATAATATACAAATAAAATGCGACGCGAGATACGGCATGAGGGAGAGGCTCTTCAGACAAGTGCGTAAACAACTTCGCTGTCGGGTGGGTTCAGTGTGATGGACCCTATAACCAGGCACTTTTTTAGAATATCGAAGAAACTGAAAAGTGTTACAGCTGAGGGTTAGACCAACATTCGACAGAGCATCGCGCAGTGGCGGTCAGAATGGGACCTCGTATTATATCTGAGAGGTGTCCCCTGAAGGAACAGTCCCAGCACCAACACTTAAGACGGGGCTGTTAATACATTTTGTTGTCAATATTTATTAAAACCAACTAATTGCACATACTTGTCAAACCATTAAAACCACATTATTAGATTAAAATGGATTTAAAATATCTCCTACATGTTTCAATCCCTCTATGGGATCATCCTCAGG
>Ga0131853_10025544_pt1 | contig 10643 bp, 6 predicted proteins | sample TergutLab28metaG_FD_92764 | JGI IMG/M metagenome (GOLD analysis project Ga0131853, IMG submission 92764) | Labiotermes labralis P1 segment gut microbial communities from Petit-Saut dam, French Guiana - Lab288 P1 (version 2) (version 2) | ecosystem: Host-associated > Arthropoda: Insects >... | reverse complement strand
TTCTCTTCTAATTCTGAACAATCAACAAGATCCATGCCATTCAGTAACCACAAGTACGTCAAAGGACTTCGAAGCAAGAACACTGTACCCATGAATCAACCCCGACTGCAAATGAATCACCACTGACACAAACCTAACCTTCAAGAACCAATGAATAATGAAGATGGGGCACTAGGAAAATTGATAGTAACTCAATAAGTAAATTCACATTTGTGTTAAGCTTTGAAACTTGGGAAGATGTTTTTCTTGAAGAAAATGTCAATATAATTTTTAATAATTTCCTTAAAACTTACCTCAGAATCTTGTAAGTTTTCCAATTACTAAATCACAAAACTCCTGTAAATCAAAACCATGCTTAACTAATGGTATTAGAATTTCATGTGCCAATAAAAGGGAACTTTATTTAACTTACAGAAACAGTAATGATCTAATCACAAGGAATATTACAAGAAAAATTGTCAGATTTTGACCACGGTTATCATGGCAGCAAAAAAACTCCATTGTAATAAGCTTCTATTGAAATCTAATAATAAACCAAATCTACTTGGAACATAGTTAAAACTATCACCAATAATAAAAATACCATTAATACTATTTCAACAATGAATATTAATGATAAATTATCTAGTAACTCACTAGCCATTGCAAATGCTTTCAACAGCTACTTTTCATCTCTAGCTGAAAACCTCCTTATCAAAAACTTTTCTGGAAAGAATACTTACTAATAATAATGATCCAATTACTTACTTACGACAGAATATTAGTCAGTTTTCATCTTCAGTAAAACTAAATAATACTACTACGCATGAAATTGACAAAATAATTCATTCTTTGAAATGTAAAGATTCCTGCGGCTATGATGAAATATCATCAAGAATTTTAAAAATTAGGGCTCCTTATGTCTTATCTCCACTAACGTATATTTTTAATAAATTTCTATCAACGGGTATATTTCCTGAGAGATTAACATTTTCTAATTACAGACCTATTTCTCTCCTAACCTCACTTTCTAAAATCATTGAAAAAATTATTTTAAAAGAGTGTAAAAATTATTTTAAAAGATTGTATAATTATTTAAATGATAATAATATACTGGTTGGTGATCAGTATGGTTTCAGAGAGAAATTATCTACTGGAACAGCTATATACACACTTCTAAACAATGTATTATCATCATTTGATAGAAGGAATCTTGTTGGTGGTTTATTATGCGACTTACAAAAAGCATTTGACTGCGTTAATCATGAAATACTTTTGGCTAAAATGAAGTTTTATGGGATATCTGGAATAGCTAACAAATTATTGGAATCTTATTTAGAAAATAGATATCAGAGAGTATCTGTGAATAATAGTAACCTAATAAACTATCCTCTAAATGGGTATTTGCGAAGCATGGTGTTCCACAGAGTTCGATATTGGGTCCTTTACTGTTTCTGATATATATAAATGATCTTTCTTTAAGTATAAACAAATTAGCTAACCCTATACTATTTGCTGATGATACGACCATTATTATATCAAACACTACTACAGAGGAACTTACGAATAATATTAATTCAGTAATGACTGAAATAACCATCTGGTTTCAGAGTAATCTTTTAACAATGAACTGTAATAAAACACACTTTATGTAATTCTTGACAAAAAAACAAAATTAAAGAAAAATTAAAATAATTGCTCCCAATTCAATAAACACTAATATCAGTAGCACTAAATTCAGTGTCATGGAAGGATCACATTGCTGCATTAACATAAAAATTGAATAAAGCTTGTTATGCTATTAGGTCAATAAAACCTTTTTTGTCTGTGGATATATTGAGAATGATCTATTTTTCTTATGTATATTCAGTCATGTTATATGGTATTATTTTTGGGGGTAATTCACATCGTAGCAACAGTATTTTTAAAATTCAAAAAAGAATAATAAGAATCATTACAAATACCGGTAGTCATGATTCATGCCATCAACTATTCAAACAGTTACAAATACTTTCACTTCCATCTCAATACATTTTCTCTTTACTTCTTTTTGTTAACAAGAATAGAGGTCTATTCCAATCCCATTCTGAAACTCATGATTTGAATACATGTTTCAACCACAACTTACATTTACCTTCTACAAACTTAACATTAGTTCATAAAGAAGTACTGTATTCTGGAAGTTTTGTCAAATGATACTAAGCTTTTCAAATCTACATTAAAGAGTTACTTTATTGAACATACGTTCTATAATCTAGATGATTTTTATCAGTCAGCATCCTAATGGTTATGGTTCTTTGTTTTTTACTTGACTATTGATAGCTATAAGATCTCATTTAATGTGTAACTTAACTTATTATTACCATTCATTACCTTCTTGTCTGTCTTGTATTTTACTTATTAATTGTGTTATGACAAATGCACTGCACACTTTTATGTATTATTGTGGCTGTTTCCATTTCTGTAAAGATCCAACGCAAGGTGAATAAATATGATATGGTATGATAAAACGATTCCAATCTAAACTTTCAGTTAGCAGGCCTAACCTATACTGGCTGATGTTATGTACTGTCGCATCCTGAAAGAGACCGGCTTCAAAATTGCCTTGATAATGTACTTGCAGACTTGAAGAACTGGCTTAAAGCAAATAAACTTACAAAACCTAAACAGATGTGTCTCAAGCAATAAAATATATTTTTATTAATTTAAATATAGGTTATGGCAATGAAACAATCAAATTCATTATTACGATGACATTTTTTTATGTGCAAACTGATAACTGGATAATAATGTATCAATGATATGTATCCATAGATGTAGTTAAGCGTGCTTTGCCATGGTGGAAGTTACAGGGCTGACAGCAGATACTTTATATTTTCATTTCACTATGTCTTTTTTGAGTTTGTTGGGGGGGCAGTGGGGCAATTTTTGGGCAGCAAGAACATCTTTACTTCTAAAAGAGAATCATTACAGTATTGGCAATTTTAAAGAGAAGTCTTTTGTAGGGAAATATGTATGTTATTCATTACACTTAACTTTGGCACTGATTACATATTCTCATTGTAGACAGCAAAAAAATTCAGAAATATGCAGTGTAAATGAGACACAAATGTCTTCCTGGTGTCAGAAGCTAACAGTGATGTTGCCAGAAGGATGTGTGTTGTACACAGACAGATGGTTTTTCATCTAAAATTTAAATCATCAGCCATGATGTAAAAGTACTTAAAAGTGAGCAATGAAAGATTCTGTCTCAGTTTATTCCTTGTTTCTTGTTTTCATAAATTGCCTATAGTCATTCAGGAAGCATTTAATGAATGAAATTTTGATCAACTTAAATGAGAAATTAATTAGCATGCGTGATGTCAGAAATTTGAGCTATGTGACAAAGCAAAGTATCAGATTTGTTTGCCACCCACTGTTTAAGTCTCATAGCTGGCATAGAACAGAAATTTATGACAATGTGTCACAGTATTTTTAGGTCCTTCTGGCTGGGGTGTAACAGTATACAAATTGTATGCTGTGTGTACTTGTATTGTTCATGTGCCACCTGTTGTAATGTGTGTGTCCACAATTCAGAATTGCTGCTACAAGACCAAGGAAAGTAAAATTCTGTTGTGTTGTTTAACATGACATAGTAACGGTTTTAAATACAGACAGATGTATGAGATAAAATATGAAATTGTTGTATGTACTGTAGCTATATGTGCACATTTGTTTACTTCCAGTCCATTGAGACCCACTGGAGATGATACTGAAGCTGAGACACATCAAAATGCAGATGTTGAAGTTATGGAGATGCATCAATGCGAATGAGAACACAAATGGATCCTGAAACAATGCCATTAGTTAGTAAGCTACTGACATGCTTGACAAGGTAAGAAGATGGGGGTTATGTCTTCCTGACAATACTACAGCCAGATCTGAGGGGCATGTGCCTTTTTGCCTTTATAACTCATCAAACAGTAGGTTGATAAGGATCAACCAGGGGAAAGTCTGTTTCCTTTGGCCATAATGTCAGAATATTCTTATGCAGCATGAACCAACAAAACGCTCACTATTCAAATTTATACTATGATTAAATTTTTGGTGCCTTCTGTGTGTTTCGAACCTCATGGGTTCATTCTCATGATGGTTCAAAACATATGGAAGATATCAAAAATTGAAACATTGAATTAAAATATTAGTTTGAAAAGTGCGCAGTTCATTGGTTCATGTTGCATAATTATATCAGAATGCAGGGTGCAAAAACATAAGTCAAAATATTCTGTTGGTTGTACAGCTTACTGGTACACTGTGTTGTTTATGTAAACTTTGAATTGCTCAGAATTCTCAAATAAATGTGGTAGGTAATGACCCAGTAACACAGAATAGAGTACAATGCATTTAAAGCATGCTGTGTTCAGGTTCTGAAGGATTAGAGCATGCATATCTTAATGTGACATTGTTGTGAGCTGCCATACAGATCCTAGAGTCCTTCATTACATGGATTAATGAACCAAGTCAAATGAAAACACCACACTATTTACTGTTTTGATTCAGTGAAGTATGCTGAGCTTGTAGATCCTATGGAAGAAAATGGAAATAGCAAATAGTCCTGTCCCTATTGCTGCTGTTTTGTACCAAAAATTCATTTTTTTAACCATGACACATCTTGCAGAAGTTACTGCAGTAACAAATCACAGTATGACACTTTTGCGGGACATATTATGTTTGTTATAACAAAATTTCATTGCATTGAAGGCGGTAAAAGCTTATTAACGAATGAAGATGTTTTCACAAACATCTACACTTTTGTGAAATAAGTGACAAGCTGCATGTTCACTGTGATGTTAAGCATACAAACAATTTGTGATATCCTGCTATTAAAATATGAACTACATCTATAAGACATAAAGAAATATGTAATTGTTTTTATGGTTCAATTTGGCCCACAGGGCATGACACTTAGTTATGATGCAAGAATTCTGACATGCTTTGCTACACGTATAACAAGCCACTAGTTTACTTCTGAATTTAGCCTTATGCCTCAGGTACATGAAAACATGGAATTACAATAGGACAGACACCGTGCCCATTAGTTACAGTCATAATGATAAGGTTAGCAGGAGTAAAATTCCCTCCAGAATACTCAGACAGGAATCTGATAATGAAGACACAGTGTGTGAAACAGATGTGGCTCAGTGGCAATTGCAGAGCTTCTCCATTTGTATGTCAGTAGCAAGACACAACTTGTATGGCTAATGCAGTCATCACTGCAACATGGCACAGTGGTGGCTGCATTTCTGTACGTCTTGCTTCTTTTATACCTGTCACTGATCCTCATTCCACAGAAGTTGGCTTATTATCTCACATTTCCCCTTGACACTTAACAGTCTCAGAATGTCTTGAACAGCAGTTATGACAGCTTCATTGGCATTACAGGTTTTAGAACTGTAAAATTTTAGTGCTTGAAATAAGCCTTAAGAGCAAGAAAAATGGGGTCATCATTTTCTGTTGTGAGGCATTTTCCAAGGCACTGAAATTGTATGAAAGTTTCTTGCTGTCATCTCTAGCTGCCATCGGAAAAGGCTGTTTTAGGCAGTTTTGACAAGCTGTTCCTTAGTCAGCAGTGATGGATACTTGATATTAACCTTTAGGCATCATGCATCCTATATATAGGACAGACCTACCGCTACTCCCCAGAGTACACTTTCTATATATTTAGTCAACAAATATATTTAATTATTTTTTTGACTTTATCTCACCATCTTCGTTTATTCCTCCACAAAATGTAGTGTATTTCCTAATGTTACCCTTTGTGGTTCATGAAATATTCACTTTTACCTAAATGGTGTGCTGAACTGTAAATGTCCAGCTCCAAGGCCAAAGGGTTAAAGAAAACTGTCCACATATTGGATATGTAATATTTGGCATATGTAGCCACTTCAGACAGAACAGCTGTGTGGCAACTACTGTTACATAACTTCTCAAACAGTACACAGCCTGTATTTGTAACACACACTACATATAGTGTAACACATTGGGACTGATCTATACAGTAGAAAGCATTCTTAGGTCACTTTTCACACTAGATGGATGGCTCTGACAGTCCTGGGCCTCTCACCACAGACTCCCAGGTTCATGTGTAGGTCAGTCTGTATGGGATTTGTGGTGGACAGAGTGGCACTGGGCCAGGTTTTTCTCTGAGTGTTTTGATTTTTCCCTGTATTATTCTACCAATGCTCCACATCCTTTCATTCATCTAACATTGACACTATATGATATTAGCAACTGTCAGTGTCATGAAATGAAGTGCCCTAGTAAGATGTACAAAATGAGGCCTAAAAATATCAGAATTTGAAACTTCATAAAAAGCTTAATCACATCCAAATTTTACTATGCTGCAGCTTGAAATTTATCCTATGTATGTAACTGGCTGTTAGGGAGTGGTTAAAATATTCTGTGGCAGAGTACATTCATTTAACTTACTTAAATAATGAATAATTCCATTTCCTTAGAAGGTGTCAGCATTATTTATACCAAATCCTCCTGTTAATGTGACATCCGGTGCTGGACAGGTTGAGAGGGGGACATCACAGTGTTTTTTGTGAAGTGAGAAACTTAATGCCTGTCCTTTGAGGAATTTGATGCGCAGTTCGATGACCCTGGTGCTCATGTATATTAAACCTAGGCATGTGATATGTGATGGGGACTTCAGTTTGTTAAGAATAGTCACAGGATGTTACTCCATGAAGTTTGGTAGAAAGACCCAAACAATTTGGAGGAACCTGCTGCCCTCCTCTTCAGGGTATGAGAGTTCTTCCTTCTAACCCTGAAGATGGAAATTCCAGGTAGCTATGTCACCACTGCATCACATACCATGAACCCATAATATTAATACTTTCTACACTGAAAACAAATTTCACATGCATTTTGTTAGCTTTTAGAGTTGCCCAACATGACTCCTCTAGCTGCAATGGTCCATAGTTAAACTGTGTCATGCAAGAAATATGACTTTTCTTTAAATTCTTGCTACAAAAGAATTATGAGGCATAGAGGTCTAAAGTTTGGCATTTTCATTCCTATTGGGTCTACAAGCTTAGCGAATTTCAGTGAAATATGAAATGTATGTTGGAAGTTGCACTTTTGTGTGTTAATTTGGTGTGGATTTACAGACTCTGCAGACACCAGTTATACACCACTGTGTATACTGCTTACATTGTGTCCTAAAGTACAGTAAGCAAGAGACCTTATTGGTTACAGTGTTTATTGTAAGTAGAGTATAATAAATATAAAGTTATAATTAATGTCCTGATGATAAACATCAGTGTGCTTTATTTTGCTTGCTATAGATGCAGCTTGCATACTGACAAGCTGAATACTCTCCCATCCACATTTCAAACTGACTCTTACCAGATGTATTGGGCAGACACTGCAGAAGCAATTTGCACATAAGCTGATTAAGAAAATATTAACAGTTGATGTTTTGCTATATTTGCACTGCTGTACATTATGTCAAGGACTGTAAGGAGCAAAGATATGTAATATTCATGGCATGATCATAAGGATGTGGTAAATTGAAATTTTAGTGGCAGAAGATGAGGAAGGGTTAATACTTTGAAATAAAGTGACTGGACATTTTGTCTTTATTGAGAGAACATGTTTATTGCGCCCAAGTATAGCACCTCCGTTTACATAAGAGAGCCCTTAGCAAAACATAATCTCATGCAAGAGTGGTGCAAGTCTAGTTGGTCATGACCAGTCAGGTTTATGTAAGGCCCTGAAGACTGTCATGAACTGCAGTTAACCTATTTACATTACGTATGTTTAACAACAGCCATTACCTGTTGGAAGTTCCTTTATCCACTTTCTGATATGCGAAAGAAATGACAGTTATGATATTTTGCTTAGTACAGGTGTGAGCTGAAGATAACATAAAGTTTGAGATATAGTCCACAAGACAGATTCAATAGAAAAAAGCTCCTTGTGCCACCTAGGACTGTTGGCATATCAGCAGACTATGTACAGTACATTATACATACAGGACCCTGCAGGGTGTGCTGATTACTAGTCTGTTCATTGAGTGAAAGAGTGAGATATAGTGACTATGCTACAGGCTGCAAGATACGGGTTTTGTACCCCAGTAGAGACATGCAATTTTTCTCTTCTCCGAAATGTCCAGACAGGCTGTGGGACCAACCAGCCTCTTATTCAGAGGAATGGGGATTCTTCCCTGGGGGTATAGTGGCCGGGGCGTGGAGTTGACCACACTTCTCCATTTAGTGGCCAAGGTTAAGAATGAGTGGAGATGTACCTCTGCTCCTCCATTATGCCTTCATGGCATGAATAAGAAAACTTTCCTTAATACAGGATTCCACAAAGGACAGCTGTAATAAGCCATGTTTGCAGCAATGATGCAAGAGTGCTTTAAGGCCAGTCATTCTGGTGTAACCACAGGCAAGGAGTTTAAGTGCGGTCTAAATCTGCAGTAATATGTTCGGTCAGTGAGTGAAACTGCATTCCAGGCTGTTTAATTGGTCTTGATTAATCTCGTACAGAGTGTGGGAGTCTGCAAATGTTACCTTTCTCATATTATATCATGAGATTTCACTGTGTAAAGCATCCTACTTCTGGTAGCTTCAGCATTTGTGGGTAGAGGTGTTCTGCTGCCCTTACTGATGTTTTTAACACTGCGAGGCCTTATGCTTGCTTAAGCATATAAACACTGATACTGTGGTACAATGACATCAGCTGCATATATTTCAGGGCTTCCTCACATCATTTTGTCTGCTTAGGCCAGCTGATCCTAGCCTGGGGTCCAAATTTCAGGGGGTCTGTGAACTTAGATGGGAAAAGAATTACAGCTTTATTTGCACTTACCTCTAACTGAAATTTAATTTTCCAATAATGAATTTAGGCAACAGGGCAATTTTATGGCCTCTAGAATCCAAAAAATGTTTGTTAACTGCAATAAATCTCATGATCTAAAATTATTATAGCCTAAGAAAGGGAAACCAGAATAAATTCACTTTTGCAGTGAATTGTCTTTAAACAAAAAATGAAATTTAATTTCAACTTGCTGTCTGCCCATCTTCTAAATGTATTTATTGTCTTCTTGTTGATTTAATAACTTAATAAAGAACCACTGTATTATCATATTATGTATTTATTTTTGAATACTTTGAAAACTGTCCTTGAGCATAATTGGTTTCCTTTGTAGTACAGTCTGTAAGATTGTAATACTAGATGTATAGTCTGTGTAATTTATTTTGTGTATTTAAGTACATTTTTGTGAGAAGAGGCTTATAGGATTTACCAGACTCTCAAAGGGGTCCATGGCGCAAAAGATGGTTAAGAACGCCTGCCTTAGGCTGTACAACTCCACAAGCACGTTCATAAAAGAGAATGTATTCCATACATTTAAAAGCAAGTAGGTTCACAAGTGTTTTGTCGCTGTTAACTCCAAAATTTCTATCCTTAAAAAAAAAGTGGCAAACAAAATTTCGATTGTAGAATTTTGCATTTGTTAATTTTTTATAAATATTTTCCCTTCTATGCGTAGCTTACCAATGGTGTCCTTTTTTACCAACATTTAGGGACTGAAAATTTGTGTGCAATTCTTAAGTGAGATCTTCTGGGATGTTACGCAGTGTGTATTGCTTGTTAGCTACCGGCCTTTTAGGACAGCCTACTGGCCCCATCTTCAAGGGTCAAGCAGGACTGATGGTTTCAGAATTACCATTCTACGCTATGTTAAGTCCCAAAGATTCGCAGATCTCACTTAATAGTTGATTACACATTTCCAACAAAGCCATTTCTTTTCCTGATAGAAAACCAACACTGTAGTAAATAACGCACTGTCGGGCTATGATGCCGCAAGAGACAGTTAATAATTGTCTGACCTACATACAATGTGCAGAAGCTTAGTATTCTGGGTGTTGTGAATGTGTGTGTTATCACACTACCAAGATGCAGATCCAAAGGCGACATTTCACAGAATGGGAAGTGGTGGAAAGGGTAGAACTGAAAATAGATGGGCTGTATCAGGTGCAGGACAGTCTGCACCACCGGAAGTATCTTTTATTTCCACGGTAAGTACATCAAGAAGAGTCAGCGGCTGACCGTCAGAGCGACGACAGATCTGTTCCTGGTGACACTGCAGTGCTGTTCTGTTAGTGAGATCAATATTTAGTGTTGCTGTACACTTGTAATCCCAGGAGTCCATTCAAATTGCCACAGCCTCCTTCCTTTTCCTCTGTTCGGATCTTATGCCGTATCTGCCGAACTACACGGCGTCACACTAAAAGACCGTAATCTCAGTGCTGATCACCTTCAGCATTTTCACACCCACAGCTTTGACCAAAACCTTCACCCACAAAATCACGTTTAGTAAAACTACTAGCGCCACTGTAGTGTTAAATTCAACATGTCCGCTTTGCTAGCAATGTTACGAGGGTAGATGAGGTAAATGACGTCACATCTGTAAATACTACGCCGATGCACTAGCAAAGTAGTGCGACTAAATTTACAATTTGAAATTACCTACGATACTACTGTTGTTGAGTTCAACACTACCATGGCACTGGTAGTTCTGATGGAGCGATGTAATTTCGTCAGTGCGGGTACTGAGACAGAAGCAACGGGACATTTCACTTTATATACAATTTATTAAGGGGTTCCGCACT
>Ga0131853_10025543_pt1 | contig 10643 bp, 8 predicted proteins | sample TergutLab28metaG_FD_92764 | JGI IMG/M metagenome (GOLD analysis project Ga0131853, IMG submission 92764) | Labiotermes labralis P1 segment gut microbial communities from Petit-Saut dam, French Guiana - Lab288 P1 (version 2) (version 2) | ecosystem: Host-associated > Arthropoda: Insects >... | reverse complement strand
TGGAGTGGGTAGCCAGTACCCTTCACACTACCTCGGAACATGGTGTATCCAGCATTACTACCGCTGATGCGCACACCTCGGCTGCCAGTAGTAGACTGAACTGACGCCCCCGCCGATTTAAATAGATTCGTCCGTTTCGCCGAAAGACGAAATCTGGTTTCTGCGCGTGTGCCATCACATTTCAAACGCAGTCTACCTCAGCAGGCAGCGCCACACGCTACGCTCCGGAAGCACCGTCACGACACGTCACGTCACGTCACGACACGACACGACATTGTGGCTCCTTACGAATAATAAGTGACACCTTCTAATTATCTATTAACCAGTAATTATTTTCACACTTGTTAGCCAAAGCCTTTCACTGAAGTATCGAAACTCTTTCATTTCGATATTAAACATTCAGGTTTTACAGAGACGCAAAACTAAAGCGCGATTTTTATGGGAAGGGGCGCCACACAATAACCTCCCGTTGCCTAAATCCTAAATATTTACCCGAACTCGCAGGAACGAACCCTCCATACACACGTATTAATAACGTCTTCAAGATACATAATTTGCTACTTGCTACGTTCAGGTTACGTGCTGTTTTACATCACATCTATTTATGCCCACATATTTTACCTAATATAGACTATATTCTATTTCCATTCTGCCTGTATATACGTACAACACCAATTTTCCCCTCTATACATCATTTTACTGTCAAGGCTGCATCTGTAATAATCCTTTAACCTTTTTTTCCGGATACATTTATAATTGTATCGTTATATTGTAATGTTTTGAGCTGCCACTTCTGCTTGCAGTTCGAATTTTTCGTCGTAATGCCCCAGTTGTAGGCACTATGCTAGCTTATTCATGCCGAAACGTGTGGTCCTGTTTGTATTGCATTGTGATTTGTGTACGTCTACATCGAAAAAGAAATATATTTCTTGTATTGAATAATTCTTTGGTAGATTATTTCTGTATAATTTAACGAGCACAGCAGCATAGCAATAAATAATAATATGGCCGTCTGTTGTACTCTGTGCTGTGACCTGCTGGCTTTACCAAAATTTTGTTTGTATAAAGGGGCGTGACTGTTAGATCGGTAGTGGGAAAATCGAAGAAAGCATTTCCGAAATTTGCAATTTCGAGCCCTTTGTGTAAAAAGATTATAACACAAAATTCATACTTCAGATTTACGTTTTTTGGTTGTGTATCGCCGTGTCGGGTGCTGCGTAGTGCCGACGGTTCGGAGGAAGTTAGTGCCCTCATCTTTACGATTAAAATGTACCAGAATAAATCTTCCTTTTACTGTTTTGTCCCTAGTGGTGGAACCACTTCTTATAATACATGCACTAATTTCTCAAATTTATTTTTGGCATAAAACTCTACATGTTTCGGACAGTTCCTCTGCCCACCATCAGCAGTTTTTCACTGTGCACACAGCAATGGTGTATGTCATATAGGTTTGCTGACAGCTTGCGAGCTTAAAAAATTAGTGCGTCTAGTTGGTTTTATTATAAGAATTTTTCACGATGCACGGTCACCTGCGCGCCAAAAGGTGAAGCCACATCGGTCATTCGAACAGTCGGCAAGTGTTTACCACACTACACAGTGTGACATGCCAAAATACTTGAATCTCCAGCAACACCGCCGTGAGAGTTGCAAATCTAGCAAAACTTTTGCTTATTGGAATGGTGACGTCATCTGTGTTAAGAACGGAATCGCAGAGGACTGTCAGGGCTACCGAAGAAAATGTCTGCTAAATTCTGAATACAAAATGCAGTACGAAATGTTTCACTGAAGGCGGTCGAAAGTAGCTTAAATGTGCTATTGAAAGATACTTGCAGGATTTACTGTCTGAACGGCACGACAAATGTGACACGTTACGTGCTTTGGCAGGAAATGTGGCAGTAATATTCTGTAGCAAGTAACATCTTGTGCATTTCACTGTGTTCGCACAATTTGTTTATTGTCTACTGAAAATATAATTTTTTCGCAAGAACTGAAAAATGATACTTATTTTCAGGAAATTGGTGTAATTATTGAGTGGCCGTATTTGACTGAGGCCCCTCGTGGGACGGCTCGTTCGGTGGTACACCCTGGATCCTAGGAAGACACTGTGCATGCCACGGACGTGCTACGATATTGGTAAGTACAACTTTCTTACGAGTGCTGTTTGGATGTGGCGCGCAGTACGTTGCGTTTGGTGCCTTTGTTTTGCAGAGCTTAGTAAAATGATTCTGACGAATTAATGATTATCGAATTTGTTTCGCAGCCTTTTTGCGTAGTTTTCCGTAAGTAATACTTTTATCATCTAAAATATTTGCACAGTCGTCAACGCACAAAAGTCGCATTGCACGAAATGCGCAGACGCGTTTGAGAACGGCCTTTTGGGCTTTTATTTTGTCTGCTGCTTCTGTGGTCCGTCAGTTGGTGAAGTGAAGCTACGCCACAACTCGTTTTTCGCCTCCAGTTTTTTTTAATGTACAGTTCAGTTGTACTGACCGTTTGAAACATGAAATTCGCCTTTAAAATTCATGTATAATTTTATTTACAACCGCGCACACAGCACACCGTGTCTTCAGTTCTACCACACGCACACAGCACACCGTGTGTCCACTCCTACCACACACACCATACACACACACCACACACACACACACCACACACACACACACACACATACACACACATCACACACACACACACACCACACACACACACCACGCACACACATACACACACACACACCACACACACACAGCACACCATATCTTCATTACCCAAACCATCCAGCTAATCTGATGTTTATTGAACCGTGCATAATTGTGGTAGTTGAAGAATAAAAGACCAACTTGATGTCACTTGCTATTTTATTTCACTTCTTATGTGCTCAACATGTTTCGGACATTAATATATCCATCATCAGGAGCTTGCGACTATTCTGTAGAATTACCACATTGGTCGTATTTTTCTTGGTTCGATGTGTGTTGGAGTTTCGGTGTGGTTGGGCTGGAGTGGTATCCGTGGTGCAGGTTGAAGTTTCACACATCGAGCCAAAAACAACACGAGCAATGTGGTAATTCTACAGAATAGTCGCAAGCTCCTGATGATGGATATATTAATGTCCGAAACATGTTGAGCACATAGGAAGTGATATAAAATAGCAAGTGACATCAAGTTGGTCTTTTATTCTTCAACCATCCAGCATATGTTGGTTGGTGAAATATTCACAGTTTTTTCTGACGCCAAACAATAACCAGTTCTAATGGCAAGCTAAACACAGGCCTGCCTGCCTTCCTCTGTACCTCTCAGACATTACACATATTTCATTTACACGAGGAATTCGTTCGTTATAAATTCTGAAGTGTCACTTGTACTGGCCGTACTTGTTCATTTAGGAGCATGACGTTGGGAATTGTACTGTGTGCATGTACGGGAATTGTACTGTGTGCATGTACGGGAATTGTGCTGTGTGCATGTACGGGAATTGTACTGTGTGCATGTACGGGAATTGTACTGTGTGCATGTACGGGAATTGTGCTGTGTGCATGTACGGGAATTGTACTGTGTGCATGTACGGGAATTGTGCTGTGTGCATGTACGGGAATTCGTTTTCCGTTACATTTTCTTATTTTCATACACTTTTATTTCTTGCATCTAGCCTATGTTCTGTTTTTCTTTCCTAATTCAGCACTCTCAACCTGATAATGTCTAATTGCTATCCCGCATTTTGTAAATAAACTGCACTTAGTCCATCGAACGCAGCATTGCGCCTTACATGTAGGCTACACGTTTCGGGCCTTTGTCAGTCCATTATCAGGCATGTCTATACGAAGACCATCTGTCGAAGGGCCCCCGTTTACAGTCACCGTTTTCTTGCAATATTAAAATATAGAATATACAATAGATGAAGTACAAAATCTAAATAAATAGTAAAACCCGCTGTCAAATTTTAGGCCCTCTTATGTCGTAAGGACAGTTAGTGTTTGATTCTCCTCTGATTTCTGCACTGCACTCGGTGCTGTCTGGTCTGTTTTTATATTTCCTTCTTTCAATTGTGTCAGGCGCAGTAAGTATAGTTTATTTAGTAACAACGGGACGGCTGCCATACTTACCGTAATCTGTACCGCTCGTAGGTTCATTTCCTGTTCAGCGCCCACCTCTGGTCCTTGTCCTCAGACCCACACGTCACTTCGGCACCCACTCTTGCTATTTGTTTAACGACTGCGTTAACACTTTGCTCCTCTCTCCGCATAGGTCTTGCTATTGGCTCTGTTCTTTGAGGTTTTACCACAACAACCGTGTTCATACTTCTCTTCATGAATGCGACCTGCTTTCTGCCGTCCATCCCACCTTCATTGGTTTGATCATCCTCGAAGTACTGCTGAAGAAGAGTGAAGATTTTGAGGCTCATTGTTACCCAAGTTTGTTTAGGTTCCTGTTCTGTATTCCAAATGTCCTCCTCAACGCCCACTTCTCGAAAACCCTCAGCCTTAATGTGCGTTAAATGGCGTCACATCAGTTGTAGCTTCCTGTGCTCTGAACTTTGCACTTTAGGTGGCAGGAGGAAAGATGAAGTATTGTGAACTGTGTATTAGGCCTGTTGTGCACCATCCGACTGCCATCTGTCCCCAACTTTCTGTCTGTGTTATTTTGACAAGCCGTGTATTATGTGAGTGTTTTAGTCGCTGTGTTCTTGCAAAATCTTACGCATAGCTGAATTGCAGTCATTGTATGGTTGACGTTACATTTCTTAGTCAAGAATGTAAGTGCAAATTCCTGGTACAATCGTTAATACGGAAACCTACTTATAAATGACAAAGGGAGTGAGCTGGTACATCAATGTGGCGTAAAATTACTGTTACTACTTGCGTCAATGTAGTAGTAGTAGTAGTAGTAGTACAGGATCACTAGAGGTTCATATAAATGGGTGGTTCCTATTTCGTTTCGTGGCGAATTTTTTGAGTTCGGTGTATTTAATAGGAAGCTCTAGTACCCTTAGTCATATACAAATACAGTGAAACCTGCCTATGACGGAATCGCAAAGGACAGAAATTTTTTCCGTTGCCGGCAGGTTCTTTTTCATACAGATATCTGAATTTCGGATCTTCGGGACTGTGAATGTTGTCTGCTAAAAACAGGTTTCCGTAATGCCCAGTTTCCGTTTAAGACAGAGTTTTATGCAAAAGACTTGTGGTCTGAACACTGTGCTCTTCTGGGTTATTACGCAGCGAAAAGTGGCAATTCCTTACGGACGTTTCGGGACAACCTAGCGGTACCATCGTCAGGGGTTAAGAATTTATAAAGAAAGTCGCTAACTTTATTACGAGGTTTATAAAGGGAACAGTGTGAGCGGTGATATGTTCTGAGTAGCGTGGCGCTCTGAGCAGTGTGCGCGCTCTGAGCAGTGTGGTGCCAGCCAGAGAGTTGGTGCAGCTCGCACCGCACTGCTCAGAACATATCCTTGACCCTTGAAGATGGTACCGCTAGGTTGTCCCGAAACTTCTTAAGGACTTACCACTACACCCTGCGTAACAACCCAGAAGAGCGCAGTTCTCATCTACTTCGCGGCGGAGGCCTGAAATCACGGTTTGTGGTTTATATTGTGCCGTTATGTACGTTCAGCACGTGTTTTGACAACTTGTTACGAACAGGATCAGATGATGAGAGCAGTGGAAGATAAAGTACATTTTCTGTTGCGGTGCCCATCTTTGCCTAACTGACATCCACCAACTAACTGGCATCCACCAACTGGCATCCGCCAACTGACATCCACCAAATTACACCACATCGCCCTCGTCATCATCCTAAACGTTTTGGTGTTTTGGGCTGCAAATTCTGTCCTGCGCAACACATTCACTTTCAGTTGATCCTGTTCTGTCCATCTTCTTCTTGGGCGACCTATATCCCTTTTTACTGTAGCGCTAGTTTTGGTAAGCGGTTGTTTTCTGTTGACGTGTTGAAGCCAGTTTTATTTGCGGTTCCTGATCTGACATGCTGCATTTTCCTGATTCAGTTTGTTACTATGACAGTGTTTTTGTTTGTCCCGTATTGTGAGGCCCGGGAGAGTCTGAGAGAGCGTATTTGTGCTGCCTCCAGTTGTTTCTGTTCTGTTCTGTAAATTCTCCAGAGCTGTCGTCTGTAACGGAGTGTGGTCTTGGAAGTGATATTGTGGAATAAGAGTTTTGTGTCTGTTGACATTCACTTCCCAAATTGTCATTTCATAATTCATCACACTACTGATGCACATTTTTCTGTCCACCTCTCAGTATCTCAGCATAACTGTAGACAGCTGACCAGAACTGTTCGCATTACGGAGGTAATGGTTTTTTTTTTGTATAAATTTGCTTCTAACAGTTTCTCCTTGCCGCATCAACGGCCTTTCCGCTAGTTCTTAAACATGATTTGAAGGATTGTTTGTAAATGACGTAGTAAAAACTACGGCAAACGAATCACGGACGTAGTCTGTTCAGATGAAGCCAGCCAGCCAGCATTATCAGGCCTTCTCTAGAAACAAATTCCAGTATTTGCTGTAGTCACATTTGCACGTTGCCAGAAACCGCTTCAATAGAATTTAAAACAAAAAAAGAAAAGCTTCACAAATCGTTAGGCGCAACACAGGGTCTTCCAGCATCTTCGGCACCGTGTGCAGTGGGCCACACTTTGCAATCCTACCTAATAAGCCCATGTAAGACTGTACAATATAATCGGCATTTAAGTCTACCGACATTATCAAGCCTGGAAGCTTTCACACTAATGACCCTTATGGATGTGGGTTTGAATTGATTGAGCTGTGCTCTGCTCATTACTAGTATTTTTACTGTATTGTGTAAGACCAGTTTTGGGCGGAGCAGCCTACGTGTTTAGCAGTACATCGGTGCGCGCTCTCATTACTCTTCCCACGCTACATTACCGGCTAATATTACTCTGCTCTTTCGTACGTCCAGTAAGTAACTCTCTCATTCACGAATCTATTCCCCGGTTCCTACTTATTGACGTTACCTTCCCACGTCCATTAAATTTTCCACATGAATTTTCCTGTGCTTTAAATCGGTTAAATTTGCACATTTCAGCACATTATTGTAGGCTGAATTCGAATTTTCTAGTTTGTGTGTAAGTTCCATCTAACACAAATTCAGTATAATCGTTTAAGGCCTTTACATATGCTGCATGTTTCGGTCTATGCAAATATCATCTAAAGGAATGTCCATACAAAATTTTACACAAAACTTTGTAAAATTTTGCACTAACGTACGTGAAGGCTGATCGTTGCGTAGACCGAAACATGCAGTATACATTATGGTATCCATTCAGGTTAATTTACTTGCTCCTTACGGATTATATCCCCAATTTTCTTTCTCAGTATTTCAATAATATAAACCTTTTTTTTTGCCATTTCTGCCCCAAAATATGGGGGCATCTCTCTCGAATTCTCTCCTTATTACTCTTAGCTTCTGGCTCCCTGCTTTTAGCCATATCATTTCTCTGCCCTAAAACAGGGCTGCAACAGAACGACTTTAATATACAGCGAATAAATTTAATTTGTATTTGGAGTGTTTGTTTATTTATTTTCTCCAAACCTGTATGAAAATTGCGTGAATGAATTCAGGGTGATTGCTAGTCCTGTAGTATAAAGAGGCTCATTTCTGAGTGTGCGAGTGTCGTGGGCCACAGCAAACCGATCCGCGGACTGTATTTAGCCCGCGGATTATCAGCTTGACCACGCAAACCTGTCATATTGAGATGCTCTTCCTGTGCGTTATTCAGGAAGACAACGTTATACGGCCATTATCTCTCACAGAATTGGCCAGATGTGAAAAATGCCGCTGTGCACACGTGTCACTGGACAGTGTTTGTGATGAGCTGTGTAGCCACGTGTCATCCAGGAATGGGAGCCAGTGGTAATCGTTATGAACAGGACCGGATGCTGGCGGCAATGAACGGCGCTAACAGTTGCTTGTTGTTGGGACGGCATAGCGGTTGCAAGCTTTAAGTTGTCATCAGAGTGGATGATTGTGGGAAAACTATGCGCGGAAACCGGAGACAGAAACGTGCCAATGTCGCAATGTCGTCGAATCGTCAACTGGCATTTCGCTAGCAAAATACGAAGGTTTAAACTTCGTGGTTGTTTGCCGTCAGTTCGCATGCAAACTCTGCATTTTGCCAACGCAGTCTATTTGTGTGTTCCTTTTGTTTGTTCCAATACACAACCGCTAATTTATTGTACAGCATTCACCGATTGGCTGTTGTAATGGGAGCACACTGCGTTTCCTGTGCGGTACTAACTGACGCACTGCACTTGCATATCGGTCATCTCTTGGCGCTCTTCTGCGCGGCACCAAACAGAGGCCCGACATAACGATATAAAAGGACGGAACGAGCAAAAAGTCAACAAAGATATCTCGCACATTGCTGACGTTTGTGCAGCAAACAGTACAGCGAACAAGAAAGGTTACAGAAATCCTGATCTTTCGGCCTCCGAACTTTCTTGTCACTTATACCGTTTGTTACCAATCCGAAGTAAAAGACGCGAAAATTTATGTAAACACGTTGGGGGCTTCCATTTGGGTTCGTGTTGTTGACCGTCGGACTTGTGACTACAGGCTGTTAACCGGAAGGTCCTGCGATCGAACAACTGTATCAAGGCTTGCTGTGGTTCTGCTGTGAGAAGAACAAAGGCTGAATTTATGCACACATCCCAATGCTGCGCTGCGTACTTCTCATACATACATACATGCATACATACATACATACGTACTTACATACATTCCATGGATAAATAAGTGTGTCACAAACACAGCAGGCATGGAACAACTCATAAATACACAAATATACACAATTTTTACATTGTAAAATACTGCATTAATTTTACAAAACAAGGTTACAGAACATCTGCACACACACAAACAATTCATCTACACAGCAGCACACCACTGTGTATCCCAGTATTTTCCTAAGGCTGCTTTAAGCTTTGTCTTGTCATTCTTGAGGACTGTCAGACTGCGTCGTAAACTGGTGAAAATTTTGATGCCAGCATAAAATGTACTTTCTTGAAAACAAGACAGTTTGGCCTTTGGTCTACGAAGATGTTGCTTTTTCCTTGTTTTGTTACTGTGCATAGATGAAGTTGTTTGAAAACTTTCCAGTTTTTGATAATGACGTTCGCAAAGGAAATCGGCATACATATTGGCATGAAACGAGTGGGATCTCTTATTTGTTTCACTAGATTTCTACATGAATTTCTGGGCGGTACTTCAGCCATAATTCTGACGACTTTCGTGGTGAAGTGAAAATCTTCCTACTGTTGGAAGAGTTACCCCCCCCCCCAAAGTTCTATATTTTGTAATAGATTAAAATATGCATATCAAATTGATGTGAAAGTGTTAATGTTACCGATATGGTCTGTAGAACCTAACGGCATAATGTGTTGCACTTAATAATGTGTTCAGCATGGTGTTTACAGTTTGGGTGGTTATCAAATATGTAAACCAAGAACTTATGTATTTACCTTCTCTGCTGTATGCTTTATGTAACCACTATATAACGAAGAATGTGAGTAATTCTATTGTGTATTTCACACTTAGCCCCCGAATATTAACTGCAGAATTTCCACCCGGACGCAGCCCTTCCGACGTTAACAAAATTTACACACGATGCATTTCTCTGAATACAAAGTTCATATAAATTCAAAATTTATTTTCCTAGCTCAACTTATTTATTCTGACATGTTCTGCCAACTTCCTGTCATACTATCTTTTCGACTCCCCAACATTCCACCTTACCTTTAGCCTACCTTTACAAGAAGGACGAGCGGACGAAGTCTGGTAACTTGTTGCCCTTGTAAATGTCGTTTCTTTTGTCTCTTGCTCTTTCTCACTGCCTCAGTTTTAAATTCGAACGGATAACATAATTATTAGTAACAGATTACGTCTAATTTTTTGACCTAATTATTATTTACCGTACATTTAGGGCGGTGCATAATAATACCCTTCGATCACATATTGGTAAGTGCCAGCACATTCAAAGAGGATTGCGTGTTGAAGATCGAACACGCAAACAGACGTGTCTAAAATCATTTTCTCCTCGTCCCACTGGCTCCGAGCTGAACTTACTTGGTGCGTTCCTCGTATCCTTGTGGACTGCACAAGAATATCGGACAACATTGGGAGAGATGAATCATTTGAACCGAAAAAGTATCGAGGTCTTCCTCATACGCGATTTATGTATAGCACGACCAATTTCTAATAATGATAGACACCCTTTTCTTAGGAACAAGATGTCCGTCATTATTGGAAGCTATATAAATCTTATTAAGTTTGCTGCTTATACGGCTGTTTCGTCTATCCCATTCTTTCTTATTCCTTTGGTTCCATCTTTTTATCATTGTCTATATGGTTGTATGTTTTGTATGCTTTTGTTTAATTTTTCAATTGTGTATTCTTATTGTTATGCTTATGTATCATTATTATTGTTATGTACGTTCCGTGTTGGGTGTTCTGTTTCGTTGTGTTGTTCTGTGTACTGTTTGTTTATGTAAATGTGTACTGTACTGTACTGTACTGTACTGTACTGTACTGTACTGTACTGTACTGTACTGTACTGTACTGTACTGTACTGTACTGTACTGTACTGTACTGTACTGTACTGTACTGTAC
>Ga0131853_10025542_pt1 | contig 10644 bp, 3 predicted proteins | sample TergutLab28metaG_FD_92764 | JGI IMG/M metagenome (GOLD analysis project Ga0131853, IMG submission 92764) | Labiotermes labralis P1 segment gut microbial communities from Petit-Saut dam, French Guiana - Lab288 P1 (version 2) (version 2) | ecosystem: Host-associated > Arthropoda: Insects >... | reverse complement strand
TGTACCGGAGGCTGCGGTTACAGTTTTTAGTACTCCTGATGATGGGTGCTGTGACACCCGAAACATGTAGAGTGACTTTGCAGTAAATAAATATCTGCATACTGTTGCATCTGGTTGGATATTTATTAACACTGAACACACAGACATCACCACAGAATAGGTTATAATAAGAGAAGTACTTGAAAGAGTATAGGATTACAAATACACAACTCGAAGACAAGTGATAAATGTGTGCAGAGCCATAATTGAGAAAAATCACTTCACATAAACAAAACCAAACAAAAGCAGTGTACTATTGAAGAAAGAAGGGTTAACAGTGGGAGCACATCAGATGTTTTCTAAGTAATCTCCCTAAACACTTGCAATATAATCAATTTATAAAGATGCTAAAGGAAAGGATGATTCAAGGGTACGTTTAGTATGTAGACCACATCCGTTTTGTATTTCATAGTTTTATTAGCATCTGTGCTTTCTGTGCCAAATTGAATGATGTGGCACCCCGTACGAAATGCACAATGGAAAAATGTGAAAATACTGATACGTTTGTTCCACTCCCTATCTTATATTCTTGTATTATTACAAGAGCATAAAAGTCCTGTCCGTGTCTAGTCAGGGACGTGGTAGGTGCTTTATGGCCTGGAATGTACCATTAGGATAATAGGGTGGATAGGGGCCACGCAGATCTGGGTTTGGGGTAGAAATAAAATGTGGCCTAAGCCGGTCGTGGTGTTCTTGCTCAGTCAGTACTGCGTCAGTTAGTGACTGAAACATTCTGGTTTAGCCTAACAGAGTAAGATGACGAGGCAATGATGAAAGCAGTGAATAATGTATGAAAGTGATCCCGCCCGCGTTTTCGCTCGGGAAGCACTTATTCGGTCTGCCAACGCGAGATCACGTGTTTGTTATCCTCATTCACACGATACCAGTGAATTAGCATTTCGTGTCTCGAAACGATAACACATAAAGTGAAAAACGCAGTTTATCTTCTGCTTGTATACAAATTGCATAGACTAGACTTATTGCTATTTAAATGTTCATTCCGTCAGTATGAGGAATTGTTTTTAGCATCCCACACTGCCTAATTCACTTGGTGCTGCACTTTTGCAAACCGGCGACTTTTAGTTGCATCAGTTTTACAGAGGTGCTGATAAGTCCTTAGCCCAACCAGGAAGGAAGCAAGCTAACATTTCTGTCAGAATGGCGTGAATTTCCTTCAGCGCCTTGCCTTGCAAAAAAAAAAATCCTTGATGACAGCTTGCATCTCGATGTTGAAATCACGCGCGTCCCTGACATCCTTCCGAGCATATTTCCTTCTTGATCGGGCTAAGGACTTATCAGCACCCCGATGAAATGATGTTACCTTTTTGTGGGCAACAGGGTAAGTGGCCGTCCTAAACCTGGCCGCCAAGCGCTACGTCACAGAAATATTGTTGCCATCGATATTAATCGATAGTAATCCATATTGATTGATACTGATAGCACTTTATTATCGATAATAATCGGTTCAGGGTGTCATTAGGGTCACTCACAAGTGTGTTATATACGAGAAGTAGCTACCGGCCTATAGCAGTTTTGCAAACGTAGAATATCAGTGGCATATAAAGAGGGAGAAATTCGTTCGCTAATACGCTTCTAATTCAGCAGCGTTAAATTGGGCATACGTGTATACGTAGGGATATCAATATCTACGTGGCAGGGATGACAGGGGCAGTCAGTAAACGGAACTAACTTCGTCCCCGAGAAGCGGTGCGCATGCTGACAAGAGCTTGTAGTCATAAGCTGCATGATTCGTATCGTAACTTGACTGGACTTAAATTGGCTAGTTGAAGTTGGGATTTCGGAAGATGATAAGATAATTGAGGATTAAATTACGGATTTGGGAGGTGATGTGAGTAATTTCAGTGTCGACCTAGTTCTGTACATGTATGTGGGTGGAAGATGATACAAAACGACTGTTGAGCGTAACTGCCAATTACCGTATATTCTCTTATCTAATCAGCACTCTTTTTACAGATTCAGAGGGCTAAAAAATCAGATGCGGATTAGAATCGTGTGCGGATTAGATTCGCGGTCGTGAGCTGGATTTTGGAAAAATGATAGAGTCGCTGTACGTGCCGTAAGAACAATAAAATACAATAATTTATTATTTTATTTATTATTTATATTATATAATACTTATAATTTATTATTCATCAGACTCGCCGTCATCACTCATAACTGAATCGTTAACCGTCACCCAGTCACTATCATCTTTATCTTCACCATCGTCCTCCCATAAAAGTCATCTTCGGATCAGCTGTGGTTCGTTTGTACCGCTGGCAATTAAATGGCCACCTCACACACGGCGTGTTAGTCGGATAACGGTTAAAGCATTGGTAACATCCAATATTATTCAATCAGTCTGCCTTACAGGAAAGGGCGGTTGAAGGAAAGGTGCGGATTAGAACCGCAAACTAACTTTTTTTTTCGTTTCAGAAATCGGCAAAAACTAGTGCGGATTAGATTCGAGAATGTACGGTATTTCTGGGAGGCTGTCACTGGCGTGAGGTACAGGAATAGCGGGCTTTTTGCCTTGTGACTGCCGAAGAGTCTGATCAAGGTTTCAAACACGTTTACGATTTTATTCATTCTTTATTTTTATTACACTTTTGTTGTTGCTTGTACAGAGCCACTATGGGATTAGGTCTCGTAGATATTTATACGAGGTGGGGCCGGGATGACGTAGTCGGTATACCGACCGCTATGGACTGGAGCGTCCGGGTTTCGAAACCCAGTGGTTACGAGATATTCTTCTCTTCTCCATACCTTTACATACCGGCCTTGGGGCCCACCATCCTCCTCTGCAATGGGTACCGGATATGGCCTTGCCCCCCCCCCCCATCTAGAATACAGCCAGCCATATCTCTGCAGTCGATCATCTTCTAGATGTCTTAAGTGGGGAGATTTACAGTCGATACCCCCGAGTCTTCAATACCCGACGTCCAGAATCGATCATGCTGAGAGCTCGATACTGAACTGTATGTAGAGTCTCGGCTTGCACCTCACAAATACCACAGCTTATATCAATTATAAAGACCATTCATTGCGATGAATCGTAAAGGTACGTACATCCTCAAGTGAAATGTATATTATTTTTGCCCGATTTTTACCAAAATTGAAATGTCAAAAATTGTATTAAAAATACCAAATATGATTTTTTCATGAATATCTTTCCGATACGAATCGTTCTGCTCCAAGCTGACGGACTGACATGGCATAGCAGAGGGTTACTTGCCCCAATTATTTTACGAAAGCACCTCCAACTGGCCGCGGACCAACGCCTTTTTGTTCTCGACAGAGAACAAAATTTGTCCTCTTTACTGGGCTCACTGCTGGAGCAAGTTAAGTTTGTTGATGGAATTGAAGGGACCCAGGCGTAGGTTAGGTTACGTTATGTGTTGAAATGTGCCGAATTTCAGGTTCTGTACAAAAGCTAATTCTGAAACTCTACAGGCCAGAGGTAAAAGTAAAAAAGCTAAAGTTCACCCTAGAACAGGCCACGAAGGCCCAGGGGTGGAGTAGAGGCATAGCTCTACTCTTTCTTTAACCTCGGCGCTAAATGGTGTGGGTGGTGAACGTCACGTCCCGACCGCTTAACCCCGGGGAAACCCCGATTTCCATTGTATAGGAGACTGGGTGGGCCCCAGGGCCGGTCTGGACGGGTGCAGAAAATATCGCTCCCACCGGGATTTGATCCCCGGACCGTCCCGCCCATAGCCAGTCGCTATAACGACTGCGTTATTCCGGCCCTCACAGACCAGACGACCATGACCCCCTCATTCTTGAGGTTTCTTGATCACACACAACGACTCATTACAGTCTGTAGGACTCCTCTGGACGAGTGATCAGCTAGTCGCAGATACCTCTACCTGACAACACACAACACTCACAAAAGACAAACATCCATGCCAACGGTGGGATTCGAACCCACGATCTCAACAGGCGAGCGGCCGTAGACCTACGCTTAGACCGCGCGACCACTGGGACCGGCTTTCAAGAATTTACTTGTTATAAATGCAACTGAAATTGAATCTACACTAGGTAAATTTACACTAGGTAAATGTACACTAGGTAAATTAATCTTTCCAATGATTTGATTAATACTGTCGGTAAACGTCAACATACTTATTACAGCTATGATATGCAGATAATTCAGACATCTCTTAATTATGATGCAAAGCTTAACCAAATCCAGTAGATTTTTATTACAGTTGTTGAAATAATCGTCAAGGCATCAGTACTTTAAAAGAAACATCTGGTGTGACCTGAAAATGGCTGTTCCATGGTCGAAGCATGTAGTATTTATCACATAATCCTATATACATAAGGTGTAAATAAAACCAGCCGTGGTGATTTCATGCGTCTGCTGTGGTGAAAATGAAATAATCGCTTCTGCATGTGGGATACTCTACTGGGCAGATTGATAGTTAGTTACCAACGTTTCGGAACAACGTATCGGTTCCATCTTCAAGGATCCACCAGTCCAAGAAGAACATCTCAGAAGAGTAAATATCTCAAAGTCAGCTGTGTTTGAAAGGACAGTAAATTGTATTCGAGGCAAAACCTACTGTCGTTCGTCGTTAATAGACAACAGAGGAAAATTTATAGTATTATTATTATTATTCCACTAATACAATAGTGCGTTGGTATAGGCCAACGTTATGTAGTTTTTTTCTTTTCGTTACAGTGCATTTAAACCCTTTTTATTAATAAAATCTACTTGTATAAAATCAAATTATGAAAAATAAACACGTATTTCTCCAATATTTTCCCCTGCGCCAGTTGTTATCAGTAGATGGCGTATCGCCGATTGAAAGCACGCTGTCAACAACGGTACTCGGTACGTAATCAGGACAGAGTGTTGCGAGCTGCTAAACTACCCAATCACGTGCAGCGGTCCTCCTTCAACTCGGCCGTTTTACCCACCTGGTAGTGACTAGTCACCCTTCATGCCGTCACTTATGGACCTTCACTGCGTGGCGAGGCAGCATTAGTTTGTAGAGGTACTTCCTGTGGGGGCCCTTTAACTGTTTGACATGTTCGTATCAAATACGAGTACACGTTTCATATTCCACTTCGCACCTTCCTTCTCCATGGCACGCCGCTTCAAGCCCTCACAGATGATCATCACATGCCCAATGTCTAGGCATTTGTGAATAGCAGGATTTTAATTGGGATTAAATTATGTTTTGTGCCGTTTTAGAACGTTCATCTCTGTCTTCTTGCCGTAATGGCTTAATACGTGCAAGTTTTGGTGTAAAGAGGGCGTGGCTGTACTTTAAGTACTTGGAGGGAAACAAGTAACTGGCTTCATAACCGGAAACTGCGCACGGAAATGGCGTTAAATGACAGCATTCAAATTGTTTTTGTATCAGAAATTTACTTGTAATGTTTGCCTTTTTCCATCTCAGTTTAACATTTCCTGTTGCTAAGACTGAAAAGCGGAATAATAATATGATTAGGTACAGTGAATAGAATGTCGGAGAGGATGCGGAGGGATGTGGTCATTGTCTGATTTAATGCACTCCTCCAGCATTTTTTTGAATACGCCGAATAAAACCTACAATACAATGTCTCATGAAAGCTGGTTTTTGGACGGAGAATTAAACACCGACTCTCCAGATCACGAAAACAGCAGCTATGAAGTGGTAGACTCCAGTTGAAATGTGATGGCACACGGCGTCGCACGGGAGGGGAAGTGAAGTGGACACTGGCGAATGGATTGGGTAGCCAGTACCCCTTCACACTACCTCGGAACATGGTGTATCCAGCATTACTACCAACAATAAAAGCTGATGCCCACACCTCGGCTGCCAGTAGTCGGCTGAACTGATGTCCCCGCCTATTTAAATGGACTCGTCCGTTTCGCCGAAAGACGAAATCTGGTTTCTGGATGTGCGCCATCACATTTCAACTTGCCTCTACGAGTGGAGAGCAGACAAAACTAAACACATCCCTACTCCCGTAATAATGTATTCAACTTCATGTTCCGTCCGTTTCGCCCTGTGGATTCGAGGAAGGACGGACCCATAGCTGAAAAGGACGTAACGATGTAACCCTGTTCCTACGGGGAGGCAAATTCCATTCTTTCCTCTCTTGCTTTATCCATAGACCGAGTGTGTTGTCTCTAACTTTATTATACAAAGAAGTTTTATATATATTTTGGATATACCAGTGCAAGTTCCACTTTCAGAGTTTACTTCATCTTACATAACATGCGACTCTTTCTATTGATAAGCTATATTCATGTAAGGTTCTGGGGACCCGACCTTGACCTTATGAAATGCTAAGTTTGTGATGTCACGCACGTAGTTTGGGACACAGAATTATTTTACCTTGAGAATTTGTCATTTGTTGATAAAATAACAATTCTTAGGCCCTGAAATTTTTGCAGAAGTTGATGAAAAACGTCCAGAATCAAACCGGACTTCCATTACTTTTATTTGCTTCGTGACTTGTAGAAATGTAGGCATTTTCTTTCCCACTTGTTGAGTCGATTGCTGCATTAGCTATGTATTCCGGAGGCGGACAGTTTAAACCGGTGTATTGTAACAGCATCAGAGGAAGTGATTTCGGTAATATTTATAGAGTCAACAAGAACGCCTTGCTTGCAGGCAACGTCCGTCCGTCCGTCTCCACGACCTAATATCAGCGGCTCAGCTGTTTTACAGTTTTCATGGCATTTGTTATCGTAGGAATTCCTTACAAAAGTTGTAGAGCAATCCTCAGTTTAGTTCAAATCGGAACAGTCATGCTTATTTTAAGGAAGTAAATGCACTGTTATACTTCTTTACCGATTGGGGTGAAACCCACTTCGGGAGATCTCCACATAATGCCACTGAGCAACTGTAAGATTAGTAATATTTGAAGCAAAATGTAAATGTAAAATCCACCCTAGAACAGACCATGAAGACCAAGAGGGGTTGTTTATTTAATCTCGGCGCTTACGCTCCGGCTGCTTTAACCCCGGGAAAGAGACCTGGTACTCTTTGTGCCATAGAGTAGGTGGGCCCCAGGGCCGGTCGTGGAAAATCTCGTCCTCACCGGGATATTTTTTGTAAAAACTGTGTCTTTATTGGTACTTATACGTTACAGAGTCAACAGGTTTACTCATGTTCCTTACTGGTCTCTTTGTGACATACTCTACATAATGTCACCACCAGCCGTGATTAGTCCTTGAGGGAATGGGAGATGTTATTGTCAAAGATGTACGGTGCCATACTATCACATTTTAGTCCGGTTTTAAACGATCTGGTGCTGATGAGGAGAGGGGGGAAATTATAGCACATCCAGGTACCTTCCTACTGTGGGTGTCTTGGGTGCTCGGTGGTATACTTTCCAGCGGGCTCGTTGCAAGAAGTCCATGTAGTCGTTATACAGAGGCGTCGCTGTGTCTGGAGACGGTATGCTACTAGATGGGCTAGATCCATATTATCGCCACCTGTCTTTGGGGGGGGGGGCAGAGATGGAAGATCGGGCGTAGGGTCTATTCCCCTGGTATGTGTGTGGAGTGTATGCGTAGTATTGCCGCTATCCTGGTTTTTGTCCAAGTCCATATCACTGGTCCTTCCTTGCAGGCAATTAGTCGATGCAATAGTGTGTCCGTTGCCCCGCATCTCACACAGGACGTTGTTGTGTTGAGAAGAATTGCTGCTAAACGTTCGTTAGTCGGTATTATTTCGTGCATTTGTCCATACTCGCTGTCATGCAATTCCTGGGAATTTGCGGGCAATCCGCTACTCACTGGTGCCGTTGCTCCTTGTGGCCATTGTTAGCAGCACTCCGTAGAGACGATTTTTTAAATTTTTCATGGTTTCCTGTGGGCCTGGTGGAGGGGGGGGGGACATATGCCATGTCCATGGCATAGTGACGGATATAGGTTATCCCAGTTGGAATGACGTGTACATTAGGGGGGTTCGCAATGGGTCCGGTGAGATTCCATTTTCTCATCAGTGATGTTGTAATAGAACTGTTCTTCGTACATAAGAACCATAGTCGGGCGTACAGGAGCGTCTTACATTTGGCTTCTATGTTCGCCAGGGCCCAGCCGCCTTGTTCTTTAGGGAGTTGTAGCGTGGTCACAGGTACACGAAAGATTGCACCTTGCCAGATGAACCAGGTACACACTGTTGTCAGTTGTTGCAGGTGCTCCTTGGTGGGCGGGAGAATTTGTGCCAGATACCACATTTTCGCAAGAAGACATAGGTGTACGTATTGTATTCGTTGTGCGAGGCAGAGGGTTCGAGGATAGGCTTTTCTTGCTTGTGTACGTACCGCCCGTACGGCTCATGCCCAGCTGTCTTTCACCGATTTTGCAATGGTGGTTCCAAATTGGATCCCCAAGATTGTAACTTGGTCGTGAGACTCAATTCCAAATTCAGTTCCTGGCTGCGACCACCTCCCATGGGAAGGGCCTTCGATTTCTGTGAGTTGAGCTTGGCTCCAGTGGCTTTTTCGTAACATCGCACGGCCTCGTGGACGATGGCGAAATCTCCATGTTGGGTTACTAGGACGGTTACGTCACCAGCATATGCGACGACTGGGGGGCTCCGCGTACTTCGGCCTAGTCTAATGCCCGGCAGGTTGTCTTCTAGTGTGCGAAGAAGGGGGTGCAGGCAAAGGGCATATAGTATCATACTTAATGGACAACCTACACTTTGGATTGGTATGGGCCCCGTCAAAGTCCCGTTAATTTGAACTGAGGCCCTGGCGTTCTCGTATATGGCGTGTAGCCTCTCGATGAACCATTCACTGATGCCATATCGGTGTAAGATTTGAAAGAGGTAGTGATGGGAGATACGGTCAAAGGCGTGTTGGAAATCGAGGGTAAGTACACAAAGGGGTGATCCTGATGTCTCTGAGTGGGCAATGGCATCTCGTACTAGTGCTGCCGCTTCCAATATGGAGTTTCCAGGAACGCCGCAAAACTGACTCGTGTGGAGATGATCCTTTAGGACATGGCGCAGACGGCGTGCCATTATCCGTGCTAAAAGTTTGTATTCTGTTGTCAGGAGGGAGATTGGGCGGTATCCATTTGGTGTCCGGTCGCCGTTGGATTTTTGCAGACAGACTATGATGCCATGTTTCTGTTGAGGAGTGATTTTTTGTGTAGAAACATCTGATTCATTAGCTCAAGTAGGTCATGTTTTATAGTGCCCCAGTTAGCGATGTAAAACTCCAGGCTAAAGCCGTCAATGCCTGGCGTTTTGTGCTTAGCTCCTGACCGCAATGCAGATGAGAGTTCCTCGATGGTAATAGGTTGCTCAAACAGGTCGGCATACTTCGTTGGACAGGTGAGTGGTATGACTCCTTGCAGTCTGGTGACACATGTTTGGTCTAACTCTATAGGTTCATATTTCTGGCGAAGATGTGTTGCGAAAGTGTTAAGGATGTTGCGGTGGCCGGAGACATCGTTGCCCTGCAGATCCAGTACTTGACGGATGACTCTTGTCTCACGTCGCTTGACCATTTTGAGGTTATGGAAGAGGGAGGGTTCCCCATCTTCCATTTTGTCTTGAGCATTGTTGTCCAGCATGACCTTTTCCATTCGCCTCGCGTGTAAGCGCACTATCTTGTCTTTATAGCGCTGGAGTGCTGGTAGTTTGGCGGGTTCTGGGATGTCACTAAGTAAAACGTCATATATGCACTGATAGAGGTGATGTTCCATTATCTTATAATCTTTGTTACGTTCGTACTGTTCTTTGCGGATGAGGATAGGAAGGCTTTTTTTACACATCGCTCCCACCACATGGTTATATCGAGATAGTGCCGTTTATAAGCCTGCCATTTTACCCACTCAAAGCTTATCCTTTTTAAGAGATGTTTATCGTTTATCAGTATGGGGTCCATCTTCCATCTGACTCGTGCTGTCTGTAGGTCGGTGTCTTGTACAGTAATGTGTATCGCGACAGCCTAGTGGTCCGTGAAGACGGCAGGCATAATTTCTATTCCCATTTTTTTCGCTGTATTTCCGAGTTTATGTACAAACGGTCTAGTCTCGTGGCTCCATGGAGGGAGGGGTTCTGTTTCCAAGCATCGTGTAGTTCTAATCCGCGGATCATCTCCAAGAGGGCCCTGCTATGGAAGCTCGGTGGTATAGAATTGTTCTCAGTGAGATGCAACGTGCTCTTTGTTAGAATGGCCGTTCTGCGTATGGAAGCTCCGATGTTTAAATGTGCGTTATAACCACGAACATTCAAAACCTCCGTGCTCGTCACTTCTTGGGTAAAGATTATACGAAGTCATGTCGTCGTATTAAGTCAGCCAGCATCCCCACTGTCGTCCGCGCAGTTATGCCATTGATATTTAATGTGGAAATTTTGATGATGTTCATTGGGACGGTCGGTGGAGTGGGGTTTGTTGTGTTGGGGTGAGATGTCATGTCTTCCTGTCTTTGTGGACTCTCCGTCGCGTGCTGCTGCGAGATCTTTCGTTCTGTGGTTCTCCTGTCTTCTCCATTTTCATTTTCTTGGGTCTTTTCGGACTGGTCCTCATATCGTCTTGAGCTCGTTCGTTATCCTGCTGCGGTAACTCAGTGTCCATTCCTTCTATAGTCTTGTCTCCCTTGTCGCTGCATTTGCCCATGCTGTCTGTCTGTTGTTCTGT
>Ga0131853_10025541_pt1 | contig 10644 bp, 7 predicted proteins | sample TergutLab28metaG_FD_92764 | JGI IMG/M metagenome (GOLD analysis project Ga0131853, IMG submission 92764) | Labiotermes labralis P1 segment gut microbial communities from Petit-Saut dam, French Guiana - Lab288 P1 (version 2) (version 2) | ecosystem: Host-associated > Arthropoda: Insects >... | reverse complement strand
GTGTTAGTGCGGTAACGGAAAGAGGAGCCGCCGGTTTCTTTTCGGCAACTTTTTTTTCAGCAACTTCAAAAAGGGGAGTCGAATTCGTCATGCCAACTTGAAACGGTCTTTGCCCAGCCCCAACCACAGGGCAGCCATTCGCACTGCCACGCCGTTGGTAACTTGATCCAAAATTGCCGATTGCGGACCGTCGGCGACATCCGGCGTAACTTCCAAGCCCCGATTGATCGGACCCGGTGCGATAATCAACACATCCCGTTTCGCCTTTGCCAAACGCGTCGAATCCATTCCGTAAAGGTGAGCATACTCCCTCGTCGATGGAAACGGACGCACCACCTGACGTTCAAACTGAATCCGCAACAAATTGAACACATCCACTTTGTCCAAAATCTTGTCCAGTGAATACTCGACTTCGACTCCCAGTTTTTCCCAATTTTTAGAGACGAGCGTCGAAGGTCCGCACAGAATAACTTTCGCACCAAGTTTTTGCAGTCCCCAAATGTTCGACCGAGCAGTTCGGCTGTGGGCAATATCGCCGACCAGTGCAACTGTTAGTCCTGCAAGGCGACCGAATCGTTGCCGAATTGTCAGCATGTCAAGCAACGCTTGTGTCGGATGTTCGTGCGGACCATCACCGGCATTGAAAACATGACTGCGGATATTTTCTGCGAGCAATTTAGCAGTACCCGGACAAGAGTGCCGAATGATGACCGCATCGACTTGCATCGCTTCGATGTTCTTTGCCGTGTCGATGATCGTTTCTCCTTTTCCCAGACTGCTGGTTGCCGTCGCAAAATCGACGACATCTGCTCCGAGTCGCCGGGCGGCAAGGGAAAAACTGATTTTAGTGCGTGTCGAATTCTCGAAGAAAAGATTAACACACGTCTTGCCAGTGAGCAATGGAACTTTGGTCTCCTTGCAGTAGCACGGCACGAAAGCGTTCGGCTTGATCGAGAAGCAACGTAATTTCCTCGGCGGAGAGTTCTTCCAAGCCGAGCAAGTGTCGGCGTGTCCACGTTTGGGGAACCGCCCCCCAGTTTTGTGCTAGTGTCGTCATGGTCAAAATACACCTCCCCCATTATTGTATTTTTTTCGCCGGGAAAAACAAGAGGAGATTCGAGAATATGGCACAATCTTGTTTGCGACGAACCTTCCTCCTAATTTCTAACTCCTTTCGCGACTGTCCCTATTTGAAGTCTGGCGGGATGGACGGTTGCGATACCCGGTGGAACGGTTGATTTCCGAACCACAATCTCACGCGGCGGACTCTGACAGCACTTTCAACACAAACGCCAAAATCTTGTCAGGATCAGACTCCCGCGAGAGACGATGTGTCATCGGCACATAACCCTTGCGGTCGTCGGTGGTGCGAATCTCTAATCCTTGTTGCTGCAACTTATCCCGCAGGTCATTGATCAACTTCTGCGAGACATACTCAAACACGACATAACCACTGTCATTGACCAAGCCCGACTCCAACTTGATCGTGCGTATCCGATAGCCGTGTGCCAACACTCGAATCTGTGAATGAATCAGCAGTCGTTGCACCTCCGGCGGTGGAGTGCCGAAACGATCCAACATTTCGCTCCGCAAGTCAGTGCTCTCTTCCAATGTCGCCACTCTTGTCAATCGCCGATACAAATCAATCTTGATCCGCTGATCCGTTACATACGTCATCGGTATCAATGCCGCTCCCGGCAAATCAAGTTCCACATCGATCACCGTTCGCGGCGGCAAACGTTTGAGCGTTCGCACTGCCATTTCCAAAAATTGGCAGTACATTTCATATCCGACCGTTGCAATGTGTCCACTCTGTTGCGTGCCCAAAATGTTGCCCGCCCCACGAATCTCCAAGTCCCGCATCGCTAAATGAAAACCACTGCCCAAATGAGCGTACTCCTCAATCGCCCGAAGCCGCTTCATTGCCGTCGATGTTACCGACTGCGAACGGGATAGCAATAAATAGCAATACGCCTGATGTTTGTGCCGACCGACACGACCCCGAAGTTGATGCAAGTCCGCCAACCCATAATTGCTCGCTTCATCAATGAACATCGTGTTCGCATTCGGAATGTCGAGACCACTTTCGATGATCGTGGTGCAAACCAACATATCGAATTCGTGCTGTATGAACGAATACATCACTTCCGACAATTCATTGTTGGGCATTTGTGCATGTCCGATTCCAATGCGGCACTCCGGCACGATCTGTTGCAACCGCATAGCAATTTCGTCAATGTCATACACCTTGTTATGCACGAAATAAATCTGTCCGCCACGATTGAGTTCGCGCAGAATGGCAAATCGGATAACCTCTTCGTTGAACCTGATGACCTGCGTTTCGACGGCTAAACGATTTTCCGGCGGCGTTTCCAAATTGGAAATCTCACGAATACCAAGCAGTGAAAAATGCAGTGTGCGAGGAATCGGCGTTGCCGTCATCGTCAGCACATCGACAGAGTCTCGCAACATTTTGAGCCGCTCCTTGTGTTGTACGCCGAAACGCTGTTCTTCGTCAATCACCACGAGACCGAGATTGCGAAACCGTACATCGCTGGAAATAATGCGATGTGTTCCGATGACGATGTCGATTTGCCCCACCGCAAGTTGTCCGACAATAACATCTTGCTCTTGCTTCGTGTGAAATCGAGAAAGGGACGCAACGGTAACGGGATAGTTCTGCATTCGCTCGGCAAAAGTTCGAGCATGTTGTTCGGCAAGAATCGTGGTCGGCACAAGTACGGCAACTTGATAGCCCGCATCGACCGCCTTGAATGCTGCTCGGATAGCAACTTCGGTTTTGCCGAATCCGACATCGCCGCACAAGAGGCGATCCATCGGTTGGGCACGTTCCATGTCTTGCTTGACCGCCTCGATGGCGAGCAGTTGATCGTTGGTCTCGCGGAACGGAAAGGAGGCATCGAACTCTCGTTGCCAATCGGAGTCCGGCGGAAAGGCAATGCCGGGCTGTGCTGCACGTCTCGCTTGCAATTCGATCATCTCTTCGGCAAGATCGAAGACCGCCTCTTGTACGGTGCGCTTGTGCCGTGCCCAAAGTTGTCCGCCGATCTTCGCCAACTTCGGCTTGTATTTGTTGCCAGCGACATATTTTTGCACAAGCCCGATTTTGGAAATCGGCACATAAAGTGCCTGCGTGTCGGCAAATTCAAGGTGCAGGTGTTCCTCTTCCTGTTGCCCTTTCATGAGGGTTTGAATTCCCTTGAATCGGGCAATGCCGTGAGCGATGTGAACGACGAGATCGCCGGGCTTGAGATCGAGAAAGGAGTCGATCACTTTGCTCAACTGCCGTCGCTTGGCACGGTGTGAGTGGACGAAGTCGTGGACTTCAAAAAGTTCGGGAGCGGAGAGGAGGAGTGTGGAACCCCTAACCCTCTCCCCAAGGAGAGGGGATTCAATCGTCCCCTCTCCCTCTGCGAGGCTAAGCACTGTCCCCTCTCCCTCTGGGAGAGGGTTAGGGTGAGGGCTAAACAACTCAAACCCCCCAGAAAAATTGCCTTTAACAAACGTCAAGCGTTCGCCGATATGACCGAGCACTTCGGTAAGCCGCTCAATTTCGCCATCGGTCGGACAAAAGATGACAATGTTGGTCTGCGGATCGGTCTGTTCGAGTTCCCGTTTGACGGTGTCCAATGTTCCACGAAAGCGTTCAGTGGAAGCAACGGGCATTTGGAAATGGATTTTTTCTGCTCCTTCTCCCATGGACGAAAACGTTGCCGTCGGATGTTGGAGAATCCGTTGCATCATTTCGGCGTGGGAGAATGGCTTGGCACTGTCCATTGGGGAATTATATCACACATTTAGCCGGTACTCCGGCACAGGGGCGAGGGCTTGCCATCTGTATAGTTATCTCTTTTTTGTAAAAGGACTTACGGCAAGTTACATGGCTTTGTACCCGATTTCGTTTCCAACTATTGTACGATATTGCCTTTTGCCCTCTCGTTTGCAATTCGTCGTTTTCCTTTTCACGCGGCAGGCTTTATGCTACTCTGCACATCGAAATCCGACATCCTGAAAAGACAACGACTGCGGTTGACAGCCGCGAGCCGTTGTCCGATAGCCAGCATCCGTGTTCTCGGCACTCAAAAATGAACCGCCGCGAACCACCCGGAGCGGAACATTGTCCACGCCGCTTATCGTTTCGCCAACGTACTGTCCGTCCTCTCTTCGGATCATCACTCGGGCTACTGCCACCGTTTCCCCTTCCTCTGCGGAAGGTCCCGTCGGATTGTCCAGCGGAGACCATCGGTAATAGTCGGCGGCGTATCGGTCGCCGCACCACTCCCAAACATTGCCGCCGACATCGAAAAGCCCATACGCATTAGGCGGAAACGAACCGACAGGCGAAAGACCGAGAAAACCGTCCGCCCCTGTGTTTTCTTCGGGAAACCTACCCTGCCAAAAGTTGGCGAAGAATTGTCCATCAACCTGCCGATGCCACCCCCAAGGATAGGGAGCATCCAATAATCCGCCCTTTGCGGCATATTCCCATTCCGCCTCGGTTGGCAAACGTTTTCCTGCCCAACGGGCAAAAACCTGTGCATCGTCCCAACTGACATGCACGACGGGCAAATCGAGCATCGCCGTCATTGCCCCGCCTTCGAGACCTGCGTGAGGGTTGGTTCCCGACGGATTTTTCCAATTTGCTCCGACCATCCGCACCCACGCTCTGCGTTCAGAGTGGAAAACGTAACTCCAACCTTGCCGCTCCGCCGTCGTTTCGTAGCCGGTTTCCCGAACGAACATTTGAAATTGCCGATTTGTAACCGGATAGACATCTATTTTGAATGGGGCGAGCCGAACCTGCCGACTGGGACGTTGATCTCTTTCAGGAGCGGTGTCGCTTCCCATGCGAAATGTTCCGCCGGACAGGGATACCATCGGAGCGATGGCATCGAGTTGGGATCGGTCAGCAATCGGTTGCACAAGAGCGGCGGGTGTATGCCCGCCGACTCCACCAAGTGTCGGCAATTCTTCCCTCGTGAGCATTCTGCCACGCTCTTCCAGCAGAAAATCTGGGTTACGGAAGTCGATTTGGTTCTGCTGCGAGTGTAGCATGTCCCTCTGCTGTGTTTCCCAGGCGGAACTTAGTAGCGGTGCATTGATCGAGTAAATGTCTGGCAACTGTCTCGGTGGTTCGGCATGTTGGAGCGAGAGGGAGAATTGAACCCCTCCGATCACGATGCCGACCACCGCTAACAAAAGTGCCAGCCAGACAATGAGTTTGATCGCTTCGGTGTGCATGGTACTGTTTTTTCGTCCTGAACGCCCCAGAGAAACCGTCTAAAAAAGTTGGCATACCTGCCCCCGCGTACCTTTCCCGATTATCGGCATTTTGCCGGAAAATTCAAGAGGGAACACAAATTCCCCTCACCGAAACAGCCGAAATCGGACTGCATGGGCAGAACCCATTGATTGACTTTTCCCAATCAGTATGGTAGAATCGGTCGCGTTCAGTGATGGATATCCTACCGCTCGACGTTCCGAATCGTAATACTCAAAAAGAAAGGAAGTTTGCTTATGTCCTCTGATAAATCCGTTTCTCGCCGCAGTTTTCTCGGCACTTCCGCCGCTGTTGCGGTTGCCTCGCCGTTCGTTATTCCGCGCTCCGTCTTGGCACAACCCGGTCAAGTGGGAGCAAACGACAAAATTATCGTCGGTTTCGTCGGCACACGTGGTCGTGCCCGTCAACTCATGACGCACCTCCCCAAAGAACGGGCAAAAATCGTTGCCATTGCTGATTTCTGGCGACAAAACTTGGTCGAAGCCGTCAATGAAAAAAGGAGAGAAGATTTTGAGGGCGGCTTCCCAAACATCGACCAGTGGGGATTGTACGACAGCGACCTCGAAATGTACGACAAGGAAAAACTCGACTGTTCTTTCGTCGTCACGTCAGATTTCAACCGAACCATTGCCTGCTGTAATGCTGTTACGGCGGGACTCGACATTTTCGCTGAAAAGGCTCTCACGACTTACATTGCCGAGGGACGCGTCTTGGTCAACTATGTCCGAAAACACAACCGGATACTCCAAGTCGGCAGTCAACAGCGTACGATGAGTCAGAACCGTTTCGGTTGCGCCCTCGTTCGGGAAGGCAGATTGGGAAAGATTAACGTCATACAAGCGAGGAATTATGGACAATCGCGTCCCATCCCGGACAATCTGCCCGAAGAGCCGATTCCAGAAGGATTCAACTGGGATGCTTGGCAAGGACCAACCGCGTATCGTCCCTTCAATAGGCAACTCCTCGGTTGGATGAATTGGGAAGAGTACAACGGTGGAGACATGACCAACTGGGGAGCACACGGTGTCGATCAAATCCAATGGGCAATGGGTGCCGATAATTCGGGACCTGTGGAACTCTATCCGTTGATGCGGCGCAGAGAGCGAAGCGGTGAACGGAATGGCGAATATGTCGGCAGGGATGGCGCAGTTGCGGCAAAATATGCCTGCGGTGTCGAAGTTCGATTTGAACTTGATCCCGGTCCCGCCGGTGGTGCTATTTTCCGTGGCGAAAGGGGGAATCTCGAAATCAATCGAAATCTCCTTCGCGCCAACCCGCCGGAACTCATTGCCGATGCTCCCGAACTCGATCCGTTGGAAGCCGATGACCATCCGGGCTTGCGGTGGAATGCAAGACCGCACATTCACAACTTTTTCGATTGTATGTCTTCCCGCGAGTTGCCTGTCGCTGATGTTGAAATCGGACACCGAACGGTTACGTTCTGCCACTTGGTCGGCATCTGCCGCCGCCTAAACCGCAGACTCCATTGGGACCCGGTTGCGGAACGGTTCATCGGCGACGACGAAGCCAACGCACTGGTTGACCTGCCACGGCGTGCAGGTTTTGAACTCCCGGTGGTTTAGCAAAAAAGTGTTCCCACAGAGTGGCGTTGTTCTCGCTATTGGGTGCCGCTCTGTGGGGGATACTCGGACATTGTTCAAAATACGTCTATGCGCCTCTTTTTTGTTGCCCTCTGTACTGTATTTTCATTCCTGTTTCTGCCGACAATTTATGCGGCGGATGTTCCGAGTGCCATCAGCGGCGTTGTTCCGCACTTGGTACGCATTGAGACCATCGGCGGACACGAAAGAGTCGGCACTGAACTCGCCAACGAAGGAACAAGCACCGGCGTTTTGCTCAATCAAGAAGGATACGTCATCACCAGTGCATTCAATCTTCTGCACGATCCCACCTCGATTCTGCTCGTCTTTTCCGATGGCACGAAAAAAGTCGCCCAAAAGATCGCTACTGACCGACTGCGAATGCTCACGTTGCTCAAAGCAAACGACTTTACGGACAACAACTTTTTGGGAAGGGAACTGCCGCCCTTGCCAATGCGGAGCAAAGAGTCGCTCCGTATTGGCGAACGCTGCATAGCAGTCGGCGTGGTGCTCAGTCCCACGGGACCGAATGTAGCCCTCGGAATTATCAGCGGCAGGGATCGCATTTGGGGTAAAGCCATTCAAACGGATGCCGCCATCGGTCCGAACAATTACGGTGGACTTTTGATCGACTTTGAAGGCAACGTGCTGGGTATTCCCGTGCCGCTCTCGATGATGTCCCAAGATGTCATTGCCGGTGCAGAAATGTACGACGCAGGTGTCGGGATGGCAATTCCCTGGGAAGATATACTGGCACTGCTACCGAAATTGAAGGAAGGCAATGATCTTTCTCCGGGTTCGGTGGGGTTTGGCTTTCGGGAAAACCAAACGTTTATCGGCGAGCCTGTGATCGCAACGATTCAACCTGATTCGCCTGCCACAAGGGCAGGACTGCGAGTCGGCGACAGAATCATAAGTATTGATGATGTTCCCGTGCCAACTGCTTTGGCGGTTACCAAAAATCTCCGACAACGGTATGCAGGCGAAACACTGACCATCGTTTTTCAACGTGATGGCGCAGAACAGACCGTTTCGCTGATGACGGTAGCAAGACCCAGCAGATAGACTATACTATCGAAATAGGAGGAAGGAGTGAGGAGTTATTCCTGATGCGTTCTAATTTCCAACACCCTCTTCCTGCGAACTTTGGTACTTGTCAAAGGCTTCTTGCGACAGTTTTTTGCCCCAAATCGTTGGATATTTTCCAGTAATGCATGCCTGGCAAAGGTGCTCCGGCGGCAATCCAACCGCTCTTGCTATCGAATCAATCGGCAAGTACCGCAAGGTATCCGCCCCCAAATCCGCTGCCATCCGGTCTTCGATTTCCCGCGTAACCGCCCATTTTTCCAACGGCACACCTTCCATATACTGCGGTACAAACAATTCCGAGTACGAAGGCATATCCACCCCATAAAAACAGGGGGCGATAATCGGCGGACACGCTGCCCTAACATGAATTTCTTTCGGATTGCCCAACTCTCGAATCCGTTGCAACAATACCCGCATCGTTGTGCTGCGGACAATCGAATCTTCCACAAGCAAGACTTTTTTTCCTTCCAAAACATCCCGAAGCGGTGTATATTTCGTTTCTGCTCTTTTCCCTCGATTATAGCCCCCTTCGATGAAAGTCCGACCACTGTATCGGTTGCGGATCAATCCTTCGAGACTCGGAATTTTGAGTGAATACGCCATCGAGTCGGCAGCGGCTTTGCTCGTATCCGGCACAGGAACAACGACCGTGTTTTCGTCAATCGTTATATCGCCGAGTTCCAATTCTTGTCGGGCGAGTTCTGCGCCGAGGTTTTTTCGCGTCAGATACACGCCTCGACCATCAATTACACTGGCAACGTTTGCAAAGTAGACCCACTCGAAGAAACAGTGGGCAGGGGTGCTTCTTTCGGCAAACTTCTCGAAACGAACACCATGTTCGTTCACTATAATGACCTGTCCCGGCTCGACGTTTTTGATGTTTTCGGCGGAAAATCCGAGATTGAACAGGGCAACGCTTTCGCTGGCAGCGGCAAATAGGGAACCCTCGATGGCATAACAGAGCGGCTTGAACCCCAGCGGATCACGGGCAACGAACATATTGCCAAGAGCATTGAGAAATACGATGCTGTACGCCCCATCGAAAAGAGAAGCAAGCGACTTGCAGACTTCCAGCAAATCGGGTTCGTCCTGTGGGGAAAGTGCCGAACAGATGTAGTGCATCATGATTTCGGTGTCCGTTTCCCTTGCAAGATAAGTATTTCCGTCACTGAGGAGCGTTTCCCGAAGATTGCCGTAATTGGCAAGTTGTCCGTTGAAGGCAAAACTGAACCATTTATGTTTTTTGATGTGATGCCGTTCAAAGGGCTGGGCGTAACTTCGGTCATCGTGCCTGCTACTGGCATATCGGACGTGCCCGATGGCGGCTCGTCCGGCATATTCCGTCATGAGTTCTACGAATGCCTCTCGCTTGGCAGTTTGGAAGACTTCGGAAACAACGCCGAGACCTTTGTGGGTGTCGATCAGTTGGTTTCGAGAGGGAGCGTAAGTCGTGAAGCCTGCCGCTAGTTGTCCTCGATTTTGGAGGTCGAGCAACATGCGGGGCATCAGTACGGAAACGGCTTCTCTGCCTTGACCAGGACAAAGGGGGGAAGGTTCACCGTTCGGAAGGTGGTAAATCGCTGCTACGCCACATTCCTCGTGGAGTTCACTCATTGTGTAGAAAAAAGATGCAAATCGGAATACCCCCAAAGTCTAACGGAGAAAACGAGTTTTGCAATACACGGCTACGACAAACGGGAGGCACAGAGCAGTCTTTTCTTCTACCGTTTTCGTAAGCATGTGCTTTTCCTGAAACGCCAGAAGTTTCATCGGGTCAAACGATGCCGCTCCTTTCGACACTCCTTCCAACGAAAAATGCTCTATGAGGTCTTCCATCAGAAAGAACTCCGTCTTGTCGTCCAATGCCCAACCGAGAAGTGCTATGTAATTGACAATCGCCTCCGGCAAATAACCGACTTCCTTGTAGAAATCAACGATCACCGGATTAAATCCTTCCGCCGTCGTTTCCACTCCCATGCGGTTCATAATCGAGGTGCCATGCTCAAACAGTTTCGCAAAGTCCTTGTTTTTCAGATACTTATCCAGTTTCCGTTTGCTCAACTTCGTTTTGCTGCCCGGCTCGGCAACGAAAGGAAGATGAGCATACTCCGGTAGCGAATAGCCGAGTGATTGAATCATAAAAATCTGTCGCGGCGTGTTGGAAAGATGTTCCTCCGCACGAATGACATGCGAAATGGCAAAATCCTCATCGTCCACCACATTAGCAAGATGATAGATGAACGAACCATCGGCACGTTGAATGACGTGATCCTGTTCATCTGCCCAAGCAAACTCGACATCGCCGCGAATCAAATCGTGAATGACCAATTTTCCTTCACGAGGCATTTTGAGCCGCACGACACCTTGCCGACCTTCTGCTTCAAACCGTTTGACATCGGCATCGGACTGTGCCATCCAACGGCGACTGTACGTGAACGTTTTTTTCTCCGTAACGGCAGAATCTCTCTCGGCTTGGATTTCCTCCGGCTTCGCAAAGTCTCGATAGGCACAGTCCCGTTTCAATAATTCGTCCACTGCTACCTGATATTTCTCCGACCGCTGCGATTGGTAGTACGGAGCATACGGACCGTCATCCGGGGATTGCGCTGCGCTACATCCCCGGCTCTTTGGATTGGGACCTTCGTCCCAGTG